>Ga0138256_10004261_pt1 | contig 15221 bp, 10 predicted proteins | sample KNB2016incub_MG_FD_105486 | JGI IMG/M metagenome (GOLD analysis project Ga0138256, IMG submission 105486) | Active sludge microbial communities from wastewater in Klosterneuburg, Austria - KNB2014incub_MG | ecosystem: Engineered > WWTP > Activated sludge > Unclassified | place: Austria... | reverse complement strand
CACCCCAGCCCAATAAAAATGAGCGGGGTGGCTTTAACCAGCGTATCGGAGAACACGCCAATATCGCCAAACGAGGCATCGGCAATGTGCTTGTAAGCCGCGATGGGGTCGCCGCCGACCAAAGCCAGCACAACCATGCCCAGCAGCAACGCCACAACCACCGCACCCACCGTCACCAGCGGGCTAAGCCATTTGGGCGTGTCCAGACGCGGCTCTATTTTGATGGAGAACGGAAACATGCTTTTTTTGATGGAGCCTGTCATGTTAGTTGCTGGTTGCTGGTTGCTGGTTGCTGGTTGTTGGTGGTTGTTGTTTGCCGCCGGTCATCATCAGACCGATGCGCTCCACGTCATGCTCGGTGGGGTCTTGCACCTCACCCACAATCTCGCCGCCATACATCACCACGATGCGGTCGCTGAGCGCAAGCAGCTCCTCCAACTCCTCGGACGAGAGCAAAATGGCCGCGCCGGCCTCGCGCTGGGCAAGCAGCATGCGCTGCACGCCCTCAATCGCGCCCACATCCAGGCCGCGCGTGGGCTGCATGGCAATCAGCAAAGAGGGCCGCGCCGAAAGCTCGCGGGCCAAAATGGTGCGTTGCACGTTGCCACCAGAGAGCAGCCGCACCGAGGTTTCAACATTGGGCGCAAGAATAGAGTACGCATCCTTGAGTTCCCTGGCCGTTTTTTTTGCCAGCCCGTAATTGAGTGACCAGCCATTTGCCAGCGGGGCGCGGCGGTAACTCTTCATGATGAGGTTATCGGTGATGCTGAGATTTGGCGCGGTGCCCACGTGGTTGCGGTCTTCGGGCACGTGCGCCACGCCGTGCCGTATGGCTTTGAGGGCGCTTTGGTTGGCCACATTTTCCTCATCCACCACAATTTTGCCGCCACTGCATTTGCGCATCCCGGTGATGACATCCGCCAGTTCACGCTGGCCGTTGCCCGCCACCGCGGCAATGCCCACAATTTCGCCAGAGCGCACGGTAAGCGAAACATTTTTGAGCGCTGGCAGCCCGCGGTCATTCACGCACGACACGTTTTCCATCCGCAAAACAGGCTTGCCCAAATTTTGCGGCGCCTTGTCAATCTTAAAACTCACCGCGCGGCCCACCATTAATTTTGCCAATTCCGGGATGGATGTCTCGGACGTTTTGACCCCGCTGGCGGTTGCTTTGCCCTGCCGCAACACGGTCACCCGGTCTGCCGCGCGCATCACTTCGTTTAATTTGTGGCTAATAAACACGATGGATTTTCCGTTTTCGGCCATCGTGCGCAAGGTGTGGATGAGGCCGTCAATTTCGGTGGGCGCCAACACAGCCGTTGGCTCATCCATAATCAAAATATCCACACCGCGATACAGCATTTTCAAAATTTCCACGCGCTGCTGCTCGCCAACAGAGAGCTGCCAAATTTTTGCTTTGGGCGAAAGGCTCATGCCATATTTCTGCCCCAGCTCGGTCATTTTTTTATCGTAATCGTTCAGGCGCATCAAAAAGCGCGGCTCATCCATGCCCAGCAAAATATTTTCGGTCACGGTTTGGGTGGGCACCAGCGTAAAGTGCTGATGGATCATGCCCACGCCCGCGCGCATCGCATCTTTGGGAGAGTTGAACGAGACGCGCTTTCCATTCACCAAAATTTCGCCCTCGTCAGATTTATACAGCCCCGCCAGCACGGTCATGAGGGTGCTTTTGCCCGCGCCGTTCTCGCCCAGCAACGCATGAATCTCGCCTGGGCGCAAGTCAAAATCTACTCGGTCATTGGCAACCACGCCGGGGAATCGTTTGGTCACGCCGCGCATTTGCACGGCAAGGGGCGCATCTTCACGGGCATTTGGCATATTCAAAGTTAAAAATTAGAAATTAAAAATTGGGTATCGGGAGAGCTGCACCCGCCCGATACCCATCAGCCAAAACCACTAGCAACTAACTACTTGTTGCTACTGGAGTTTTGGCAATTCGGCGTTCACGCCCTCGGCCCACCAATACATGCCGATCTTGCAGGTTGGCTTGTCGCCCACCGCAAAGCAGTCAATATCGGCTGGCTCCATCTTGGCGCCATCGGCCAAAACAACCTTGCCCTTGTTGTCTTTGATGGGGCCTTTGAACACGTCAAAGCGGGTGAACTTCCCGGCCAGCATTTGGGCCAGCGTGTCTTTGATCATCTTCACATCGGCCTCTGGCAGGTCTGCCACGCCCGGCTGGGGCTTCTGGCCTTCCATGAAGCCAAACAGACCCAACGAACCGGAGTCGGCCTCGAAATACTGGAAGCCCGGCTTGTATGTCTTGGCAACCGTATCTTTGGCAATTTGCGCGTAAATTGGGCCCCAGTTCCAATACATGGTGGTGAGGCAGCCCGACTTCACGCAGTTGCCAGACCAGTCGTAGTTCAGACCAAACTTCTTCTTCTCGGTGGCCACATCGCCAGCGGCGGGTGTGTCTGCGCCGGTGAAGACCACATACGCGCCTGCGTCAAACAGCGAGCTGGCCGCGTCCTTCTCTACCACCGGGTCGTGCCAGGTGTTGATCCAGCGCACATCCATCGTGCAGGTGGGGCAGGTCTTGCGCATGCCAAGGGCAAACGCGTTGCCCAAGCGCAGTTCTTCTGGGATGGGGAACGTCGCCATGTAACCGGCCTTGGTCTGGCCGTCTTTCTTCATGCGCGCGCCGGCCAACATGCCGCCCAAATACTTCATGTCTTCCATCGCGCCCATCAGGTTGCCAAAGTTCTTGTTGTTGGTCTTATACCCGGTCAGGTGGATGAACATTTGGGTTGGGAATTCCTCGGCCACGTTAGCCATCGGGTCCATGTAGCCAAACGAGGTGCCGAAGATCAGGTCAAAGCCCTTGCGCGCCAGGCTGCGGAACACCTGCTCAGAGTCGGCGGTGTCTGGCACAGACTCAATGTAAGCCGTGTGAATGTTCGGGACGTTCTTGTCCATGTACTGCAAGCCCTCGAAATGAGCCTGGCTCCAGCCACCGTCATCATGCGGGCCAAGCAGAACCATCGCCACATTGAACTTGCCTTTCTCAATGTCTGGGATCTGCATAGAGCCGCCAGCTTTTGGCGCTTCTGTCGGCTTGGGTGCATCCGTCGGCTTCGGCGCGGCGGTCGGGGCAACAGTTGGCTTGGGGGCATCGGTCGCTTTTGGCGCTTCGGTAGCCTTGGGGGCATCGGTGGGTTTGGCGGCAGGCGCGGCGGTGGGCGCGGGTGTCGCGCCGCCGCAGGCTGTCAACACAAGTGATAGCGTAGTTGCCATCAACATGCCCTTGAACAATGACTTCATGTTTCTTCTCCTTTAATTTTTGTGAGACTCAACCGTGATCAGCCTGTTCATCGCCGCAGTAGCGCGAACGCCCCTGCAACGCGGCAGGGCGATCTGAAACGAATTATAGCTGGCGAAATTTTGGGGCCTGTCTTGTTCAAAATGCCAGTGGTCAGGCCGGCGCTGCGCTCAGCCACGCCTCAATCTCCGCGCGATGCTCGGCCTCATGCTCGGCGCTATCCGACCAAATGGTTTCTGCCAGCGAGCGCCCATTGAGCGCGGGGTAGCGTTTGGGGTCAAACAACGCGGCTTCATCGCCCCAGGCTCGCAGCCGTTTTACAAGCTGGCGATGCGACCCGCCAAAATCGGCCATCACCCGATCCAGCGGGCGGTCTTTTTGCGCGGCATACTCCTGCGCGTTAAACAGATCCAGCCAGTTGGCGGCCTTTGCCAGCGTCGCCGGAATCTCCATCTTTGGCGGCTGGCCCTGCTCGGCCTTAAACATTTGGGTGATGGCGCGTGAACGCCACATGGCAATGTGCGCCAAAATATCTTTCACCGACCACTCGCCCGTCACGCCGGGCGCGCTCATTTGGCTGGATGGAACCCGCGCCAGGGTCGCTTCCAGCGCGGCATGAGTTGTTTCAATATCGGCGAGCAGCGCTGCTTTTGTGGTGTGTTTCATGGGAAATAAAAAATTAAAAATGCGCAGTTTTATTTTGCATTTGGATTTGGCTCACCAACGCGCCCAATGCGATGAGCGCCCCGCCAATAATAAAACCCGGGCCGGGGGTTTCGCTCAAAATGAGAACACCCAGCAACGCGCCGGTGACCGGCTGCGCAAAAAAGCACAACGCGGCGGTGTTGGCATCCAGCAGCTCAAACCCTTTGTTCCACAAATAAAACGCAATTGCGGTAGACACCACGCCCAAATACAAGATGCCCGCCAGAACGGCGGGCGTGATTGCGCCAATGCTGGCGTTGCGCAGCTCCAGCGCGGCCAGCGGCGCGTCAAACACCACGCCCCAAAGCGTCACGCCCAGCGTGGCGGCCAGCGCGCTCATGCCTCTGGCGGTGGCGCGTTTCACCATCACCGAGTAAAGCGCCCAGGTAAGGGCGGCCAAAACCAGCAGCGCGTTACCCATCAGCATGTTGGGGGTTTGGCCGATGGCATCTGCGCCGGGGTTAATGACCAAAACCACGCCAATGCTGGCGAGCGCAAGCCCAATCAACTTCCAGAGCGTGGGTTTCTCGCGCAGCAAAACATACGCGCACGGCACCACAAACGCGGGCGTGGCGCTGGTGATCACCGCGCCCAGCGAGGCCGTGCTGAGATGCGTGCCCGCGAATTGCGCGCCCAGCGACACGCAAAAGCCCACAAAGCCCGGCGCGGCCAATGACAAAAAATCGCCCAGGGTGAAGCGCGCCGCCCCGCGGGTTTCCATCACCTTTTGCCAAACAAACAACACCGGCAATGCCACGCAAAACCGAACGACCACCAGCGTGAGCGGCGGCACAACTTCCAGAACCAATTTGCTCACCACATACATCCCGCCCCAAATGGCGGCGGCAATGGTGGCGGCCAAAATTCCTTTTAGCATGGGCAATGCGCGGGCGTCGCGCTAACCATCCAGCGGCTCACTCTGCCCGCGCGCGGGCATAATCACGTTTTTCGCGCCCAAATCTTCCAGCCCCTGCTTAAGGGCTTTCATCGGCCCCGCTTCGCCATGCACAAGGAAGATGCCGCGCAGGTTTTTGATCTGCGGCCTGGCCCAGTTCAGCAAATCGTTGCGGTCGGCGTGGCCGCTAAACGAGTGAATTTGGCGCACCTCTGCCCGCAGCTTAAACTCATCGCCCAAAATTTTGACATACGGCATCCCATCCACAATTTTGCGCCCCAGCGTGTCTGGCGCCTGAAAGCTGACAAACAAAATCAAGTTGCGCGGGTCTTCAATGTTGTTTCGCAGGTGGTGCAAAATGCGCCCGTTTTCGGCCATGCCAGACGCGCTGATGATGATGGCCGAGCCTTTGAGATGGTTGAGCTGCTTGGATTTTTCGGTTTCGCGCACATAGGTCAGGCGCGGGAAGGCAAACACGTCGCCATCCGCGTCGGCCTCCAACAATTGGCGCGTCTCCTCGTCGTAGCATTCCTGATGGCGGCGGAAGGCGTCGGTCACATTCACCGCCAGCGGGCTATCTACAAAAATGGGCAGCTTGGGCAAATCTCCAGAAAGCATCAACTGGTTGAGGTTGTAAAGCAATTCCTGGGTGCGCTCCACCGCAAACGCCGGGATGATGACCTTGCCGCCGCGCCGATACGCGGTCTGAATCGCATCGCGCAACGCGCCCAGCGAGAGCGTGATTGGGTCGTGCAATTTATCGCCGTAAGTGCTCTCCATGATCAGATAATCGCATTCCGGCATGGGTTCCGGGTCGCGCAAGATGGGCAGCCCGTTGCGCCCCAGGTCGCCGCTAAAGCACAGCCGCACCGAGCGGTTTCCCTCGCGCAGTTCGTGCAGCTCCCAGGTAGAGCCAAGCATGTGGCCGGCGTCGCAAAACTTGGTGCGCACACCATCCACCGGCTGAAACCACTCGTGATACTCATGTTGCACAAAATGGTCCAGCGCGCGCTCGGCGTCATCGCTGGTGTAAATTGGCTCGCTGGGCGCAACTTGCGGGTGGTTGCGCCGCAAAAAGGCTATGTCATTTTCCTGGATGGCCGCCGAGTCGCGCAGCATGGACTGACACAAATCCAGCGTGGCGGCGGTGCTGTGAATTTTGCCGCGAAAATTATTTTTGGCCAGGCTGGGCAAGTTGCCGCTGTGATCAATGTGCGCGTGAGACAAAATCACCGCATTTAGCGCGGCGGCGTTAAACGGCAGTTTTTGGTTGATGGCGTACGCCTCGGCGCGTTTTCCCTGAAACAGCCCGCAATCCAGCAGGATTTTTTTATCACCCACGTTCAGCAAATGCTGCGAGCCAGTCACGGTTTGGGCCGCGCCCCAGAAAGTAATGTTCATAGTTGGAAAGCAGAATTCTGAATGCAGAATGCAGAAATAATTCAGAATTCTGCTTTCTGCATTCAGAATGCAATTGGGTGAGTATAATCCTGCGTACCCGGAGCAAGCACATGGTCGAGGTCAAAATTGAAAGCATCCGCGTCAGCCTGATGTCGCAACACCGAGTGGTCATTCTCAAAGATGTGACCAGCAATCGCTATTTGCCTATCTGGATAGACGCATTCGTGGCCGAGGCGATCACCATCCACCTGCAAGAGCAGGCGGTGGCCCGCCCACTTACACACGACCTTGCCATCAAACTGATGAGCGATTTGGGCGGTCAGTTGGCAAAAGTGGTCATAAACGACCTGCGCAACGACACCTTTTTTGCCCAATTATTTGTGCAAACCGCTGATGGCAAAGAAGTGATCTTTGACTCGCGCCCCAGCGATGCGATTGCGCTGGCCGTGCGCGCCGCCTGCCCCATTTTTGTGGAAGAAGACGTGATGAATCGCGCGGGCGTTGTGCCCGATGACGAAGAAAAGCCCGCCACCGATGAAGACCTCGGCGCGTTCAAAGATTTCCTCGGCTCGTTGGATTTGGACGATTTAGAGAAGAACAACTGAGTAGTTAAACCTCACAGGTTGGCGCACTTAAATATCGCCATTGCGAACACCTTGCGCCAACCTGTGAGGTTTTTATTTGCCTCCTTTGATTGAATTTCTTTTTGCGTTAAATATCTTTTCTGCGGTGTTGTTGGCCGTGTATGCCCTGCATCAGGCCATTTTGCTTGTTTTGTTTTTGCGCACAAAAACTTCTCTCGCGCCGGGAGGGGGTGAGAGTGGGCAAAATCTCCCACGCGTCACCGTGCAGCTGCCTTTGTTCAACGAGCGATACGTGGCCGAGCGCATCATCGCCGCCGCCTGCGCCCTGGATTACCCGCGCGAGCTTTTGCACATTCAAGTTCTGGATGACTCGACCGATGACACCCGCCAAATCGCCATCCACGCCGTGCAGGCCGCCCGCGCCAAAGGCCACGCGGTTGAGCTAATTCAGCGCCCCTCGCGCGATGGCTTTAAGGCTGGCGCGTTGCGCGAAGGCCTGCAAACCGCCACCGGCGAGTTCATCGCCATCTTCGACGCAGATTTCATCCCCCAGCCCGATTTTTTGCGCCGGACACTTGCGCCTTTTGCCGATGAGCGCGTTGGTTTTGTGCAAACCCGCTGGGGTTTCCTCAACCGAGACCAGAGCGCCATCACCCGCGGGCAGGCCGCCATGTTGAACATGCACTTTGTGACCGAGCAAACCGCCCGCAGCGCAAACGGCCTGGTGATGAACTTTAACGGCTCTGGCGGCGTGTGGCGGCGCAGTTGCATTTTGGACGCGGGCAACTGGCAGGGCGATTGCCTGAGCGAAGACCTCGATCTCAGCATCCGGGCGGAGACGCGCGGCTGGCGCGGGGTTTACTTGAACCGCGTGGAATCGCCGGGCGAGCTGCCCGATGACGTGAACGCTTTTAAGCGCCAGCAAAAACGCTGGGCGCGGGGGTCATCGCAGGTCATGCGCAAATTGCTAGCCGCGCTCTGGCGGTCGCCGCTCTCGCTGGCCGCCAAAGTGATGGCCACCCTGCACCTCAGCGGCTACGTCATCCATATTTTTGTGCTTGTGTTGGCGCTCACCACGCCCATTTTGGCGCTCAGCCGCCAGCCGGTTCCGGCATGGGTGGGGTTTGCCAGCGCGGTTGGCGCGGCGCCCGCGCTCTCGATGTTCGCGGCCAACATTTGGCTGGGCCGCCGCGCCCGCGATTTTGCCCGCGATCTTCCTTTCGCGATCATGCTGGGGCTGGGCGTCTCGGTGTCTAACGCGGCGGGTCTGGTGATGGGTTTTGCCAGCCGCGCGGCGGGCGAGTGGACGCGCACGCCAAAGGCCGCGCCATCTCGGGCGGGCGCAGGCTACACCTTGCAACTGGATTGGTCATTTTGGTGCGAGGCAGGGCTGGCGCTGGTTTTGTTTGCCGCATTCCTGGCGCTTTTGGCGATGGATAACTGGACGGCGGCGGCCACCTGCGCCCTGTATGCCTTTAGTTTTGGCGGGGTTGCTTTGGCGCAGGCGCGTGTGGCATGGCAGGGCAGAACGCGGGTGCAACCCGTTGGCGGGGCATTGCCAAAATCTGGCAAATAACCCCGCTGGTTTTAAGCCGTCATTCCCCGTGTTCAGTTTCGGATTGACCCTGCCAAACCATCTCGGCTGCCTCTGGCCCAACCTCAACATGCACGGCGGGCATTGGCTCGGTTGGCGCGTCATCCACCAGATCTGTGATGGACTGAATAATGCCACCCACCGCGCCGGTCACGCGCTCCACAATATTAACTTTGGGCGGCGGGGCATATTTTTCTGCGTAATCTGCGGCAGCCACGGATGGGGTAACGTCTTCGCAATCATCGCAGTCTTCTTGCAAATAGTGTTTGTGGTCAATCACCCACAAATACAAGTCAGCTTCGGTGCGGCCAGGGAACAATTCCAGCGCGTTTTGTTCTCTCACCGCCTGCACAATTGGCAAATACACGTTGTCATACCAATCGGCCACCGCCTCGTCTTCGGAAATATCGCGCTTTTGCTCCAGCCCCATGAAATAGCGGTGCATGGCTATATGCTCAATCAGGCGCGGATACGCCCCGCCAATGGTGAAGCGGATGTTTTGATCCGGGCGAAGTTTGTGCAAGTGCGTGCGATGCAAAAAGTCGTCGTACTCGCCCAGCAATTCCAGCGTGTCGGCGTTCAGGTCATCGGCGGTAACTTTAACGCGCACATGCGCCTCGTGCACCTCGGCATCAATAAACGCCACGCCGTGCTCACGCGCCACGCTCACGCGATGGTTTCCATCCAGCACAAAATACACATCGCCCACTTTGTAAAGCACAACCGGCGGCAGGCTCACATCCTGGTAAAACGCGCGGTTGATTTTTGCCCAGCGGTCTTTTGTTTTGTCATTGCGCGGCAAAAAGGCATCGTCAAAGTCTTTGAACCGGCCCACGCTGCCCACAATTTTTTCAATTGGAACTTCTTGCACCCCGCGATAAATTAGCCCGCGCAGGTTGAGCTTGTCGCGCACTTCATCCCACGCCATCAGGTCGTGTTTTTGTTTGCGAATCTGGCCCACCAGCGAGCGCAAAAAGGCCCGGCTGCGCGCCGTGCGAAAGTCCACCTGATCTGCAGGTGTTGAAAATTCATTCATATCTAAAAATACTATACCAGCGGGCAAAAGGCTAAGGCGTGGAGGTAAAGAACGGGTTAAGAGTTGGTGGCTGGTGTCTACCAGCCGCCAGTCACTATTTCTTGGTCAGCTTTTTCAACTCATACAACGCGGTCAGCGCCTCAATTGGGCTCATCGCGTCGGGGTCAATGCTCTTGAGCTTTGCCAGCGCGGGCGAATCGGGCGTGAACATGTTGAGTTGCACTGGCGCGGCTTGCGGCGCGTTGCTCACCTGCAAAGTGCCGTTCTCCAACTGCTTCAAAATATCTTGTGCGCGGCTCACCACCGGCGAGGGCATGCCAGCCAATTGCGCCACGTGAATGCCGTAACTGCGGTCTGCCCCACCGGGAATGACCTTGTGCAAAAACACAACCGTCTCGCCGCTGTCCTCACTCACGGCCACGTTGTAATTGCGCACATGCGGCAACTTTTCCGCAAGCTGAATCAGCTCGTGGTAATGCGTGGCAAACAGCGTCATGGCCCGCCGGTCTGGATGATTGTGCAGATATTCAATCACGCTCCACGCAATCGCCAGCCCGTCGTAGGTGCTGGTGCCGCGCCCAATTTCATCCAGCAAAACCAAACTGCGCGGCGTGCAATGCCGCAAAATGTTGGCCGCCTCCACCATCTCGACCATGAAGGTGCTTTGCCCGGCGGTCAACTCATCTTGCGCGCCAATGCGGGTAAAGATACGGTCTGCCACGCACAGGTTTGCGGAACGCGCGGGCACAAAGCTGCCCATTTGCGCCATCAAACAAATGAGCGCGACCTGGCGCATGTAACTGCTTTTGCCGCTCATGTTTGGCCCGGTCACAATCAAAATCCGCTCATCGCGGGTGATGGCTGTGTCGTTTGGTGTGAACGGCACTTCGACCATGAGCTGCTCAATCACCGGGTGGCGGCCATCTTTGATCTCAATCACGCCGTCATCGTTAAAGCGCGGGCGGGTGTAATTGTTGTTCGCGGCGGCCTCGGCCAGCGCGGCCTGCGCGTCCATCTGGGCGATGGCCCTCGCAATTGCCATCAGCCCAGCCGCCTGCGCCGCAATCTTCTCGTTCACCTCGCGCAGCAGTTTTTGCTCCAGCTTGTTAATGCGCTCATCGGCGTTCAAAATGAGCGCCTCGTATTCCTTAAGCTGCGGCGTGATGTATCTCTCGGCGTTGGTGAGCGTTTGCTTGCGGATGTAATCGGCGGGCACGGCGCCGGTGTTGGCGTGGGTCACCTCAATGTAATACCCAAACACGCTGTTAAAGCTCACCTTGAGCGATTTGATGCCGGTGCGCTCGCGCTCTGTCCGCTCCAAATTCGCCACCCACACTTTTGCATCGCGCGAGGCCAAATGAATGCCATCCAGTTCCTCGCTAAAACCGGGGTTGATAAATCCGTCATCATCCGGCTCTGGTTTGATGGCTTTCGCGATGAGGTCGCGCACCACGTCCCCGCCCGCCCGTCCGAGGTCGCGCACCGCGTCCCCGCCCGCCCGTCCTTCGACAAGCTCAGGATGAGCGGGCGAAATCATCGGCGCAATCAACTCCCACTTGCCCAGCGCCGCGCCCATGCTGAGCAAATCTTTTGGCGTGGCGATGCCGCTGGCGGCGCGGGTGGTCAGCCGCTCCAGATCTGGCATGTGGCTGAGCGTCTGGCGCAACTGAGCGCGGCCCAACCCATCCGCATGAAGGGCGGCCACGCGGTCTAAGCGCACCTCAATTTCGGTTTGGTCCAGCAACGGCTGGCTAATCCACGCCCGCAACAACCGCGCGCCCATCGGGGTGAGCGTTTTGTCCAGGACGCCCAGCAAGGTGGGCGCGGGGGCGCTGGGCTGGGCAGATGGCCCTCGGCGGCGGCGCGGGGCCTCGCCACGCAATGGCTCTGTTAACTCAAGGTTGCGGCGCGTCACCGCATCCAGCCCCATAAATTGCGAAAGCGAGTAGGCGCGCAGCTCGGTGAGTTGCGCCAGTTGCGCGGGCTGCATCTCGCGCAAGTAAGCCAAAATGGCCCCCGCCGCGCGCACGGCCAGCGGGCGGTCATCCAGCCCAAACCCGGCCAGCGTGCTCACCTTAAAGTGCGCCATCAAGGCCTGTTTTGCGTTGCCAAATTCAAACCGGTAGGATGGATAGGGCGTGGACGGAAACCCGCTGATGGGCAGCGATTTGCGGCGGCCATCCTCGCCGCCCTCGGTCAAAATTTCGCGGGGCTGAATGCGCCCCAGCTCGCGCTCAAGCTCGGCGGCGTTCTCCACCTGCGCCGCACGAAACTCGCCGGTGGTGATATCACAAAACGCCAAGCCAACCGGCGAGGCGGGGTCGTCGTTTGGCTCACGGGCAATGGCCGCCAAATAGCTGGGGCGGCCCGCCTCCAACATGCCCGGCTCAATCACCGTGCCGGGCGTGATGACGTGTTTCACCTCGCGCGGGACAAGCCCATTGATCGCCTCGCTGCCCAGTTGGTCGGCCATCGCCACGCGGTAGCCGCGCTCAATCAGCCGCGCCACGTAGCCGTTGATGGCGTGATGCGGCACGCCAGCCATCGGCACGCGGGTGTCTTTGCCCACCGGCCGCGAGGTCAGCGTCACGTTTAGCTCACGGGCAATCAGCTCGGCGTCGGCGTCAAAGGTCTCAAAAAAATCGCCCAGCCGGAAGAACACAATGCAATCTGGATATTTGCGTTTTATTTCCAGATATTGCCGCCGAATGGGCGTGGCGTTTACGTCAGATGACATCGGCGCAATGTTAATACAAATTTTGGGGCTGGGGGTTGGTTGAGTGTCTTGCGGAACGTTCCAGACCTCACAGGTTTTGGAAACCTGTGAGGTCTGGCTAACTTGGTTCACGCGGCGAATGCAGTTGCCCTTACGATTTGATTTGCGGGCGCGTCACGCGGGATGTTCACGACCTCACAGGTTTTGGAAACCTGTGAGGTCTAATCAACTTGGCTCACGCGGCGAATGCAGTTGCCCTTACGATTTGATTTGCGGGCGCGTCTCGCGGGATGTTCAAGACCTCACAGGTCATGCCCAACGTAGTTGGGGCGAAACCCGTGAGGTCTGGCTACTCGGCGTGCTCACAATGGGTGATGAGTTCTGGGAGGAGCGTGGTTTTGGTCGTGCAATTAAATGTGTCCTTATCAAAACCCAGATCAAACAGCAAAGACTTTTTGCCCGGCCATGCGCGAATTTTAATGCAGAAACAAGACGGCGAGTGACCGCTGGAATGCGCAGGTCCATCAAACCGAGGAACTCATTTGGTATATAATCATCATTGAATAGTCTATATTGACTAATCAAATAAAACCAAGTGAAATAAACATGACTCAACAACTTATACTCGCAATCGTTCTAATGGTCTCGGCGTTAACGTTCTACTCCATCGGCGTGTGGGGCGAGAAAATCACCGGGCGGCTCAAGCCGTGGCAGCTTGTCTTCTTCTGGCTGGGGTTTGTGTGCGATACCTCTGGCACAACCATGATGGCCCAAATGGCGGGCGGGATGCAATTTAACATGCACGGCATCACCGGTCTGTTCGCCATCATTTTGATGATCGTTCACGCGGTATGGGCCACCATCGTCCTGATTTTGAAGAAAGAAGATGCCATTCGCAATTTCCACAAGTTCAGCTTGCTGGTGTGGTTTTTGTGGCTCATTCCGTTCGTCAGCGGCCTGATTTTGGCGATGGGGCCAAAATAACGCCCTCTGTCGCAGGCCTCGCAGGTTTCCCCTGACTACTGTCAGGCAAAATCTGCGAGGCCTGCGGCTCAACTTACCGGCTCACCACAAACATTTGCCCATCGCTGCGGCCAAACGTCTCTGGGAAGTAGCTCTGGGTGACATACGCCGGCATCACATTAAACGACCCAACCAGCGAAGTATGCATCACGTAACTAAACTCGTGCGTGCCAGCGGGCAGGTAATCTGCGTAAATCTCGGCGTGGTCATCGTAAAGCTGGGTGTGCGTAAAGAACCACGGCCAGAATTTCATCATGGGGATGGGATTGCGGCGCGATGAAAGCTCCACTGGCTCCATGCCCGCCGCAAACGGGTCGGCAACTTTAACGAAATACAACGCCGTGGGCGCAACAACGGTCAGGCGCACGCGCACATTCTTGCCCACCGGCGCGCTCGCCAGCGCCTCGCACAGCTTGTCTGGCTGCGGCTCGCAATCCGCCATCTCATACACGCGGCTGATGGATATTCCGCGATCCAGCGCCTTGGCTTCGGCAGCGGGCAAATACGCCTTGAGTTGCGCCGTGTAATACAAACGGCCCGCGCCATCGCCGCGCTCAAACGCGAGGGCGTTTGTGCCGCTCAGCAAGCGCGTGGCCGTGATCACAGCCCGGTTGGGGGTGATGTCGCTCGGCGAGGCCTTGCCCGCCATAAGCTGCGCATCGTTCAGCGAAACACGCCAGTCGTAATTGGCGTTGCGGTCGCCGGTCGCGTTGGCATACGCATCCAGCGCCAGGATGGCCCACACCGAATCTTGCGTGCCTTCCCAACTGCGGCCTGTGCGCGCAGACACCAGCCAGCGCACCACGTTTGGCAACATCGGATTTTTGGCATCCAGCCGTGCCAGCGCATACAAAATGATGGCCGTCGCCCGCGTATCGGTGCAGAAGAAGGCGGTGAACGCCCACGGCTGCAACCCACCGTTGGCCGATGACCACGTCGCGCCGGTCGCGCTTTGGGTCACCGTGCTGTTCACATCGGCCAGCAAGCCAGAAATTCTAGCGTCGGTTTTGTTCACATTCTGGAGCGCCATCGCCAAAAGCGCCTTGCCAAAGCTGCCCAGTTTGCCCTTGTTTTTGTGCAATTGATCCAAATAGCCGTTCACCGGCACGTTGGCCTCGCTCAGCACAAAGGCATAAAACGCGCTCTCGTCTGCCGCCACACGGTTGAGGAAAGTATCGGCATCGCCAAGCTGATTTTGCAAATATTGCGCCGCGCGGTTGATCGGATCCCGTGACCCCAGATCCTGCCCGCCCACGCCCCACGCGCGGTTGAGCGCCCAAAGCGCATACGCCGAGATGATGGGCGATGTGGTCTCGCTGTCTTTGAACCAGCCCCACCCCGCGCCATCGCGCTGGTTGTCCAGCAATTTGGCCGCGTCGGCCACAATCTCCTCGCGCGGGGCATTTTGCGAAACGTTCACCAGCAGCCGCGCCGCGATTTGCAAGTTGTCCTCGTAGGCCGCGTTCTCGCGCAAGAAGTAGGCGCTCTCGGTAATCACCTGCGCCAGCGAGGTGTTCACGTTCACCTCAAGTTCGCTCTTGCCCACCTCAAGGCGCGGCGGCAAGGCGATGATCTCCAGCTTTTTGCCCGGCTCGCTCACCTCGCCCGCCGTGCCCACCGTTTCTGGCGAGAGATAGCGCAGCACGGGGATGCCTTTTGCGCCCAGCTCTGGTTTGGCGCTGTCTTTGAGGTCGCCCGCCACCGCGCTGATCGTCACATCGGCCATGTTCCCATCTGGCACAGAAACCGGCCAGTCCACGCGGGCAGAGCCGTTGGCCGGTACGCTCACCATTTGCATGGCCGCACCCTTGAGCGCCAACCCGCTGGCCGCGAGGGTGACCTGCGCTTGCACCGCGCTGGCCGTGTTGTTGTTCACCACCGCGCCCAGCGTGGCCTCATCACCCACCACAAAAAAGCGCGGCGTGACCGGGCGAACCAGCAACGGCTTGGACGTGAGCACGTCTTTGGTCGCGCTGCCCACTTT
>Ga0138256_10004260_pt1 | contig 15222 bp, 5 predicted proteins | sample KNB2016incub_MG_FD_105486 | JGI IMG/M metagenome (GOLD analysis project Ga0138256, IMG submission 105486) | Active sludge microbial communities from wastewater in Klosterneuburg, Austria - KNB2014incub_MG | ecosystem: Engineered > WWTP > Activated sludge > Unclassified | place: Austria... | reverse complement strand
CTGTATGCTTATGCTGTTCAGCCGGTGATGGCAGTGGCGCTTTTAGTGTATTGTTATTTGCGATCGGTTGATTCGTAGCAGCAACAGACTGAGGTTTTCCGGAGGCAGGCGTAGTAATTGCCGCAGTTGTTTTTGGTACTGCTGTTTGGTTGTTATTGCTACCGGCTGCAGAAACGGTATTATTTTTTGTTGCGTTTGTGTTCAGGGCATTGTCTGTTTTTACAGTAGCCACTACCGGCTTATTTAGCGCTGCAGTTTTACTGCTGGCAGCAGGTTGTAATGTAACCGATGAGGCATCCACATCTTTTGTCTCCGTTCTTTTTACCACTGCCTCATTTCTTTTGAGCTCCCGCTCTTTTAATTCTGGGTCGGCACGCTGTACATCAGGAGCCACTATGGGAACATTTGTATTTGAACCGTTGATGGATTTTGTATTTGTCTTTGTCAGGGCTGCATCTGGTTTTTTCAAATCAGGTCCTGTTGCTTCAGGATCTGTTCTCACCAGTTCAGGAGCTGCTACAATGATGGTACCAGATTGATTCGAAATTCCCTTTGTCTGGGTTTTGGCCAGTACTGCTTCCGGTTTTTTCAGATCGGGCCCCGTGGCTTCAGGATCTGTTCTCACCAGTTCCGGTGCCGCCACATTGATGGTGCCAGATTGATTAGCGATTCCTTTTGTGGGAGTTTTGGTCAGGGCAGCATCCGGTTTTTTCAGATCAGGTCCCAGTGATTCCGGATCAGCACGAACCAGCTCCGGTGCGGCAACAGAAGGAAGTGTTGCCGGTTCATTGCTGAAAGTATATTCTGTTTTAACCCGCTGGGGTTTGGCCAGACGGGCTACAACAGGGGCTTCATTTCTTTCTTTATAAAAACTGATTTCATCTGCGATCTTCAATTCCTCCAGATGCGGGAAAATTTTGGAGGCGGTCAGGTCTTTTTCCTGTCCGAGATCCACTTTTCCGGTTACGGAATAATATTTTTTGGTGGCATTGGTCTTCCAGGTACCCGCCAGGTACCAGGCACTGTCGCTCCCGTTTCTTTTGAATGTGCTGGTGACTTTAATGCCTTTATCCAGTTTACCCCGGAAATTATAAGCGAGTATATCATCATCGGTTACTTCACAAATGTCACCGTTGATGGTTCCTTTTACTCTTTTGATAATATAATAGAGGGTATCATTGACGATGAATTCACTGCGGGAATAGCCATACACTTTGCCCTTGTATTCTGTCAAAGCGATTTCGAATAACTGGTCTTTTCTTACAGTGGTACTGTCATTACTCAATGCACCTGTCCAGAGACCGGTAAGCGATTGACCATAAAAAAACAGGGGTGACAGCAGCAGCAGGGCTGCCAGTTTAATGGATTTCAGGTTTTGAACCTGAATATTGAAGAAGCGGGATGGCATTTTCAGCGGTTACGGATTTACAGTCAACTGTATGTAATAACGAATTTATGCCCTCCCGATTGTGTAAACCCTTCCAATAATACTTGTCGTAATATTTCAGCAGGATGCGGAAACTTTCTAAGGTATTTCCCTCTTCCAGCAGCTGAATGGCGGTTTTTGCATTCAGTCCGCCCAGTTTTTCCTTGATTCGCCCGATGGCATCGATCATTTTGCTACGGTCAAGTTGGCCATACTCTTCCGTGATATGTTTTAATCTTTCCTCAAAAGGAATATCCAGGAAAAAAACAGGTGACTGACGCATGGTCTTCCAGATCATTCCGGGAAGATTTACATGACCGATCCGCTGGGATTCATCTTCGAGCCAGACAGGAATTTGTAGAGGAAGATCAGTTTTAACTCCTGCCTGAAATAAGAGTGCTTCACTTAAGAGGTTCTCAAACATTTCCTGTGTGGGCTGTACCGGCATGCCGATACTACCAAAAGCCGAGCCTTTGTGCCGGGCAATTCCTTCCAGATCAACAACCGGTAACCCCTGCTGTTTCAGCGCATGCAGGAGTTCTGTTTTTCCCGAACCGGTATAACCACCCAGTACATGGAAACGAAAGGGATATTCAAAGCTGCTGAGTACATGATTGCGGTATTTTTTATAGCCGCCAACCAATGTGTACACCTTAAATCCATACAAATCGAGCAGCCAGGATACTGCTCCGCTTCGCATGCCGCCGCGCCAGCAATAAACCAGGATGGTTCGGTTATCAGCCAAAGAAATATTGTTGTTTGTTTTGGCGGCATGGTCAGCTAAAATGGCTTCCACTTCTTCCACCATCTTTCTCATTTTCGGACCGAAATAATCGAGGCCGATTTTGATGGCGGCTTCGCGGCTTTGTTGTTTGTAGGTGGTACCGACTACTTTTCTTTCTTCATCGGTGAAAAGAGGCATAGAACGGGCGATGGGAATATGAGCATGCTGGTATTCACCGGGGCTGCGCACATCCAGAACGGGATGCTGTTTAGCCAGTTCAAGAAAGGGGTTGATATCAATACGGGTGGCGGCCATCAGACTGATGCGAATGTACGGGAACGGGGGTGATAATCGGTTTTGCCCCGCTGGGGCAAGAAGAAAAAAATTCGTCGTTTATGTTACCGGGATTGGGCCCCGCTGGGGCCGCTTGTGAATGAGCGTTAATGTTTGATAAGGAGCAAGGAAACATTAAAGGGAGTTGGCGTCATCTTGTTTTTTGCGGGGCTGGGCCTCTTCTTAACAAGCGTCGTCATTTAATGAGGAGCAACGATTCTTTAATAGGCATTACCACAATCAGGCAAACGCCGGTTGAACCACTTATAAATAAATGATGATTTGAAAGAAGAAAGCTTCAGGTAAATACCAGGCTGTTTCTAAACCCCTCAACCGCTAAACATCTCAACTACTCAACGAATAAACCTCCTCCCTCATCCATTCATACTCGCCAGAAACTCCTCATTGCTCTTGGTACCCTTCATCCGGTTTTGCAATTCACGCATGGCTTCTTCGGGATTCATGTCAGTGAGATATACACGGAGCAGGTTCATTCTTTGCAGCACATCTCTTTCCAGCAGCAGGTCGTCGCGACGGGTGGAAGAGGCCACAATATCAATAGCAGGATAAATTCTTTTGTTGGAGAGTTTACGTTCCAGCTGTAATTCCATATTACCGGTTCCCTTGAATTCCTCAAAGATCACTTCATCCATTTTACTGCCGGTATCAACAAGGGCAGTGGCAATGATGGTGAGTGAACCGCCGCCTTCAATTTTACGGGCAGCACCAAAGAATTGCTTGGGCTTTTGCATGGCATTAGCTTCCACACCACCCGATAATACTTTACCGGAAGCAGGAGCTACTGTGTTGTGGGCACGGGCCAGACGGGTAATAGAATCCAGCAGGATTACCACATCATGTCCGCATTCTACCAGTCTCTTGGCTTTTTGCAAAGCGATGGTAGACACTTTAACGTGTTTCTCTGCCGGCTCATCAAAGGTGGAAGCAATCACTTCACCCTTGATACTTCTTTCCATATCGGTAACCTCTTCCGGACGCTCATCAACAAGCACTACCATCAGGTAGCACTCGGGGTGATTGGCAGCAATTGCATTGGCCACAGCTTTCAGCAACATGGTCTTACCCGTTTTGGGCTGCGCCACAATCAATCCACGCTGACCTTTACCTATCGGTGTAAACAGGTCCATGATCCGGGTGGAATAATCTGAAGGAGTGGTAAACAGGTTCAGTTTTTCAAAAGGGAATAAGGGGGTCAGGTAATCAAATGGTACCCGGTCTCTTACTTCCTCCGGTGTTTTACCATTGATGGTATCCACTTTCAGCAGGGCAAAATATTTTTCACCTTCTTTCGGCGGACGCACCGCTCCATTCACAGTATCACCTGTTTTTAAACCAAAGAGTTTAATCTGGGAGGGAGATACATATACGTCATCCGGTGAGGAGAGATAATTGTAATCAGAAGAGCGCAGGAATCCATAACCATCCGGCATCATTTCCAGCACACCTTCACTCAGGATCACGCCATCAAATTCTACATTGAACTGTTGTTCGCGGCGAGCGGGATATACTTTGGGAGCTCCCTGAGGATTGGGTTCCGGAGAAGGCTGGGCAGCAGCTGAAGCAGAAGCAATAATTTCAGCAACATCACTATTATCATTACCATTTTCAACCGGGGGTGCTTCATTCACCTGCTGGGGAGCAGCGGCTTCTTCTTCATGGGCTTTCTTCCTTGGCTTTTTAACCGGAGCTGGCTTTTCTCCTTCTGCAGCGGGGGTACGGACTGGTTTTTTAACGGGCATATTGGGTTTTTTATTCATTGCTTTTTCTTCATCACCGCTTTCCACTTCAGCTTCTTCACTTCCGGTGGCGGTGGTGGTTTTGATAATTCTTTTACGCTTACCGTCATCCACAGGTTTAGCCCCTTTGGCTCCGGCAATGGCCTGGCTGTCGAGAATTTTATAGACCAGGTCTTGTTTACTCAGTTTTTTGGCGTTTGGTATTTTCAACTGCTCAGCTATATCCAGCAGTTCAGGAACGAGCATGTCGTTCAATTGCAAAATGTCGTACATATATACTTCTTAGGGTTAATCACAACTCGCAGTCACCAGTCTAAGTAATTTGAGAATAAAGGTTTATGATTGAATGGATTCGGCGGGTAGTATCAGCTAAAGCCTTGGGGAACTGTAATTAATCGGCCTTGTTTCTGGTGCAAGTATACAGAGAAAAGGGGAAAAACAAAAATTTCAGCCTTTTAGCCCAAAAAAGAGGGCATTAGCCATGATAGCTAATGCCCTTGCCTCCTGGTTTTCTAACTGCTTATTTGCTAGAAAAGACTTTTACCTGACCATCGTTTTCACTGCTTACAATCACCAGGCTTTTTCCATTCGGGCTTTTTTCAGCCGGGATAAACAACATTCCTTCCGGTCCATCTCCGGTGCGGAGTACCTTGATAAAAACAGGGTAATATGGATAAGTAATATCATACATGGCCAGGGCATCGGCTCTTTCCAATCCGATAAAGAGAATTGTCTTATTCCCGATTTTTCCAATACAAAGCCCTTCGGGTTCGGCCCCTTTATCATCACTCCGGCCATCATCATATAAACCGGCGGCTGAACAGGCGACATCCAGTTCATTTTTGCTGTCATACACCAGTTCCCCAGTTAAACCATTCCAGATGCTGAATGATCGGGCACCAAAGGAAAACAATTCATCAAAATCGCCATCTCCATCGGTATCTCCCTGCGAAGTAGTAATATTCAACCTGCCCAGGTTGGCATCCTGCCGAAGGATGGAAGCATCCTGAAACCGGAAAGGATCCAGCGTAATATCTTTGATACGTTTGACTTCAGCATAACCAGTATATTCTCTGGCATCTCCTTCATTGGCCGTAAAAAGCAGGGGTACATTATAAGGTAAAACGGCAATAGCATCGGGTTGAAACATCCCTTTTACATTCCATGTTTTATTGAAGGCGATGGTATTGTCGCGGTCACTAAGGTCCATTTTGTAAGGCTCCAGACCATAGTGTTTGTAGCCCAGCGGCATGATTTTTACAGCTGCTTTGGCACTCAGGTCAATTTGTGCAATGGCATTGTTTTCCTGCAGGGTTACCCAGGCTGTTCTGGAATCAGCAGACACAGTGATATATTCGGGCTCAATATCCTTCGCAAAATTGTTACCGGGTCCGAATACCCGGAAACCCTGGGACCTGAGTGTGGACAGAGAGGAACTGAATGCGGAAAAATCAATATTTGTAACTGCATATTCAGGTACAGTAATGACAGAAACAGTTCCCACCGGATCATTGCTGTAGCTATCATTGGGTTCTCCTTCATTGGCCGTAAGAATAAATTTACCATCCGGACTGTAAGTAATCATATCCGGCAAAGCGCCAACAGGGATTACTTTTATTTCGCTGTAATTAGCACAATCAAAGACTACCACTTTTCCGGGGTCCTGTTTAACGGCAGCTTCGATGGCCGCAGCCAGTTTTCCTTCAGATACATCCAGGCTATTCACATATCCTCCATAAGTACCCAAACTGATTGATTGCAGATAAACAGGTTTGGCCGGATTTGAAAGGTCAACCACATCAATCTTGTTGACGGTACTGTTATTGACGATAAAAAGTCTATTGGTACCTGGATCAAACGCACTGATCTCCGCAGCGCCCAGATCGCCCACATCAATGGAGCCTATTTCCGCAATACTGAAAGCGTCTTCGGTGGCTACCGGGGTTTCGATCCCTTTTTTGCAGGAAAGGATAAAGAGTGCCGGAAAAGCGATGAAGAAAGTCAGGACAAATCTCATGCAGTTAATTTGTGCGCAAGATTACAAGCCCCTTGTTATGACAAAATGATCAGAATATTATGCTACTGTTATGATGAAAAGGGAAATCATGACCCAATGATTATCTTTGCCCCTCTCAAAACATAAGCAATGTTCAACAAGCGAATCAGGATCAAAGAGCTGCTGGCCATGGAGCCGCAGGGACAGGAAGTAACGGTGATGGGTTGGGTACGTACCTTCCGCAATAACCAGTTTATTGCCCTTAATGATGGCAGTACCAATAATAATTTACAGGTAGTGGTGGAACTGGGCTCCCAGCAGGAAGAACTGCTCAAAAGAATCACGACTTCCGCTTCGATGAAAGTAACAGGTACCATTGTGCCTTCACTGGGCAAAGGCCAAAAAATGGATTTGAAAGCGACCCAAATTGAAATCCTGGGCGACAGTGATGCCGAAAAATATCCTTTGCAACCCAAGAAGCACAGTCTTGAATTTCTTCGCGAAATCGCCCACTTGCGTTTTCGTACCAATACTTTCGGGTCTGTATTCCGTGTGCGTCATGCTTTGGCTTTCGCCATTCACAAATTCTTCAATGAAAAAGGATTTGTGTATATGCACACTCCCATCATCACGGCCAGCGATGCAGAAGGCGCCGGTGAAATGTTCCGGGTGAGCACACTGCCGTTTGACCAAACGCCCCGGAATGAAAAGGGCGAAGTGGACTTTAAACAGGACTTCTTTGGTCGTGCCACTAATTTAACCGTGAGCGGTCAGCTGGAAGGGGAACTCGGTGCTACCGCTTTTGGAGAGATTTATACATTCGGTCCCACTTTCCGCGCAGAGAATAGTAATACCGCCCGGCACCTCGCAGAATTCTGGATGATTGAACCAGAGATGGCTTTTTATGATCTGGAAGATAATATGAACCTGGCTGAGGAATTTATTCAATACATCATCCGCTATGCCATGGAAAATAACCGCGAAGACCTGGACTTTCTGGCCCAGCGCCTGGCGGATGAGGAGAAACAGTTACCACAGGACAAGCGGAGTGAGTTAGGATTGATCGAGAAACTGGAATTTGTGTTGAACAATGGTTTTGAAAGACTCACATATACTGATGCCATTGAAATCCTGAAAGAAAGCAATCACAATAAGAAAAAGAAATTCCAGTACCCCATCACCGGCTGGGGGATGGATCTGCAAAGTGAACATGAACGCTACCTGGTGGAAAAGCATTTTAAGAAACCGGTGATTCTGTATAATTATCCCGCTGCCATCAAGGCTTTCTATATGCGGCAGAATGATGATTGCGCACCCGGTCAACCCACCGTGGCCGCCATGGATATCCTGGCCCCGGGAATTGGCGAAATCGTAGGAGGATCACAAAGAGAAGAACGACTCAGTAAACTCGAAGACCGGATGAAAGAAATCGGTATTCCGTTGGAAGAACTCTGGTGGTACCTCGATACCCGCCGTTATGGAACTGTGCCGCATGCCGGTTTTGGTCTTGGATTTGAGCGCATGGTGCAGTTTGTAACGGGTATGACGAATATTCGTGATGTGATAGCTTTTCCGAGGACACCAGGGAGTGCGGAGTTTTAATCGAGAAGAGGTTAAAAAAGAAACAAATAAAAAGAGGCACTATCAAGCCTCTTTTTTTTATACCCGCCACAGGGTAGTTAAGGTTTTATGATTATTGTCTACCTTAACCTGCTACGAGCCCCGTCTACATATGAAATTGATTGTCTTACTGCTATTACTAAATATTGTTTCAGTTACTTCCATTGCCCAAAACTGGGAAGAACTGAATAATGAGGTGCTTGTGTTGTATGGTAAAGAGGACTATGATAAAGCCCGTTTAGTTGCCGAAAAAGCAATCGTGGGTGCGGAGAAAGAATTTGGAAAAGACCATATCAACTACGCCACTTCACTGTATAATCTTGGTAAACTAAACGAGATACTCAGGAAATATTCAAATGCTGAGGGTTATTATCTCGAGTTACTTGGCGTCAGAAAAAAGAGTGGAGGGGAAGACAGTCCGGAATATGCAAGTTTACTTAATGTACTCGGCGTTTTGTATTCCGAAATGGAACAGTATGAAAGGGCTGAACAGTATCTGAAAATGGCTGTGGAGTCACAGGGCCGGATACTTGGCAAGCTGCACAACAATTATATTACCAGTCTGGAAAATCTCGCATTTGTATTGGCAAAGCAGGGAAAAAATAATCAGTCAGAATCTGTTTCGCTGGAAGCGCTTGCAGCAAAGAAAAAAAACCTGGGAGAGGCCGATCCAGGCTATTTATCTTCTTTAAAAAAATTGGGCAAGTTTTATCAGGATATCAACCGGTATGATCAGGCGGAAATATATTTTCAAAAGGCTATAAAAATAGCGGAGGATTCGATGCTTGTTAATAACCGGACTTATACGGAATTTCTTTTTTCTCTGGCTGGTCTGTATAAGGAAACGGGTGAGTATGCAAAAGCAGAACCCTGGTTTAAGAAGACCATTCAATCAGCCCAAAAAACAGTGGGGACGGAACATATTTTTTACGGAATTATATTAAATGACCTGGCTTCGATGTACAGTTATTCCGGAAAATATAAACAGGCAGATACTTTATATAATCAGTCGCTGTTGATTGCCAGAAAAATAAATGGTAATGACCATCCCAATGTGGCGTATGCGCTGAATAACTTAGGCATACTGTATACAGATATGGGACTTTATTCAAAAGCCGAGCCAGCCATTTTGGAAGGTCTTCGGATCAGGAAAAAGCATTATGGGGATCAGCATATTGAAAACGCTTCGAGTTATCTGGCACTGGGTAATTTATACTCCGATCAGGGAAAATTTGAGGAAGCGGTGCAGTATTATCTGGAAGCCATTGCCATCAGGAAAAAATTTTCCGGTGAAGAAAGCATCGTTTATGCTACATACATCAATAATCTCGCATTAGTCTATCATCAAATGGGTCTATTTAAAAAAGCGGAGTCCCTCTTTATTCAATCAATGGATACCCGTAAAAGAAAACTGGGAGAGAAGCACCCGTTGTATGCACAAAGTCTAAATAACCTGGCAGCCGTTTATTCGGACCTCGCACAATATGAAAAAGCCGAAAAATTCAACCTGGAAGCCGCTGAATTGCGGAAACAGGTGTTTGGCCCTGACAATGCTGATTACGCAGCCAGCCTTAATAATCTGGCTAATAATTATGAAGCAATGGGTATGCCGGAAAAGGCTGAGCCGCTTTTATTGCAGGCAAGGGCCATCTATGAAAAGGCATTGGGAATCGGTCATCCTCACTATATCAAAGTAAATAATAACCTGGCAGCGATGTACTCCATCCTGGGTCAGTTTCAGAAAGCTGAGGAGTTGTGCCGCATTTCACTGGACCTCAGAAAAAAAATCCTGGGTCCGGATCACCCGGAGTATGCAAGCAGTTTAAACTGGCTGGCCTCTATATTCAAAAATACCTGGCAATATGAAAAGGCTGAACCTTTATATACTGAGGCACTGGCCATAAGAAAAAGGACCCTGGGGGAAGATCATCCGGATTATGCCTCCACACTTTATAATCTTGCGGTCCTTTACAGGATTAAAGGTAAAACCAAACTGGCTGATTCGCTGATTCGCCAGGTCATAACTAGCAGAGGTAAAGTGCTGGGTGAAGCTCATCCTGATTATGCTGACGCACTCGCAGGTCTTGCCTTCAATTATACCTTACAGCGCCGGTATCCTGAAGCAGAAAGTTTATACCTACAGTCGCTTGCAATAAGGAAAAACAGTCAGGGTGTAAAGAGTCCGGCTTATTCCGGCAATCTTTTTGACCTTGCCAAATTATATTCAGCTACTGGTGAATATCGGAAAGCAGATTCCTGCGCGACGCAGAATTGCTTACTCTATCTTGAAAGGATCAAAAACTCAATGGCTATTTTTTCTGAAACAGAAAAACGAGCATATCTGGAGAACAACAGCGATATTTTGCGTATCAATCATAGTTTTTTGTTTAATCACAGGAACCACTCTCCGGCTTATTACTTAAATAATTATAATCTTCAGTTATCGCTGAATTCGATGGTGCTGTCCGACAGCAGGACTTTGCTCAATCAGATCATTAAAAGTAATGACACGGCTATTCAAAGAATTTATACGGAATGGTTATCGGGTAAATCTTTTTTATCTAAGCAGTATTCCAAGCCGGTTTCTGCCAGGAGCCAGGAATTGAAGTCAAGAGAAACAGAAGTCGAAGAAATGGAAAAAGACCTTGGTCGCAGGTCAACAGCATTTAGAACCCAGCAGGCTTCAGCTGCCGTATCAGTACGTGATATTCAATTGCAGCTGGACAATGATGAGATCGCCATTGAATTTGTGCGTTTCCGGCTTTACAATAAAAAATGGACGGACAGTATCATTTATGCCGCTTATATTCTGAATAAAAAGGATTCGGTACCTGTTTTTGTTCCCCTTTGTGAGGAAAGACAGTTGGAAAAGCTTTTTGACAGCGCAGGTAATACAGCTACCAGTATGGTGAATAGTTTTTACCGGGGTACAGAGATCAGGAATAAATCAGCGGCAAAAGCTCTTGGAAATGATTTGTATAACCTGGTATGGGCACCACTGGAACCCTATCTGATTGGAATTAAAAAAGTGAATTACTCCCCGGCGGGAAAATTATACAGCGTTGCCTTTCATGCCTTACGGGTAGACAGTTTTACATTGCTGATGGATAAATACCAGCTGAAACAATTTACCGGCACAAGGCAGATTGCTTTGCAGGATCAGCATACAAAGGGTACTAAACCGGAGCGCATCACCCTTTTCGGAGATGCCATCTTTACACTTGATAGTACCAGCATTGTGAAAGCGAACGAAAAAAATAAAAAAGCGGGTAAGTCCTCCAATGTATACAGTCCTCCCAACAGGGGAAGCAGAGGCGGAACCTGGGTTGATCTGCCGGGTACAGCGCAGGAAGTCAAAAAAATAAAACAGGTTTTCGAAAAAAATGAAATCAGTTCTACTTTATATGTCCAAACGGCGGCTTCGGAAGAAAATCTGAAAGGACTCAGTGGCCATTCTCCGCAGGTGCTGCATATCGCCACTCACGGCTTTTTTCTACCTGAACCGGAGTTAGCCCCAAAAGAAACGATGGCCAATAGTGAAAACAGTTATACCCTGGCAGAAGATCCCCTTTTGCGAAGCGGTCTGATCCTTGCAGGAGGCAACTACGCCTGGAGCGGCAAAACACCCATTGAAGGAGTGGAAGATGGTATTGTGACCGCCTATGAAATTTCACAACTGAATCTCTCCAATACCGAACTGGTGGTACTCAGTGCCTGCGAAACTGCATTGGGTGATGTGAAAGGAAGTGAGGGTGTATTCGGTTTACAACGGGCTTTTAAGATGGCCGGTGTAAAAAAACTGATCGTCAGCCTCTGGCAGGTACCTGATAAGGAAACCGCAGAACTCATGACCGCATTTTATGGTTACTGGCTGGGCGGAAAGAAAATAGAAGACGCTTTTAGCCAGGCACAAACAGATATGCGGAAGAAATACCCTCCCTATTACTGGGCTGCCTTTGTATTGGTGGAGTAACCAACCCAGAGATATTAATTGTTGCTCTTTCAAAGTTTTGGTAGATTAACAGTCTAATACACCAAAACTGATCGCCATGAAGTTCCGGCTTTTTCTGGCGCTGCTTCTTTTTTCATATGCTACCCGCGCACAGCAGCAATCACTGCCTCTCATGCAGCAGGTGATGGATCATTTTGAAAAAGGGGAATATGCAAAACTGATCCCCGTTGCCGAAAAAGCAATGGTCACTACCAAAGCAGAATTCGGCGAATACAGTATTCTTCACAATGGTATGATCCTGTTCCTTGCCATGAGCCATTGGTCTCTTTTCCATTATCCGGAAACAGAAAAATGGCTGCAGAAGACCAATGAAATTACCAGGGTAATTAATGGAGAAAATTCACTGGAATATATTTCATCATTAAACAGGCTGGCGCTTTTATACAGGGAAACAGGTAAATTCAGTGCAGCCGAATCGCTCTATCTGCAGGCAGACCTGATTGCAAAAAAATTTACCGGTGGAAATGATACAGTGTATGCAACAAACCTCAATAACCTGGCTTCGCTTTACCAACACCTTGGCCGTTATGATAAAGCAGAACAACTATTTACCCTGGTCAGCAGCCTGCTTAAAAACCTGGTAGGCGAAAGCCACCCCACCTATTTAAGCTCTCTTAATAATCTGGCATCCTTGTTTACAGAAATGGGTTTTTATGAAAGGGCTAGAAACATTCAGATTCAGGTATTGGAAAAAAGAAGGCAAATACTGGGAGAAAAACACCCTGATTTTGCACAAAGCCTGAATAACCTGGCCTACCTCCAAGTGATGCTGGGGCAATACCGGGATGCAGAAACCAATTATGTAAAGGCAACAGAAATCTACCGGAATACCCTCGGCGAAAACCATCCTGCATATGCCAGTAGCATCAGCAACCTCGCTGAACTGTATACCAATATTGGCGATTATGATAAAGCGGAACAATTATATATGCAGGCAATGGAGATTAGGAAAAAAACGGTTGGAATGAATCATACCGATTATTCTTCAAGCCTGAATGACCTGGCTACCTGTTATGAAACAATGGGTCTCTATGATAAAGCAGAAAAACTGTTCCTTGAATCTAAAGAAAGAACCGCCAGGGCATTGGGAGAGCAACATCCATTTTACATCACGACACTGAATAATCTGGCAGCACTCTATTTTGACCGCGGCAGCTATGAGCAGGCAGAACCTTTGTACCAGCAGGCATTGGAACTGCGAAAAAAAACGCTGAGTGAACAGCACCCCTCTTATGCTTTGAGCCTGAATAATCTGGGCACATTATATTTTGCAATCGGCCAGTTCGAAAAGGCGGCGCTTTTTTTCAGGAAGGCCCTGGATATCAGGAAAGCGGTATATGGAGAAAAACATTTTGATTATGCCAATAGCCTGAATGACCTGGCAGCCGTGTATGAAAAACAAAAGCAGTTTGATCAGGCTGAAAAATTATATCTCCAGGCCATGGGTATCAGGAGAATGGTATATGGCGAAAATCATAATGACTACGCCACCAGTATGAATAACCTGGCCAGCCTCTACGTCAACACTGGTCAATACCGCCGCGCAGAAGAACTGGTGCTGGCAGCCAATGCTATCTGGAAAAAAAATCTTTCAGATAATAATCCGATTATAGCGCTGGGATTGAATAATCTGGCAGCGGTGTACAGAAAATGGCAGGTAAAACCACAGCAAGCAGAACAGCTTTACCTGGGGTCGATTGAAAAAAGAAATAAAATACTGGGAGCGGATCACCCGTTAACGGCAAGTACAGAAAACGATCTGGCCCTGCTGTATATGAATCTTGAAAGATATGGTGAAGCCGAACCCCTTTTGCTTAGCAGCAGCGGAAAAACAACAAGGAGTCTTCAGGCATCCTTTCCTGTTTTATCAGAGAAGGAAAAGTCAGCATTTATCAGTGAGAATATTTTTTTTAATGATTGTAATAATAGTTTTCTCTTCCAGCATCAGAAAGCCTCTGCTTCCATTCTGAAAAATAATATCAGTCTTCAGCTTTTTTTCAAATCACTTTCCCTTTCAGATACAAGAAACATGCTGGATTTTATCCGCAATAGCAAGGATCAGGGTATTCAACAACTGATTGCTGACTGGAAATCTGTACGAACCCTCCTCGCAGCTCAGTATGCCCTGCCGGCATCCAAAAGAATCAAAGACCTCGCGGAAAAAGAAACAATGGCTGAAAATCTGGAGAAGGAACTGAGCAGAAAATCTGCCGTATTCAGGGAAAAGCAATCAGCATTAAGAGTATCGATCAATAATGTCCAGGTAGCAATGGATACGGATGAAGTGGCTATTGAGTTTGTGCGCTTTAACTTCTATCATAAAAAATGGACGGACAGTATCATATATGCCGCTTATATTCTGAATAAAAAAGATCCGGTACCGGTTTTTATTCCGCTTTGTGAAGAATCTCAATTGGCAAAGCTTTTCGATAGCGCCGGTCATACCGCTACCAGCATGGTGAATAATTTTTACCGGGGGGCAGAACTGAAAAGTAAATCAGCCGCTTCTAATCTGGGTAAGGAATTATACCAATTAATATGGGCACCACTTGAGCCCTACCTCAAAGAAAAGAAAAAAGTAAGCTATTCACCCGCCGGAAAATTATTCAGTATTGCCTTTCATGCATTGCGGGTTGACAGTAATAAATTATTGATGGACCAATACCAGCTAAGGCAATTTACCGGCATCCGACAAATTGCCCTGCGTCAGCAGACAGCTGAAGGCAACCGCCCACAGTCAATTGGTCTTTTTGGCGATGCAGTTTTTACAATGGATAGTGCTGCCCTGGTAAAGAAAAAAATAAAAACCACACAAATTGAAAGCCCGTCAATCGTGAGTCGGCCGGACAACAGAGGCAACAGGGCTGGTACCTGGCCCAATCTTCCGGGTACGGGACAGGAGATAATTGCGATAAAATCTTTGTTTGAGAAAAATAAACTAAGTACTGCTTTATATAGAAAAACAGATGCTTCCGAAGAACAGCTTAAGGCAATCAGCGGACAATCGCCTGCTGTGCTGCACATCGCCACCCATGGTTTTTTTCTTCCCGAGCCCGAATTGATCAGTAAGGAAACGATAACCAACAGCGAAAACAGTTATACCCTGGCAGAAGATCCCCTTTTGCGAAGCGGTCTGATCCTTGCAGGAGGCAACTACGCCTGGAGTGGCAAAACCCCCATTGAAGGGGTGGAAGATGGTATTGTGACCGCCTATGAAATTTCACAACTCAACCTCTCTAATACCGAACTGGTGGTACTTAGCGCCTGCGAAACGGCCCTGGGTGATGTGAAAGGAAGTGAGGGTGTATTCGGTTTACAAAGGGCTTTTAAGATGGCCGGTGTAAAAAAACTAAT
>Ga0138256_10004259_pt1 | contig 15222 bp, 9 predicted proteins | sample KNB2016incub_MG_FD_105486 | JGI IMG/M metagenome (GOLD analysis project Ga0138256, IMG submission 105486) | Active sludge microbial communities from wastewater in Klosterneuburg, Austria - KNB2014incub_MG | ecosystem: Engineered > WWTP > Activated sludge > Unclassified | place: Austria... | reverse complement strand
CATGTCTTCTTCCTTAAAAAGTCTCGGCGCACTTAACAAGTATTTTACCAAGTACAAATATCACATCCTGGGCGGTATTTTGTTTATTGCGATTTCTAATTACTTCAGGGTATTGCAGCCGCAGTATTTTCGGGAAGCCATGGACATGATCATCGAGACAGTACCGATGTACAGTTTGGTGAAAGGTGCTTCCAATGCGCACATCATGCAGGAATATATTGTACTCAACCTCATATGGTTTGGGTTATTTGTGATCGCACAAGCATTTGTGATGGGAATATTTATGTACTTCATGCGGCAAACCATCATCGTCATGTCACGCCTCGTGGAATACGACATGCGCAAAGAATTATACGCCCACGCCCAATATCTCGACACCACTTATTACAAAAAACATTCGACAGGCGACCTCATGGCGCGCATGACGGAAGACGTTTCGCGGGTTAGGCAATACCTCGGCCCGGCATTATTGTATGGTTTCAACCTCATTTCGCTCTTCGTATTTGTGATCTATGCCATGTTTGATGTCAATCCCAAACTGGCCATTTATACCTTGATACCCCTACCCTTCTTATCTTGGAGTATTTTCAAGGTAAGTGAACAAATTAATGTTAGAAGCACTGCTATTCAGGCTCAATTGTCGAGATTGAGTTCAATTGCTTTAGAGATCTTCAGTGGAATACGGGATGTGAAGAGTTATGCGCAGGAGCAACGAATGGGAGAATATTTTGCAAAGGAAAGTGAGGACTATTTACAGAAAAATATAAAACGTATTAAAGTCGACTCCCTATTCTTTCCTATCATCCTCTTCGTCATCGGTATTTCTTCTGTATTGACACTATGGGTTGGCGGACAGCAAGTAATGGCAGGAGAAGTGACTCCCGGCAATATCGCTGAATTTTTCATTTATATCACCTTATTAACCTGGCCAATAACAGCCTTAGGTTGGACGGCATCCTTAGTCCAGCAGGCTGCGGCATCACAAACCAGGATCAATGAATTTATGGATTCGAAGATCAGTTTCGAGAATGGTGCACAATCCATGGATCGCATCAGCAAAGACATAGAATTTAAAAATGTAACTCTGACTTATCCTGACACGGGCATCGTCGCCGTCAAAGACGTATCCTTCACCATACCGAAAGGCAGCAAGACGGCCATCATCGGCGAGACGGCTTCCGGCAAGAGTACCATCGCATATTTATTGATGCAGATGTATCGACCTACGGCTGGTGAGATCCTGGTAGGCGAAAAAAATATCTCAGAATACAGTATCAAAAACTGGCGGGATCATATAGGTTATGTACCACAGGATTCTTTTTTGTTTTCGGACAGTGTGAGCAATAATATTGGTTTCGGATTGCGGGAAGATCATGTACAGGACGAGGTAGAACGTTATGCTGCCTATGCCTCCGTACATGAAGATATCCTCAGCCTCCCAAAAACATACGAAACCGTCGTCGGCGAACGAGGTGTCACCCTCTCCGGCGGACAGAAACAGCGCATCTCCATCGCCCGCTCCCTCATTGGTGAACCGGACCTCCTCATCCTCGACAACAGTCTTTCCGCTGTAGATACCGACACTGAACTCAAGATCGCCTCTTATCTCAACAGTTTCGACGAGGACAAAACTATGGTCATCATCACCCAACGCATCAACAACATCTTCCAATACGACCAGATCATCACCATGTCCGAAGGCCGCGTCATCGAGCACGGTACCCATGAAGAGTTGATGGCGGCGAAGGGTTATTATTGGGGATTGTGGAGGAAGATGAATGGGGAGGGGTAGTATTTATACCTTTGTTACTTTGCCAAAATTAAATTCACTTTAAAGTGAAACAAAAATTACCAAAATTCAGTTATAAGTGAATATATTTGCATTAGAAAAGTTTGATGACAGTGGTAAAATCTGCTCTTTTTACACTGTGAGGTGGGATGGAGCAATATTGAGCGAAACAGATAAATTTTTTGAAAAACATAAGAAGGATGATAATCTTAAAAGACCAATTCAAGAAATAGCATATTTTATATCTAAGAAAATTGGAGATGAAGTTGGAGCGTTGGAAGCCTTTTTCAAATTTGAAAATACTGCTCAGGCCTTACCACCAACAGGAAAATACAAAGTAGGAACAATAACTATTAATTTTGAAAGATTTCCATTAAGAATTTTTTGCTTAAGATTATCTAACAATTTAGTGGTATTATTTAATGGAGGAGAGAAAACAAATGCAAATGCACAAGGAGGCAAAACGAGTATGGTTTTTTACTAAGCGAATCAATTTGCGAAAAGGATTTTAAACGCATTGCAAAAAGAAGAAATTTATATCACTTTAGATGGTAGAGAATTCATAGATGTGGATAATAACAGAGAAATAATATGATAAAAATTCATTAAAATGAGAAGTAAGATCTTACAAGAAATATTAGACGAAACTCCAAAGGATGTAGAAATATTTGTAGATAAATACACGGATTTAGTAATAAGAATTAACCAAATATTACGTGAAAAGGGCTATACACAAAAATCTCTGGCCAATAAATTAGATAAAAGTCCATCTGAAATTCATAAGTGGCTCAGTGGTGATCATAATTTTACATTACGTTCAATAGCCAAGTTAGAGGCTGAATTAGGGGAAACTTTGTTGGAAGTGCCGGTGAGGAAAACTGCCCACATCTATAAATAAATTTTAGTGTCCGAATGCATAATCAACAAACTCGGCACATATGAAGAGCTATTGGCGGCGAAAGGGTATTCTTGGGGATAGTGGAGGAAGATGAATGGGGAGGGGTGAGGAGAATAATTTTAACTCTTCAATTTCTAATTCTATTCATCTCCAGCATAAAATAGATATATTTACGCAATTAAGTAATTTTTAAATTTATATACTCTCCTCAAACTTCAAATCAACAGGCTGATGCAACTCGAACTTTTCCATAATGATTATTTAACCATAGACGAACTTTTCAAACGTAGTTTAAAGTATCAAAATAGTGAAGAGTTCTTTCGTTTTTTTAATTTTATAGCTAGCTTTAATCATTACTCTCGTTACAATTCAATGCTTGTATATTTACAAGATGAATCAGTCACATTTTTCGGTGGTACCCATTTTTGGAAAAAGAAATTTGATCGTAATGTAAATAGGGATGCAAAACCTTATATTATTTTGCAGCCATTTGGACCAATAATGTTAGTATACGATATATTTCAAACTGAAGGTCTGCATACACCCCAACAATTTTTAGAAAAAGGGTTAGGAACAAAACCCTTTGAAGTAAAAGGTAAGATAAAACCGCAAATTTTTGATGATGCTATTTCTATTGCAAATAGTTGGGGAATTAAAGTTACTTTCAAGCCTTTATCTTTTTTTAATGCTGGATATGTAACAACCATCTTTAAAGGATATTTAGAAATCGCATTAAAAGAGGGTATGAGTTATGAGGAAAACATGGCTGTTTTCGTACATGAACTAGGACACTTATTTTTAGGGCATACTGGTCACAAAGTTTTATTAAATGAATTAAAGCAAGGAAAAAAGAAAGAAATAAAATTGCTAACAAGGCATCTATCTAGAACTGCTGAAGAACTTGAAGCTGAAACAATAAGTTTTTTAATTTGCAAAAAATTAGGACTTGAAACAAAAGCTGCACAGTATTTAGCTGGATATATTAAGAATGAACAAGATTTAGAAGAATTTAGTCATGAATTAGTTATAAAAATTGCAGATAAAATTGAAGATATTTTTTTTAGAAAATGGTCAAAAAACTGAAATATTATCAAAATGAATTGAAATGCTTCGTCTTGAAAACCATTATTGTGGCCATAACTGTGAAGGCTGACAATTAAAATTTAATTTGAAAAATGATTTTAGACAACGAAACTGAAGAGAAAAAAGTCCATCAGTGGATTACAGATTACAATGTAGAAGGAAAGATGGATATTGTAACTGGTTATTTTACAATTGGTGCTCTAGCATGGCTTTCAAAAACTTTAAACGACAAAATTTCAGAATTTAGATTTGTTCTAGGAGATATCGTCAATTTTGATTCCATTGACAACAGACCTCTTGATCTTCTAAATGAAAATATAACTATCGAAGCTTCATTGAAACTTAATAGTTTGTCTCAAGAAGCTGTGAAATTTTTAAAACAAGACAAGGTTGTAGCAAAAACACTCGAACCTAATTTTTGCCACGCCAAGTGTTATTTATTCAATCCTGAAAAAAAAGATGATAGATTTAATTTTTTCATTTCTGGAAGTTCAAATCTAACGGAAGCAGGAATAGGCTTAAAACACACAAACAATATTGAATTAAATATTGCAGAACCTGGTAACAATAATCAGTATAAAGAATTAGTACATTGGTTTGAAGCCTTGTGGGTTAGACCTCAAGCGCACAAAGAAAAAACCTTAATTCGTCCTGATGGAGGTAAGACAAAAATTGATTTCAAACAATACTTAATCAATGAAATAGAAAGTATTTTTATTAAATACACGCCGAGAGAACTTTATTACAAAGTTTTATTCGAACTATTTGGCAACCAAATATTGGAGATTGAAAATGATCCTGATTTTAATAGGCAGATAGGTCGCTTAGAAAACTCAATTGTTTATAATACGCTTTATGAATTTCAGAAAAAAGGTGTTTTAAGTCTTATAAGGATGCTTCAAAAATACAACGGAGCAATTTTGGCGGATGCAGTTGGTTTAGGGAAAACTTGGAGTGCCTTAGCCGTAATTAAGTTCTTTCAATTACAAGGAAGGGAAGTACTACTTATGTGTCCAAAAAAATTAGAGCACAATTGGAGAAGGTATTTGAAACATCAAGATTCACGATTTGAAAAAGATAAATTCGACTTTTTTATCCGATTTCATACTGATATGCACGAAGATCGAGTAGAAAAGTATACCGATCGTGCCGACAAGTACTTCACCAATGACAAACCGAAATTGATTGTAATTGACGAAAGTCACAATCTAAGAAATGACAAGTCAAGCCGATATAAATTTTTACTTGAAGAGATTATAAAGGAAAATGAAGATATAAAAGTGCTTCTACTTTCTGCAACCCCCATCAATAATTCCCTCAATGATATTCGAAATCAATTCAAATTGATGGTGAAAGGAAATGCAAGTGGATTTGAAGAAACGTTAGGTATCCGGAATTTAGATTATACTTTTCGAACTGCTCAAAAAGTATTCAATGAATGGAGAGAAAATCCAGGACCAAGAATTAGTGAATTCATCAAAGATCTGCCTGCTAATTTTTTCACACTTACTGATTCTTTAATTGTTGCACGAACCAGAAAAATGGTAGAAGGCCAACAAACAGGGCTTACTTTTCCGATCAAGACAAAGCCGGTAAATTTGTTTGTTACACCTAGTCAATTGGGAAATTTTGAATCATTTGAAGAATTGTTCGATCATTTTCCACCAATGCTCTCTGGCTATCAACCTTACTTCTATACAATATCAAAAGAAGAACGTAAAAGGCTTGCAGAAAAAAAGCGAAAGGCTAAAGAAAAACATGAAAAATCAGGTGTTTCTGCAATAGAAGATGAAGTTCAGCGTGATCAATTCCTTGTTAAAATGATGTACATTCTTTTAGTGAAGCGATTGGAATCATCCTGGTTTTCATTCCATTCCACTGTGGGTAAAATAAAAGATCATCATCAAAATGCATTGGATAAAATTAAGTCCTATCAGGAAAATAAAATTAACAGTAACTTAGAAATTGAGGACGAAAATGTTTTCAAAGTTGATGATGAAACTGAGGCCGTATACGAGGAGTTAACACTTGGTAAAAAGAGAAAAGTCAATCTTTCAGATATTGACACTGCAGGTAATCTTGAAAATTATAAAAAGGATCTTAAGAAGGATTTGGACGCTCTGGATAATCTGTACATCAATCTTGAAAAATTTGAAACAAAAATTGATAAAGAAATTGTAACCCCCAATAATTTAAATTCTGTGGATGATAAATTGCAGGCTTTGATTTTAGAAATTAACAAAAAACGTTTGTTAAGTGCAAATTCAGGTAATCCTAAAGTAGTAATTTTTACAGTTTACCGCGATACTGCACAATATCTATTCGAGCAACTTAAAAGCCGAGGATTTGATAAACTGGCGATGGTCTCCGGTTCAGGCTCACAAACAAGCGATTCAGTAGGAGAAACTAAAAATTTTGAACCGATACTTGAAAGATTCGCTCCCTATACAAAACTTTTTATGGAAAAAGAATGGGATTTTCATTCCAATAAAAATGGCATAAATGCTTATCAGGATTGGATTGAATGGATAGAAGAAAAACATATCAACGCGTACAATAAAATTCAAAGTCCTATTGATATACTTATTGCTACTGATACACTTAGTGAAGGCCAAAACCTTCAAGATGCTGATATGGTCATCAATTATGATATCCATTGGAATCCCGTGCGTATCATCCAACGTATGGGACGTATTGATCGATTGGGTAGCCCAAACAGTAAAATCTTTGGTACCAATTTTTGGCCATCTAATAACATTAATTCATACTTAAACCTTCAGGGAAGAATTGAACAACGGATGGCTGCTATGAAGCTGGCTGGTGCTGAAGTAGATGCTCATTTTTCTGAATCTTTTCAAGAAATGATTCATGATGAATCTTTGGATCAACTTATGAAAAATCGGATGATGGAACAAATGCAGGTTACATTTGACGATTTAGAAGGTGATGATACATTTGGCTTCGATGATCTTTCTTTGGAAAGGTATCGACAAGATTTATTTGAAGAATTTAATAAAGACAAAGCCAAATACATGAAAATGCCCAAAGGAATCTATACAGGATTCAAGGCAGACACGGAAATATGTTGTGAAAATGGGTTGATTGCGTTGCTTGGCTATCCTGCAAAACCTGCCATGAAAACTGATCATGAATACAAAGTCTTTGACCTTATCTATATTAATAAACATGGTAAATCGTTGCTTCTTAACCAAAAAGATGTGCTGGATGCATTAACTCATCACAAAGATAATGATCGATTCGTACCTGAGGCCATAGACACTGGCGAAGAAGCCGCTATAATAGAATTAGTAACCGCGATGAAATCCTGGCTCGATAATCAGGCATCGGAAGAACAGCTTCAGGAAGACGGATCAACAAAAAAATTAATGGGATCTGAAGCTAAGGATCTATTATCAAAATTACGAAAAGGAGACAAAAACGCCTTGTCTCGAATAAAACAAAATATAAAAGCGGATGAAAAATTCCAACTTGAAAATTTCGATTTAATCACATGGTTTTTAGTAACAGCATAGAAATGAAACTACAAATATTCAATCAAGTAAATTTTTTGCCTGCACTTAAGGCATTTTTCAAAGATTTGAAAGTGCCAATGAACTATGTGGCAGATGAACCAATAACAGCAAAAGAAATCCTTAAAGAAACCTACAAGGAAAATGATACCTTTCAAATGATGGATGATGTGCATTTCGTGGGTATGGTTGACGATGCAGCTTTCGAAGGGAACAAATCTTTGGATGTCGAGAAAATAAAATCCGACTATGACGGCATTTTAGTTTTTGGGGTTACACTAAAAGAAAGAAATAACAGACTATTACCTACACGTTCTCAATTGGCTGAAATATCCCGCGCATTCAATCGTGAATTTTACTACACGCCTGTAGTGGTGGTTTTCAAATACGGCAATCATTTAGCCTTTGCCAATACTGAACGTTTAAAATACAAGCAAGAATGGAAAGAAGGTGAAAAAGCAGGGAAAGTCAGTATGCTTCGTGATATTAAAATAGATGATCCACATTCTGGGCATGAACGCATTTTAGCCGAATTACAAATCCCTAATACAGGAAATAAAAAAGTTGACTCCTTCGCCAAACTTTATGCATATTGGCAGGAAGTATTTAGTGTAAGTCTTCTTAACAAGAAATTCTATCAAGAACTTTCCAATTGGTATTTCTGGGCAACGCAGCAAGTTACTTTCCCTGGAGAGCCAACCATGGTTCATGCCCATCAAAAAAACGCTAATTTGGAAGACCTCTTGCAAGAGCACCGAGCCACAAACGTTATTCGCCTGCTTACCAGATTACTTTTTGTGTGGTTTATCAAAGAAAAGAAACTGATTCCTGAAGAACTCTTTGAACTCGATGCCTTGCAAAGGGATATTCTCAATGATATTTCTCCTTACCACGAAACCGGAATGTTCAAAGAGTGGAACAAGGAAAGCGTGTATTACAAAGCCATTTTACAAAATCTATTTTTTGCTACGCTTAACTGTCCTATAGATGGCGATAGTTTGGATAAACGAAAGCGCGGTTTCCGTGGTGATGGTTACGGCACACACAGGGGCATAGATTACCTCATGCGATATAAACATCATTTTAAAAATCCTGAAGCGTTTTTAAAAGAGCTCAACGATGTAGTTCCTTTCCTTAATGGTGGACTATTTGAGTGTTTGGACGATAAATTCAATAACCTTTACATTGACGGCTTCTCCGACCAAATGACAAAAGGTGAGCAATTAGTCGTTCCAGATTACCTCTTTTTTGGTGTAGAAGAAGAAGCTGACCTGAGCGATATCGTAGGCATCAGTGATAAGAAGTACAAACAGGCAGCAGTAAAAGGACTGATTAACATTCTCAAATCCTACAAATTTACCATTACCGAAAACACCCCGATTGAAGAAGATGTAGCACTTGACCCGGAATTATTAGGTAAAGTGTTTGAAAATCTGTTGGCTAGTTACAATCCTGAAACCAAAACAACAGCAAGAAAACAAACCGGTTCCTTCTACACGCCAAGAGAGATTGTAAACTACATGGTGGATGAAAGCTTAATTGCCTATCTAAAAAACTCAATCACGGATTGGGTTGGCTTGGAAAGTGAAAAATTAGACAAAGAACTGCATGTACTGACTTCTTTTGACCTTAAAGTGCCATTTGAAGACAATCCGAATTTACAAAAAGAAATCATAACTGCTTTAAGTTCTTGCACTATTCTCGATCCGGCTTGTGGTTCAGGAGCGTTCCCAATGGGGATTTTGCAAAAGATGGTGCATATTTTGCAAAAGTTAGATCCTAATAACGAGATCTGGAAAGAAGTTCAACTTAGCAAGGCAGAACAAGATTCTAAAGCTGCTTTTGAGATTGAAGACAAACAAGCCCGCGAGGAGCGGTTCATAGAAATCAACGAAGCCTTTGACCAAAGCATCAACGACCCGGACTATGCTCGTAAACTCTTTTTGATAGAAAACTGCATATATGGGGTGGACATACAACCTATTGCCACTCAAATCTCCAAGCTGCGTTTCTTTATCTCCTTGGTAGTAGAACAAAAGGTGAACCCCGATAAAGACAATTTTGGAATACGACCTTTGCCCAACTTGGAAACCAAGTTTGTGGCAGCTAATACCTTGATAGGGATTGAAAAACCAAGTGCGCAACTAAGTTTGTACGATACCAAAGAAGTAAAAGCATTGGAAACCAAACTCAAAAAAGTGCGAAGCAAGCTTTTCAGTGCCAAGAGCAAAGACACAAAACTGAAATATAGAGAAGAAGACAAACTACTTCGAAACCAAATTGCCGTAGAATTAGAAAATAATGGCTGGAAAAGTGATACGGCTCAAAAATTAGCAGGCTGGGATCCTTATGACCAAAATGCATCTTCTCCCTTCTTTGACCCGGAATGGATGTTTGATATTAAAGATGGCTTTGATGTCGTTATTGGGAATCCACCATATATTAAAGAATATACCAATAGGATGGTATTTGATGGCATTCGGGGTGGGAAGTATTATCAAGGCAAAATGGATTTATGGTATGCTTTTGCCTGTACAGCAATTGACCATTTGGCAAACAAAGGTTTATTGTGCTTTATTGCTACAAATAATTGGGTTACAAATTCAGGCGCTTCAATACTTAGAGAAAAAGTAATTGGTGAGTCAAAAATTGAGCAATTACATGATTTTGGTAGTTTCATGATTTTTGAGAGCGCAGCTATTCAGACTATGATTTTGTTAGCAAGAAAAGGAATTTTCGATAATTACAATATAGACCACAGGAAAATTCAGTCCTCCTCGGCTACCTTAAAAGATGTTGATGCTTTACTTCAAAAAATTAATAATGAATCAAATTCAATTCATAAATTTCAATTTGAAAAAAGTAAATGGATAGACAAAACGTTGAATTTTGAGAATGATGCTACTGAATTAATTCTTAACATGATTTTAGAGAAGGGTAACTTTCAACTTGACAGTAAACTTGAAGTAGCTCAAGGAATTGTGCCGCCACAGGATTTTTTAAATCGCACCAATAAAGAAAAACTTGGTGGAAATTATGCTTTAGGAGAAGGAATATTTAATCTATCCGACACCGAATATGATAATCTAGGTTTGGCTGACAATGAAAAAGAGTTAGTAAAACCATTTTATACTACAAGCGAACTATCTCGGTATTGTGGTTCTAGCAGAAATACTCTATGGGTTATATATACAGACTCAGGCTTTAAAAACGAAAGAAAAATAAAGCCTTTTCCAAATCTCAAAAACCATTTGGATAGATTTAGAAATGTGATTACCTCTGATAATTGGCCTTATGGTCTACATAGGGCGCGTAACGAGTACTTTTTCAAAGATGAAAAAATTATTTCACTTCGTAAATGCGTAAAACCAACATTTACATACACAGACTTCGATTGTTACGTTTCTCAAACCTTTTTTGTAATTAAGTCAAATCGAATAAATCAAAAATACCTCACTGCAATTCTCAATTCAAAAGTGACTGAATTTTGGTTGCGGTTTAAAGGAAAGATGCAAGGCAATTTGTTTCAGGTAGATAAAGCACCTTTAATGGAAATTCCAATTTATAAATCTGACAATCAAGATTTATTGGGGAATTTGGTTGATTTGATAATTCCGAATTGTAAGAAAGGTATTGATTCAGAACTATTTGATTCAATAATTAATGCAGTCGTCTTTAACTTCTACTTCCCCGACCACATGAAAGAGCGTGGCATTGATGTATTCGATTTTGTGGATCGGGATATGGCAGAAGTGATGCAAGGTAGGGAATTTGAAAAGCTGAGTGATGCAGAAAAGGCGCAGGTTATAGAAGCCCTGCGTGCCAAATGGAGTCACCCGGACAATGAAGTCCGCAACCGGATCAAGTTGTTTGCGGTGCGTAGCCCGGAGATTTTAAAACCTATATTGGAAAGCTGATGAAGAAGATCAAGGAAATAAAAATTCAAAACTTCAAGGCTTTCCAGCAAGAGCAGGTTTTCCCTGTAAATGGAAAGCACGTTTTGGTTTATGGTAACAATGGTTCGGGTAAGTCCTCTTTGTTTTGGGCTTTATAAACACTATTGCAAAGCAGTATCAAAGACGATGATGGCGTAAAAAAGTATTTCAAGAAATATGTAGTATCGAATAAAACCACACACCAAACCTTGAAAAACGTATTTATGGACGAGAATGAAGACTCCTTCATCAAACTAACCGCCATAGATACAGAAACACAACATGAAGAAACATTTACAATTTCGCACGATGTAATTAATACAAATGATAATGCAAACACGCTCATTCAGGAACTAAATATTGCCAGTGATTTCATCAATTACAAGCTTCTTCACAATTTTTACCGGGCTTCACATAAACAAGAAGTAAACCTATGGCCTGTTTTTGAAAGAGATATTTTTCCATTCATGACCGATGGCACCCAGAACTGGTTGGATGATATTATTAAAGCTCCAACACTGGATGTTCCAAGAACACCCAAAGACGCTGTGGTTTCGCGAAATAGAAAACAGAGTTATATTGATTCAATTGATGCACTAAATGAAAAAATTCAAAACCTACTTACTGAGATTTCAGGTCATGCCAACACATTTCTGAAAGAGCATTTTTTTGAAGGCAAAGATGTAGTTAAGGTTTCGTTGAGTTTTGAGAAGAAGTTCAAGTTTGACCTAATAAAGAACAAAATTTGGCGAGACAATATGCAAGGTTGGAGACACGACCAATTGCATATTAAATTAGGTGTTGAAATATATGATGAATCTATTGCTGAAAAATGGAGACCTATTGAACGGGTTCAATCTTTTCTAAATGAAGCCCAGCTGACACGAATTGCTATTGGTGTAAGAATTGGTGCTTTGCGAACAAGACCTTTAGCGGGTTCACGTTTTAAAATACTTGTACTGGATGACATGCTCATCAGTTTGGATTTATCTAATCGAATGGATGTGGTGCGAATCATACTGAACAAAGAAGAAAAGAAAGATTTGATGTTCTTTGATGGCTTTCAAAAATTCATACTTACTCACGACAAAGGATTTTTCAATCTAATTCGCAGAAATACCGATGAGGAGGAATGGGTTTATTTGAATTTTAATAAGGATGAAAAAGACAGTTCAGCGCCCAAAATAAAGGAAGACAAAACCCTATTACAAAAAGCCATCAGAAATTTTGAAGAAAATGAATTTGAAGCATGCGGAAATGAATTAAGAAAAGAAGCGGAAGCTATCTTAACCGAGTATCTCGACCCAGATATGAAAAAGTTGAATGGAGATTTTGAAACATTGAGTTCAAAATTAGAAAAGGCCTTCAATATCTTGAATCACAAAAGACATCAGAACTTCACCCAACGCTTCCTTCTTGACCTGGAGTTGACCAAACTTAAAAAAATTAAGACAGATTATAAAGAAGATGGAGCGTTGACAACAGAAGAAAAAACTGCTTTAGACACTATTAAAACCAAGCTTTTTGACTTCTTGATAGAGTTTAACGAAAAGAAAAACAGAAAAGAACTGCTCATTACCGAAACTAAAGACATCTTGGACAGAATTATGAATGCAGCTTCTCACCATTCAGAAAATCCGTTACACCGCGAAGAACTGAAAAACGCAATAGCGAAAATGGTTGAACTGAAAGAACATTTAAAAAACTAATAATTACATAAGCGAAAATATTCTGAATAATAGAAATTCCTTAAGATTTTTAGATATAGTATTGTTCACTTTTATTAATAAATTTAATTTTAGTTTCTTTAACAGAAAAATTTAAATCAATAAAATATAAATTAAATGAAGACCCTGTCAATTACAATTTATCTTACACTAATTTCGCTGATTTCTTTTGGCCAGGAAAATAAAATCAAGTTGGACCATCTGAATTTTAAAGGCACTCCTATAAACGGTACATTAACCGAATATGTTTCAAAAATGAAACAGAATGGTTTTAAACTCATAAAATCAGAGAAGGGTTTAGCTATGCTCCAAGGTGATTTTGCAGGTTTTAAAGACTGCATTGTTGGAGTATCTACATTGGAACAAAAAGATTTAGTTTATAAAATTGTAGTTATTTTTCCGGAGCAAGAAGATTGGTCTTCTCTTTCTAATAATTACTTTTCTTTAAAAGAATTATTAACAGAAAAATATGGAGAACCCGCTGTAAGTGAAGAAAAATTTCAGTCTTACACCCCAGATAGTGATGGCTCCAAAATGACTCAAGTTCTACTTGGTGCTTGTAAATATTATTCAATTTACGAAATAGATAAAGGTACAATTCAATTGTCAATTAAAAATGATGGCGTAAACAGTTGTAATGTTACTTTAGCCTATTTTGACAAAATAAATGGAGATATAATAAAAATGAAAGCAAAAGGTGATTTATAATCTAGATAGCTATTATACCTCACACTATAACGTCCCAGATTGACTTTTCCAATTAAGAACGCACTGCGTTCGTAATTCAGTTGGACTCATTACCGCACACCCTTTAGTATTGAAAATCATTACCAATAATATCTATCCTACTCCCAACCACATGCACAATCATAGGTGCAAACGTTTTTATTCTTCTTTCACATCCTATCCGCCAATTTGAAATTAACAAACAATTTTAAGGCACTTTTCCAATTACGTCCGCATTGCGGACGCAATTCAGGTAGACATTGCCGCACACTCTTAGACACATAATACCTTAACCAATAAAATCTATCCCTCCCCCCTTTACGTACATACCACTATGTACAAAACATTCCTAATATTATTAATTATACTTCCAATAGCTGTTTTTTCCCAGCGCATCAACAATCATATCTCCTACAGATACATGAACTCAGATTCTTATGTGAGACTGAGCTACGACAATGATTATTTTACAGGAACAGACAAATATTATACGCAGGGAATAAATCTGGAAGTGGTTAGTCACGGTTTGAGAAAGAATCCATTGAATTTCTTGTTGCTTAGAAGTAATGATAAATATACAAAATATGGCATCGCAGTGGATCACTTTGGTTTTACGCCGACGAGTATAAGGAGTGATGAGATACTTACGGGCGATAGGCCTTTTGCCGGTAATCTGAGTTTAAAAAGTTTTAATGTGATATATGATTCCGAACGAAACAATATTTATACCTCTTCCATTTCTCTTGGAGTGATAGGTCCATGGGCAGGCGGCGAATGGATGCAAACTACCATTCACGAGGCTATTGGCGATCAATTGCCCATCGGCTGGCAGTTTCAGATTGCCAACGATGTCATTATTAATTATGAAGTAGCAGTAGAAAAACGAATTTTTACCTATTACGACAGTTTCCTATTCAATGTATCTGCCGGGGCCAATGCAGGAACACTGAGTGATAAGGTACATGGTGGTTTCAACTTTAGATTGGGAAAGTTGAAACCGGAAATAATCAATGAAAAAACGAAAGGTTTGCAATTCTATATTTTATGTGAAAGTCTGGTCAATGCGATCGGTTATGATGCAACCATGCAGGGAGGAGTTTTCAATAGATCCAGCCCATATACCATTTCCGCCAAGGACATTAAACGAGTCACCCTTCAGCAAAATTTTGGTGTTGTGCTGAATTTCAGAAAAATATATCTGGAGTATTTTCAATCGTTGCTTACGCCGGAATTTAGCGGTGAAAAGATGCATCGGTGGGGTGGGTTGAAGATTGGGGTGAAGATATGAAGAGGTCTTTGGTCTTTGGTCTTTAGTCTTTGGTCTTTAGCTTGTTACGTAAAAAAGTTTATTCTTGGGATCTGGTGCACTGGAAACTGGTTACTGGTGCACTGGTAAACTGGTGCACTTTTCCTTGCTGGTGCACTTTACTTCTCTGCTATTCATGCTCTATTATTTACCCTTATTTTTTCGTAAATGTTCGTTGTGGAAACTACATTTGTAAGCATATAATTTTAAAGATAATCACGATTTTAT
>Ga0138256_10004256_pt1 | contig 15227 bp, 13 predicted proteins | sample KNB2016incub_MG_FD_105486 | JGI IMG/M metagenome (GOLD analysis project Ga0138256, IMG submission 105486) | Active sludge microbial communities from wastewater in Klosterneuburg, Austria - KNB2014incub_MG | ecosystem: Engineered > WWTP > Activated sludge > Unclassified | place: Austria... | reverse complement strand
TGGGCCTGGCAACCTGGCTGGTATCCCTGCCAGCCGCAGCCTTCGATCTGCAAGCCCACCGCGGCGGCCGTGGCCTGCTGCCGGAAAACACCCTGGTGGCCTTCGAAAACGCGCTGCGCATGGGCGTCACCACGCTGGAGCTGGACATCGCCATCACCGCCGACGGTGTGCCCGTGATCTCACACGACGCCGCGCTGAACCCTGCCATCACGCGCGATGGCAAAGGCCAGTGGCTGCCCGAGCGCGGGCCGCTGATCCGGAATCTCACGCTGGCCGAAGTGCAGGCCTACGACGTGGGGCGCATCAACCCGTCAGCACGCTATGCGCGCGACTTTCCGGACCAGCAGCCGCGCGACGGGCAACGCATCCCCACACTGGCCTCGCTCTTCAAGCTGGTGAAGGACCTGGGCGCCGACCAGGTGCGCTTCGACATCGAAACCAAGATCAACCCGAACACCCCGCAAGCCACGCTGCCGCCAGAAGAGTTTGTTCGCGCGCTGCTGGGCGTGATCCGCGAAGCGGGCATGGTCGACCGCGTGATGGTGCAGAGCTTCGACTGGCGCACGCTGGAGATCCTGCACCGCGTGGAGCCGGCCCTGCGCACCATGTACCTGAGCGTGGCGGCGGAGTTCTTGAACAACCTCAAGGACGGTACCTGGAACGCCGGCCACAAGCTGGCCGACCATGGTGGATCCGTGCCGCGCCTGGTGCGTGCGGCGGCGGGTGAACACACGGGCAGCATCTGGGCGCCCTACCACGGCAACCTCACTGCCGAGACAGTGAAAGAGGCTCAGGCCCTGAAGCTGCTGGTCATCCCCTGGACGGTGAACCAGCCGGAGCTGATGCAGCGGCTGATCGATTGGGGCGTGGACGGCATCATCACCGACTACCCGGACCGGCTGCGCGCGGTGATGGACCAGCGCAAGATGAGCTTGCCTGCGCCGGTCAGCGTCAAACGCTGAACCGGCGGCCCTGCTACTGGAAGCTGTAGGTGGCGCTCAAGTAGAAGGTGCGCCCGCGCGGATCGGTGTAGCTCGGGTCATAGCCCGAGATGAAGAAGTAGCCCTGGTTCGAGAACGGCGGCGCGGTGTCGGCCAGGTTCTTGATGCCGCCGCGCATTGTGAACTGCTTGTTCGGCGACCATGATCCCGACAGATCCCAGATCGAATAGGCCTTGACGCGGTTGGGCGCGATGACGGCGCCGGCATCGGTGTCGATGGCCGAGTTCTGGTCGTCGTAGCCGCTGTGGTAGCTGTTGCTCAGTGACAAAGCGAACGGGCCCGTGTCCCAATCCAGCGTCAGGCGGTGGCGCCAGCGCTGCACCACGCCATCGGTGACGAACTTGCCCAGGTTGCTGACGTAAGGGTCGCCGTAGCCCGTCTGCTGACGCGATGTCAGCGCCAGCGTGGAGTTCAGGCGCGCACCGAATCGGCCCCAGGGCGTGGCCACGGGCTTCAGGTCGGCCACCAGGTCCAGACCGGAGGCCTTCTGGCGGCCGCGGTTTGCCTTGCGCAGCTCGATGAAGCAGATGCTGTTGTCTTCGGCATCGAGGTCGCAGCCGTCAAGGCCTTCATCTTCGCTGTAGCGGTGCACCAGCGATTCGTACTTGCCCAGGTTGGCCAGGATCACGTCGTCGCCCAGGGTGCTGATGAGATCGCGCTTGGTGATGTTCCAGTAGTCCACGCTCAAGCTCAGCCGATCGCTGGCCTGCAGCACCAGGCCCAGTGAATACTGGCGCGAACGTTCGGGCTTGAGTGCGGGGTTGGCGTAGGTGCGCGTCTCCCAGCTGCTGGCGCAGATGCCCAGATCACCGTCGTTTTCAGCGCAGTACACGGGGTCAGGCAGGATCGACGTGCCGCCGGTCTTGGTGGGCCGGTACATGTCGTTGAGCGATGGTGCGCGGAAGCCCGTGCCCGCCGAGGCGCGCACCAGCAGCTGCGTCGTCGGTGTCCAGCGCAAGCCCAGCTTGGGGTTGGTGGTGCCACCGATCTGGTCGTAGTGGTCGTGGCGCACCGCAAACTGCAGTTCCAGTTGTTTGCTCAATGGTGCGTTGATCTCACCGTACACCGCCCACACCTTGCGCGATTGCCCGGTGTTCTGCGAATCGCCGGGCGTGTCATCGCCCAGGATGTTGTCCGACAGCAGCAGTTCCGAACCGCCTGACCTGGCCTGCTCGCGGCGCAGCTCGCCGCCCAGCGCCAGTGCCAAGTCGCCGCCGGCCAGCTTGGCCAGCGCCTTGGTGCCCTTGAAATCCAGCGAGCTCATGGTGCCGCGGGCGTTGCGCACCTCTTCGTTCACCTGGATGCTGTTCAGGTAGGCCAGGCCGGTGCTGTTTTGCGGGCCAAACAGGTTGATGGTGCCGTCCAGCGCGCCTTCGATGACCTTGTCGTAGATCAGATAGCCGCGCACGTCGCGGTCGGACACCTTGTTGATGCTGTGGTTCAAGGCGGCGTCGTACTCCCAGCCGGCCAGCAGGCCACTGGCGCCCACCACCACACGGCTGCCGGTGCTGGTGAGTTCGCTGGCGCGGTTGCCAGCGTCCAGCAGCCGCGCCTGCACTTGCACGGTGTCGTCCGGCAGCGCGGCCGCCAGTTGCGGGATCAGCGCGGTGGACAACTCGTTGCCGCCCCGCAGGCGCAGGCGGTTGCTGGTGCCGACGTACCAGGTCTTGGCCTTGGTGTAGGACGCTTCGGCGAAGAACTGGTGCTCAGCCGCCAACTGCCACACGCCGCGAGTCAGCAAGCCCGTCTTGTCGGACTTGGGCGCCAGTTCCAGGTCGCCCATGAAGTTGTAGGTGCAGCCGTTGACGCCGCCAATGCCGCCCGCGAGATTCAGCGAATGTGGCGGCGTGCAGCCCGGTGCCGCAAAGTTGATGCGGCTGCCCGTGATGGCCTGGCCGTTGATCGTGAAGCCCTGGTCCTGCAGGGCCGCGCGCTGTGAACCCCGCAGCACGATGTTGGCTGGCGAAGGTGCGTCTGACAGCAGGTGCGGCAGCCGCTCGGGGATGCGCAGGTCGGTCACGAACTGGCGTTGCGAGGTGCGCAGCGCATCGGTCTTCTGAAAATCAAGCACGCCAAAGATGTTGAAGCGGTCGGTGGCGATATTGCCAAATCCCGCTGCCACCGAAACCGCCCGCTTGCCGGCGCCGCCTTCGCCAGTCCTGGAGACATAGGCATCAACCTGCGCGCCGCGGTAGTCCTTGCGCGTGATGAAGTTCATGACACCGCCAATCGCATCGGTGCCGTAGATGGCCGAAGCGCCGTCCAGCAGCACTTCCACGCGTTCGATGGCGGCTGCCGGGATGTTGTTCAGGTCTACGCCGCTGTCGTCGCCCGGCGAGGCGAAGTTGGCCATGCGCCGTCCATTGAGCAGCACCAGGGTCGAAGAAGTTCCCAACCCGCGCAGGTTGGCCGAGTTGAAGCCCATCTGGTCCTTGAAGCCACCAGTGCCGATGCTCACGCCATCGGTCAGGTTCTTGGACGAAGCCGAGATGGTGGCCATCAACTCGGCGGCGGTGGTGACGCCAGCCTTGTCAATGTCTTCACGCGAGATGATCTGCACGGGCAGCGCGGCTTCGGCGTCGATGCGCTTGATGGCCGAGCCTGTGACCTCCACACGCTGGGTGGTTTGCGCCAGCGCCGTGGCGTGCAGCGCCAGCAGGACGGCCTGGGCGCAGGTGCCAAGGATGAAGGGGTGCGCGCATCGACGGGTCATGGGGGCCTTTCGGTTTTTTGGGGCGAGGCGGGGTGCCGTGAGCGCAGTCTAGGGAGCGCATCCCCCGCGCCGCTGACTCGTTAGGCGTGCGGTCGCCTGGCCGCAACTTGCTGTCGCAAAGTGGCAATTGGGTGGCGCGTGCCGGTGACAAGATCGGCAGCGGTGACCTGCCTGTGGCCGCTGCCTTCGCCAGGCTCGTGTTTCGCTTCTGCTGCCATGGCCCACCCCTACAAAGTGCTCATGCCCATCGCCAAGCCCCTTGATCTGTTGCGCCGCGCCCTCAAGCTCGGCTTGTTGCTGCCCCTTCTGGCGAGTGCTGCGGATGACCCGGGCATTGACATCCGCCAACGTGGCCAGGGCTGGGCCTTCGTGGTCGGCGGTGGCCTGAAATCCGACAACGAAGTCGTCTGGAAGCGCCTCGTCGCGCTGGCCGGCGGGCCCGGCGCCCGTTTTGTGGTGCTGGGCACCGCCAGCAACAACCCCACGACCGCAGCCAACCAGGCGGCCGACCAGTTGCGCCGCTACGGCGCGGTGGCCGAGACCTTGCCGGTCTCCCCCTTGCTGAAGGAACCCGCCATCGCCGCTGCGGTGCGCGATCCGCAAATCCTGGCACGAGTGCGTGCCGCCAAGGGCGTTTTCATGACCGGCGGTTCGCAAGACCGCATCGTCGACAACTTCTACCCCGGTGGCCGCGCCACGCCACTGCTGCAGGCCATCTGGGAGCTGTACCGCGGCGGCGGCGTGGTGGCCGGCACATCGGCCGGTGCCGCCATCATGAGTGCGACCATGTTCCGCGACGCGCCGGATGTGCTGAAGGTGATGAAAGGCCGCTGGACCGAAGGCGAAGAAGTCGGCCCGGGCCTGGGTTTTGTCGGCCCCGATCTGTTTGTCGACCAGCACTTTCTCAAGCGCGGCCGCCTGGGGCGGATGCTGCCGCTGATGGCGGCCAAGGGCTACCGCATCGGCCTGGGCGTGGAAGAAAACAGCGCCGCCGCCGTGCGCGGCGACGAGGTGGAAGTGGTCGGTGGCAAGGCGCTGTTTGTCGATCTCAGCGAATCCACTTCAGACCCCAAGCTGGGGGCCTACAACATCCGTGGCGCGCGCCTGAGCCTGCTCGACGAAGGGGACCGGCTCAACACGGCCACGCGCACGCTCACACCGGCCAAGGCCAAGCTCGCGGGCCAGTTGCTCGACCCTGCCTCGCCCAGCTACAAGCCTTACTACACACGCCAGCCGTTCCAGCTGGACTTCTTCGGCGACAACGTCATCGCGGTGTCGATGGGGCTGCTGATCGACGCGCACTACGCGGAGATCGAAGGCATGGCCTTCGACCCCCTGCCTGCCGCAGGCGACCCGCTGGCCACGCTGGGCTTTCGCGCCCGCCTGTACAAGGGCCCCGGCAGCCGCGGCTGGTACACCGAGGCCACCGGCGCCGAGGACTACACCGTGCAGGACCTGCGCCTGGACGTGAGCCCGGTGCGCATGGCGCAGCCGCTGTTCCAGCCCTGGAAGCCTTGAGACCTTATCGTTGCCGCCCATCCACCCACCACCCCTCCACCACCGCCATGCAAAGACGCCTACTGCCCGCCCTCGCTGCCACCCTGATCGCCCTCGGCGCCTTGTCCGTGCCTGCCGCCACCTGGGCGCAGGCGCCCGATTGGAAGACCATCCGCATCGGCGTCGAAGGTGCCTACCCGCCCTTCAGCGAAGTGGGGCCCGACGGCAAGCTCAAGGGCTTTGACATCGACATGGCGATGGCGCTGTGTGCGCAGATGAAGGCCCAGTGCACCCTGGTGCAACAAGAGTGGGACGGCATGATCCCGGCCCTGCAATCGCGCAAGTTCGACGCCATCATCGCTTCAATGGCGGCCACCGACGAACGACGCAAGGTCGTGGGCTTCAGCGACAAGTACTACAACACGCCGGCTCGCCTGGTGGCCAAGGCCGGCGCTGCACTCGCCGCCACGCCCGAAGGCCTGAAGGGCAAGCGCATCGGCGTGCAACGCAGCACCATCCATGATCGTTTTGTCACCGACACCTTCAAGGCCAGCGAGATCGTGCGCTATGGCAAGGCCGACGAGGTCTACCTCGACCTGGCAGCCGGCCGCATCGACGTGGCCATGGGCGATTCGGTGGCCATCGACGGCGGCCTGCTGAAGAAGCCGCAGGGCAAGGGCTTTGCGTTCTTCGGCCCTTCCTACAACGACGAAAAGTACTTCGGCAGCGGCTCCAGCATCGCCGTGCGCAAGGCCGACACCGCCCTGGCCGATCGATTCAGCGTCGCCATCAAGGCCATCCGCGCTGACGGCAACTACAAGAAGATCCAGGATCGCTATTTCGACTTCGACGTCTACGGCGACGCCAAATAGCCTTAAGCGCGCATGCTGCACGGTTACGGGCCCAGCCTGCTGCAAGGCGCGGCTCTGACGCTTTCGGTGGCCGGCGCTTCGCTGCTGCTGGCACTGGCGCTGGGCTTGGTCGGGGCCACGGCGCGGCTCTCGCGTTCGGCGCTGGCCAGCCGGCTGGCGCTGGCCTACACGACCCTGGTGCGCGGCGTGCCCGATCTGGTGCTGATGCTGCTGATCTTCTACGGCGGCCAGATGGCGCTGAACGAACTCGGCGATCGCCTCGGCTTCAGCTACATCGATGTGGATCCCTACCTGGCCGGGGTGCTGACCATGGGCTTCATCTTCGGCGCCTATGTGGCCGAGGTGCTGCGTGGCGCCATCCTGGCGGTGCCTGCGGGCCAGGCCGAAGCAGCCCAGGCGTTTGGCTTCACCCGCGTGCAGGTGCTGTGGCGCATCGTGGGCCCGCAGATGCTGCGCCACGCGCTGCCGGGCTTGTCCAACAATTGGCTGGTGATGCTCAAAAGCACGGCCATCGTGTCGGTGATCGGCCTTTCGGACCTGAGCAACCGCGCAGCCCAGGCTGCAGGCGCGACGGGCAAACCTTTTGTCTTTTACGCCGCCGTCGGCCTGGCCTACCTGGCCTTCACTTCCTTGTCGGAACTGGGCTTTGCCTGGCTGCGGCGCCGCCTGATGGTGGGGCAGACCGTGGGACAGGTGCGCTGATGAACCTGCAAGCCATCGTCGCCGCCCTGCCGACCTACCTTGCCGGCGCGGCGCTCACCCTGCAACTGCTGGTGGCTGCACTCTTGCTGGGCGGCGCGGCCGCCCTGCCTCTGGCGCTGGCGCGCGGCGCCGCTTCGCGCTGGGTGCACGGACCGGTCTGGGCCTTCACCTACGTCATCCGCGGCACGCCGCTGCTGGTGCAACTCTTCCTGCTGTATTACGGGCTTGCGCAGTTCGAGGCCGTGCGCAGCAGCGCGCTGTGGCCCTGGCTGCGTTCGCCGGCCTTCTGCGCGCTGGCCGCCTTTGCCATCAACACCTGCGCCTACACCACCGAGATCCTGCACGGCACGCTGCGCGCCGTGCCGGCCGGCGAGGTGGAGGCTGCACGTGCACTGGGCATGTCACCGCTGACCACCCTGCGCCGCATCGTGCTGCCCTCAGCGCTGCGGCGCGCCTTGCCGGCCTACGGCAATGAAGTGGTGCTGATGCTGCACGGCACGGCCCTTGCCAGTGTGGTGACGTTGCACGAGTTGACCGGCGCCGCGCGCGAATTCAACTCGGTGCACTACCTGCCCTTCGAAGCTTTCATCACCGCGGCGGTGTTCTACGGCCTGATCACGGCCGCGCTGGTGGCCCTGTTTCACGCAGCCGAGCGGCGCTGGCTGATGCCGATGCAGGGGCGTTGATGAACTGGCCTTGCCACTGCCCTTCCTTGATTTCTTTGAACCCGGCCACTGCCGCATGAAGACTGTCCATCACGAACTTGTCCAGCCCACACCCGGCACGACACAGACCCTGCTGAGCCTGCACTACGGCAGCCCCGGCAGTGGGCCCAAGGTCCTGATCCAGGCTTCGCTGCATGCCGACGAGGTGCCTGGCATGCTGGTGGCCCACCACCTGCGCCAGCGCCTGGATGCACTGCAGGCGCAGGGCCGCGTGCGCGGCGAAATCGTGCTGGTGCCGGCGGCCAACCCGGTAGGCCTGCAGCAGAGCCTGGGTGGCACGCCGCTCGGCCGTTTTGACCTGGCCAGCGGCGAAAACTTCAACCGCCATTACGCCAACCTCACCGACAACGTGGCAGGTGCCGTGCAAGGCCAGTTGGGTCCCGACGCGCGTGCCAACGTGGCCCATGTGCGTGCCGCGTTGCGTGAAGCCGTGGCGGCACTGCCAGCCGCCAGCACGCTGGACAGCCTGCGCCGCGTGCTGCTGGGCCTGGCGGTGGATGCCGACTTCGTGATCGACCTGCATTCCGACAGCGAAGCCGTGCTGCACCTGTACACCAGCCCGGTTTGTTGGCCCGCGTTGCAGCCCCTGGCGCGCTGCCTGGGTGTGCAGGCCGTGCTGCTGGCTGAACGCTCTGGAGGTGATCCCTTTGACGAAGCCTGCTCCATGTTGTGGCCAGCCCTCGCCCAGCGCCTGGGGCCCGAACTGCCGCTGCCCCAGGCCTGCGTGGCCGTGACGGTGGAGTTGCGCGGCGAGGCCGATGTCGAACACGCCCTGGCCGCTGCCGATGCCGAAGGCCTGCTGCACTTCCTGGCGCTGCAAGGCCTGCTGGATGTGGAAGCCGCGGAATCGCCACCGCTTCGCTGCACCCCCACGCCGCTGGCCGGATCGGTGCCCATCGTGGCGCCGCACGGTGGCGTGGTGGTGTTTGCGCGCCGCCCTGGCGACGTGGTGCAGGCCGGGGACCTGATCGCCGAACTCATCAACCCGCTCACCGGCGCCACCACGCAGCTGCTCGCCCCGGTGGCGGGCCTGTTCTTTGCGCGGGACAACCGGCGCTTTGCTCGTGCCGGCAGCCGCCTGGGCAAGGTCGCCGGCACGCAGGCGCTGCGCCATGGCAGCCTGCTGTCCCCCTGAACCTACACTCAAGCGCATGCCTCCTGCCCCACCTGCTGCGCCGATCCTGGCGCGAGGCCTCACCGTCACCGATCTGCACCAGCGTTACGGCACCACCGAGGTGCTGCGTGGCATTTCGCTGCAGGCACCGCCAGGTGCAGTGGTGGCCATCGTAGGCTCCAGCGGCTCGGGCAAGAGCACGCTCCTGCGCTGCCTGAACCTGCTGGAATTGCCCAGCAAGGGCAGCCTGCAATTGGGGGACGAAACGTTGGCCCTGCGCGCCGCCGCGGACGGCCGGCTGGTCGCCGCCGACGCCCGCCAGTTGCAACGCTGGCGCGCCCGCCTGGCCATGGTCTTCCAGGGCTTCAACCTGTGGGCCCACCGCAGCGTCACGCAAAACATCACCGAGGCACCGATCCACGTGCTGGGCCAGTCGCGCCAGCAAGCCGAAGAACGCGCCCACCAACTGCTGCAGCGGGTGGGCCTGGCGCACCGCCGGGATGCCTATCCCGCGCAGTTGTCCGGTGGCGAGCAACAGCGCGTGGCGATTGCGCGTGCGCTGGCGATGGACCCCGAGATCCTGCTCTTCGACGAACCCACCTCCGCGCTGGACCCGGAACTGGTGGGCGAAGTGCTGGCCGTGATGCGCGAACTGGCCGCGGAAGGCCGCACCATGCTCGTCGTCACTCACGAGATGGGTTTTGCGCGCGAGGTGGCCACCGAGGTGCTGTTCCTGCACAAGGGACTGGTGGAAGAACAGGGTCCGCCTCAAGAAGTGCTGGTGCAGCCCCGCAGTGACCGGCTGCGGCAGTTCCTTTCCGGTGGACTGAAGTGACTCAAGGCGCCAGGCCCACCCGATCAACCCCAGTGCGCGTGGGTTTCGTGCTGATGCCGGACTTCGGCCCGCTGTCGCTGGCCGGTGCCCTGGAGGCCCTGAACGCAGCCAACCAGGTGCTGGACGCGGCCGCCTACGAGGCCCTGCTGCTGGCCGTGGACAGCCATGCCGTCACCGGCGCGGGTGGCCTGCGCGTGCACACGCGGCTGCTGCGCGAGGCACCGCCGCTGGACGCAGCCCTGGTCGTCAGCGACCACACCGTTGGCGGCCCGGCCACCGCGCAGCCCGGCCCGCAGCAGGCGCAGCTGACCGGCTGGCTGCTGGCCCAGGCTGCTGCGGGCCGCGTGCTGGGCGGCATCGGCACGGGCGCGGCGCTGCTGGCCGAATCCGGTGTGCTGCGCGGTCACCGTGCCACCGTCCACTGGCCGCACGTGGCCATGCTGGCACAGCGCCATCCGGCCGTGATCGTGTCGCAGTCCCTCTATGAGATCGACCGCAAGCGCCTCAGTTGTGGCGGCCACCAGGCCAGCCGCGACCTCATGATTGCCTGGCTGACGCTGTGCCATGGCCACCGTTTTGGCCAGGAACTGGCGGCACGGCTGGGGCTGGAGCGCATGCGCACGGCCGACGACCGCCAGCGCGTGCCGCTGGCCGCGCGCCTGGCTGCCGAGGCCGGCGGTTCGGCACGCCTGGCCGATGCGGTGGCGCTGATGGAAGCCAACATCGCCGAACCCCTGGCCACCGAAGAGATTGCCCGGCTCGTGGGTGTTTCGCTGCGCCAACTGGAGCGCCTGTTCAAGCAGCACATGGGTGAGCTGCCCTCGCGCTGGTACCTTTCTTTGCGGCTGCAGCGCGCACAAAGGCTCTTGCGCCAGACGCCGCAATCGGTGATGCAGGTGGGCCTGGCCTGCGGCTTTGCCAGCGGCCCGCACTTCAGCAATGCCTACCGCAGCTTCTTCGGGCACACCCCACGTGACGAACGCAGCCGCCGCGCCTTGCCGGGCGCAGCGCCGGCCACACAAGACCTGATGCCCGAACCCGCGCTGGAGCTCGTGGATACCGCGGCCCGGATCACATCGAATGGCACGACCCCATGAACGCCCCTGCCACTGAAGCCAACCAGGCGGGGCGCTACCTGCTGCGTCCGGCGCAGGCCGGCGACTTGCCCGGCCTCTTGCGCCTGGCGTCGCAGCGCGCCATCGGCATCAGTTCGCTGCCGCTGCAGCGCGACGCACTGCGCGAACGCATCGAAAGCTCCGCGCTGGCCTTTGCCAGCGACGACGCACCCAGCGGCGACGAGACCTACCTCTTTGTGCTGGAAGACCGTGCCGCCGCAGGCGAGCTCATCGGCACCGCCGGTATCGCGGCGGCGGCGGGATTTCACGACCGTTTCTATGCCTACCGCAATGAATTTGTCGTGCAGGCCAGCACGGCACTGGGCGCACGCAACCGCATCCACACCCTGCACCTGTGCCACGACCTCACCGGCGTGACCCTGCTCACCGGCTTTCACATCCAGGTCGATCACGCGCACACACTGGCCCCTCAACTGCTGTCGCGCGGGCGGCTGATGTTCATTGCGGCCCACCCCGAACGCTTTTCAGAACGCATCGCGGCCGAAAACCCAGGCATCGCCGACGACAGCGGCCGCTGCCCCTTCTGGGACGCCGTGGGTCGGCGCTTCTTCGGCATGGACACCGCCGCCGCCGAGGCCCTGGCCGGGGGGCGCACGCACAAGAACTGGATCGCCGAGTTGCTGCCCCAGTCGCCCATCTACGTGCCGCTGCTGCCGGAAGAGGCGCAATGGTCGCTGGGCCAGTTGCACCCGGTTGGTGAACTGCCCTTTGGCATCCTGATGGACGAGGGCTTTGACGGCGACAACTACGTCAACGTCTTCGACGGCGGCCCCACCGCCGACAGCCGCGTGGCCCTGCTCAAGACGGTGGCCGGCCGGCGACGCGTGCGCGCCAGCCTGCGGCGCGTTGAATCTGCGGTATCAACGGGATGGCAACTGGTGGCACGACCCGGGCGCGAGGACTTCCGCGCCACCGTGCTGCCGCGTGGCACGGGCCGCAGCGTGGTGCTCGGCGAAGACGAAGCGCTGGCGCTGGGTGTTGCAGCAGGTGAATGGCTGGATGTGGCGCCGCTGGAAGCGGCGGCCGCTGCGGATGGTCCGGCATGAGCACCGGACTGGTCGTCCGCCATGTGCAGGAGCATGACCTGCCAACCGTGCAGGCCTGGTTGAGGCCCGGCATGGCCCGCGACCTGCCCTCCACAGGGGCTGAAGCGCCCGAGCAGTGGCTGCTGGTCGCACACGAAGGCGGCGCCGCGCTGGCCTGCCTGCGCCTGCGCCGCGCCATCGGGCTGGACCTGCCGCGACACTGGTACCACGTGGGCTGTGTCGTGCATGCCGCAGCCGAACTGGGCCTGGTGCACCGCATGCACACGCTGCAGCTGGGCAATGACCTCACCGGAGCCAGCGAACTGGCCGACGTGGCCTGGGACCGCCAGGCACTGGACCTGCCCGGCAGCGCGCGCGTGCTAAGCCACCTGCTGGGTGCAGCGCTGCAGCGCCTGGCGGGCGACCGCCCGGGCCCCACCGCACGGCTGATCGTGGAACTGCCCGGCCTGCGCGATGCGCAGGGCCGGTCGCCCTTCTGGGAAGGCCTGGGACGTCACTTCTACGATGCCGACCCCGTGGCCGCAGCGTTGCGCTTTGGTTCGGCCTGGTGCAGCCACGTGGCCGCACTGCTGCCGCGCCAGCCGGTCTACACCAGCTTCTTGTGCGATGCGGCGCAGGCTGCCGTGGCCCAGGTGGACCCGGCCGCGCGCGTGCTGATGGATTTGCTGTGGCAAGCCGGCCTGCGCTATGCGCATCACGTCTGCATCGACGACGGCGGGCCGGTGTTCGAGTGCGCCACCGATCTGGTGGTTGCGCCAGCCGCGTAGGCTGCGCCGGCCCCTGAAGCGGGGCCTGTCGGGATCAGCGCGACAGCCTGGGCAGACCCAACAAGATGCGCGCTTCATCAGGCGTGGCCGGCGGCCGCTCAGCCAGGCGGCCGACGTCGGCGATGCGCTGCACCAGTTGCGCATTGCTGGTGGCCAGTTCGCCCTTTCGGAAGAAGATGTTGTCTTCAAAACCCACCCGCACATGGCCGCCCAGCGCAATGGCCATCGTGCCCAGCGTCAGCTGCGCGGGGCCGATGCCAGCCACCGTCCAGGTGGCGCCTTCGGGCAGTTGCTGCACCAGGTACATCAGCGCTTCGGGCGTGCCGGGCATGGCGCCGGGCACACCCAGCACAAAGTCAAAGTGCGCCGGTGCGGCCAGCAGGCCTTTCTGAAGCCAGCGCTTGGCGGTGGCCATCATGCCGGCGTCAAAGATCTCCAGTTCGGCCTTGGCGCCGCTGGCGGTGATGGCTTTGGCAAAGGCTTGCATGTCGGCCGGCGCGTTCAAGAACACGTCGTTGCCAAAGTTCACCGAACCCATGGACAGCGTGGCCATCTCGGGCCGCAGCGTCACGGGCGCCAGGCGTTCGGCGGCCGTCATGCCCACCGCGCCGCCTGTGGACACCTGCACGATGGCGTCGCAGCGCGAACGCACGGCTTCAATGATCTGGCGGTAGACGGCGGCGTCTTGCGTGGGCGTGCCGTCGGCCAGGCGGCCATGCAGGTGCACGATGGCCGCACCCGCCGCCACGCATTCGGCGGCGGCGATGCCGATTTCTTCAGGCGTGATGGGCAGCGCCGGTTGCTGTGCCTTGCCGACTTCGGCGCCGGTGAGCGCGGCGGTGATGATGAGCTTGGCCATGTCGGGCGTCTTCAGCCGCGGGCCTTGCGCTGGCAGGCCGCTGGCACCACGCAGGTGCCCGATGCGCGGCACACCAGCACCGGCACGGCCAGCAAGTCGGCGGCCGAAGGCTGGCCGGCTACCTGCACTGACGCGATGACCTTGCGCGCCTCAAAGATCATCTTGCGCGAACTCTTGCCCAGGCTGACGATGCGGCCCGTGGCTTCGATGTAGTCGCCGGCATGCACCGGGGCCAGGAATTCCACGCTGTCGTAGGCCACGAACAGGCCTTCGTCGCCGTCGCTCTGGATCAGCAGTTCGGTGGCCACGTCGCCAAACAGGTTCAGCATCTTGGCGCCGTCCACCAGGCCGCCGGCGTAGTGGGCTTCATGGGCGCTGATGCGCAGGCGGATCAGGCTGGTGAATTCGGTCATGCGGCAACTCCTTGGCGCTGCGTCCACTCATGAATGGCAAACGATGCCACGTGTTCGGCGTAGCTGCCCACGCCAAAGCCGGCGTCGTAACCCAGTTCCTTGGCCAGTTCGTGGCTGATGCGCGGGCCGCCCACCACCAGGATGATGCGTTCACGCAGGCTTTCGGCTTCCAGCAGGTCCGACAGGCGCGTCAGGTTGTCCAGGTGGATGTTCTTTTGCGTCGCCACCTGCGACACCAGGATCACATCGGCCGTCTCCTCAATGGCACGCGTGACCAGGTCTTCGGAATCGACCTGCGCACCCATGTTGATGGCGCGGATCTGGTGGTAGCTCTCAAGCCCCTTGTGGCCGTTGTAGCCTTTCATGTTCATGATGGCGTCGATGCCCACGGTGTGCGCGTCGGTTTCGATGCAGGCGCCGATGACCACCATCTTGCGGCCCATCTTCTGCGCAATGAGCGCGTCGATGCCGTCCTTGTCGAGCACCTCGAACTCGGGTTTGGCCACTTGCACGCTGGCCAGGTCCACACGGTGGCGGCATTGGCCGTAGAGCACGTAGAAGCTGAAGCCCTGGCCCATGTCTTCGGCATGACTCACGGCCGGCTCGTCCAGGCCCATGGCCAGTGCCAGGCGGCGCGCGGCCTCTTTGGATTCGTCGCTCAGCGCCACGGGCAGGGTGAAGGAGAGTTGCACACGCCCGTCGTCCAGCGTGTCGCCGTAAGGCTTGATCCAGTGTTCTGTCATGGCAGCATGGCCTCGGCAAAGGGGTTCAGGTAGTCGCTGGCCTTGGCCACCACGCCGTCCAGGCCCTTGCCGCCTTCGGGCTTGCGTGAAATCTCGGCGAAGCGGCCCTGGGCGATGGCGGCCGGCAAACCCGTGCGCGCCACCTCGGCCAACAGGGTGTCGGCCTCGCTCAGCACGGCCTGCGCACGTTGTTCGATCTGGCCACCCGACTTGAACTCAATCTCGCTGTGCAGATCGCGCATGGTGTTGAAGACGTAGCGCGCGTTCTGGATGGACAGGAAACGATCCTGGATGAAGGGCGTGTGGATGGCCTCGGTCATCATGCCCAGCAGGTGGATGTTCTGGTTGGTGACGGTGCTGACGATGTTGAACAGCGCGTCCTGCACATGGCCCCTGAAGATGTTGCCCGTCATGTGCTTGGTGGGCGGCATGTACTTCAGCGAAGCATCCGGAAAGACCTGCCGCACCAGCTGCGCATGGGCCAGTTCCCACAAGAAGCCGTTCTCGACGCCGGGGTTGATCTCAAACGCGTGGCCCAGGCCCATTTGCGCCGGCTGCAGGCCCGACAGCGCTGCAAACTGCTCGTTGATGAGCTGCGAAGCCAGCACCGTGTGCGCGGCTTCCACCGCGTCCGCCGTGGTCAGGTAATTGTCCTCACCGGTGTTGATGATGATGCCAGCGTAGGCGTTGATGGTGCGCGAGAAGAACTGGTCGATGAAGGTCCGCTTCATGTTGATGTCGCGGAAGATGATGCCGTACATGGCGTCGTTGAGCATCATGTCCAGGCGCTCCATCGCACCCATG
>Ga0138256_10004255_pt1 | contig 15229 bp, 15 predicted proteins | sample KNB2016incub_MG_FD_105486 | JGI IMG/M metagenome (GOLD analysis project Ga0138256, IMG submission 105486) | Active sludge microbial communities from wastewater in Klosterneuburg, Austria - KNB2014incub_MG | ecosystem: Engineered > WWTP > Activated sludge > Unclassified | place: Austria... | reverse complement strand
GTACACCCTTTGTTACAAGCGATACATTGACGAATTCTACCTTCATCACCTACTTTTGCTTTATTGACCCAATCTGGGTCACAAAGAAGTGGTCGACCAAGTCCAATCATATCGCATGAGCCATTATCAAGCATCGCTTGGGCATAACTCGGATTTATGATACGGCCAACGGTTGATACTGGAATGCTAACAACTTCTTTGACTTGTTTAGAATATTTCTCAAAGAAGCCATATGGTTGGATTCCCATCGCTGGGATAGTATCTCCCATATTTCCAGTATGATTTGCTTGAGCAACATGAAGCATATTAACGCCTGCATTTTCAAGCAACATAGCGAGCTTGATACCTTCTTCAATACATACGCCGCCTTTTCCGCGCAATTCATTTGTTCCAATTACTTCAGATACAATTGACAATTTATATTCAATCAATAACTCAGGAGCTGCTTCTTTTATTGCCTTAACAAGCTCTAGTGCGAATCTTACCCGGTTTTCAAATCTGCCGCCATACTGATCTGTTCTTTTGTTTAAGATCTCCGAACTTAAAGAACCAACCAATCTATCGCCATGAATTTCAATGACGTCAACCCCAGCAAGCGCAGCGCGTTTTGCGCACTCAGCATACTTAACTATGATGTCTTGAAGTTTTTCAGGTGTTACTTCTTGAACATAGTGTTCCATATCGTATTTCATTTTTGCGTGAGCACCTGGACGATCGCCTTTTCTAAAAAATTCTGCTAGCCCTTCTATATCATATTCTGGATAAAATAGTTGTAAGCCAAGTTTGCAGTCATAAGCATGCAGTGTATCCGCTAATTTTTTAAACCCTTCAATCTGCTCATCACAAAATAGTTTTGGCGTTGGTGTAAACGTACTAACAGGTGTCACATCGCCAATAACAATATAGCCTGTGCCACCCTCAGCAAGTCTTTTATAGAAATTAAAGCTTTGCTCACCAATTGAACCGTCTCTTTCTTCATAGCCTGTTGTCAAAGGTGGAAACATTACTCTGTTTTTAAATACCACATCTTTAATAATGATCGGATCAAATAAATTCATAATCAATTCTCCTTGTTTGGTATAATTTTGTTAAGCTTATCACAATCGCAATAAATAATCGTTACATATTCCGAGCAAAAAAATACATAATTTGATATAATTAAATGAGTCCATTTTAATTAGGAGGCGCTATGTATATCAATTCTGAAGATTATATTAACAAAGAAAAATTAGAAGATCTCAGCGTATTGCTTGGTAATATTCAGTTCACAATAAATAGTTATGGCAAATGGTCTTCTCAAAATGACGGCCTATTAAAATATACAAGCAGCGATTTTGAAATCCTATATTATTCTAAAGGGGGCTCAATCACTACCATCAATGGCGTAGAATACATCTGCACACCTGGCAATATGTTTGTCATTGAACCCTTTAGTTTGGTTTCTACCATCAATAAAGGTTATGAAACTTATGAATATTATTCCATTCACTTTGATATTGAGCCCGCTTATTTACAAGTGCAACTGAGTAAACTATTAACAAGTAACGGGCCGATCATAAACAAAGACGCATTTGGTGAATTAGGAGAGATGTTTAAAAAACTACATTTGGAAAAATCTAAGAAAGAAATTGGCTATATTAGTATTATCACATCCGGTTTGCTGCGCATTATCGTGGAAATCATCAGGGTTCAGCAGAAAAGAAATACCATACAAATACATCATATTCAATATGATCAGCAGCAAGTTCAAGCGGTAAATGGCGCGCTTCACTACATTGATGCACACAAAAAAGAACCCATAAAAATGGATTCTTTATGCAAACATCTTGGCGTGAGCAATAGTTATTTATATAAAGCCTTTATTGAAATTATGGGACTTGCGCCGAGCAAGTATATCCTCCAGTTCAAAATTAAAAAAGCAAAAGAACTGTTAAGGCAAAATACGTATTCAGTTGCGGAAGTGAGCTTGATGCTAGGGTTCTCATCGCCTTATCATTTTAGCCATACCTTTAAAATGATGACTGGTATCACGCCTAAAAAATATACATTAAACCACTAGATTTTATGCGCACCAAATAATTCTATAAATTCTTTTAAAGCAATTGCATGGGTGTGCTTGATATCCTTAGCCGCATACACTAGTGTTACCGTCTGATTCACTTGTTTTTCAAAGATATAATGAATTAGTGGTGTAGCACTTTCAAGTTCCTTAAAATAAAGTTGCTGAAATTCCAGCCATTTTTCCGGATCATGTCCATACCATTTCCGTAGGTCAGTGCTAGGTGTGACCCCTTTAATCCATTCATCAATATTTGCGTCTTCCTTGCGAACGCCTCTTGGCCAAAGCCTATCTACTAATATCCTGTAGCCATCATCCGCATTGTAGCCGTCATATACCCTTTTTATTTTAATCATCATCGATGCCTCAAGTTTATGATTTTAAATCTACATTTTGCTTTCTAATAACATGCCCGTGTAGTGAACCAAATCTCTAACATTTGCAAAGGGTGGTACATAGGATAAATCAAGATGAAAGAATTCTTCAACCCTGATACCATATGTCATCAAAGTTACATATACATCAATATGCTTATCAACACCTTCTTGACCAATAATTTGAACGCCTAATAAGCGATGAGATTTTTTATCAGCAATTGCAAAGACGGTCATTTCCATGCCACCCATGTAATCAGGTTTATTGAGTGCTCTATGTGTCACTGTGACAATATCATAATCTTCTTTTTGGGCTTCATTTAAAGAAAGGCCAGACATCGCAACCGTGTACTCAAACACTCTAAAGATAGATGTTTTGAGGTTGCCTTGATAACTTAGATTGCCACCCGTGATCACATCGCCAGCAATTCTACCTGTCTTATTTGCCGTGGTTCCAAGGGCTATATAAGCAGGTTTACCTGAAATGAGTGAAAATGTTTCAATACAGTCGCCACAGGCATAAATATCTTCTATATTTGTTTGCATCTTTTTGTTAACTTTTATCGCTTTAGTCACACCAAGCTCTACGCCGGCTTCAGTTGCTAATCTTGTTTCAGGGCGTATGCCAATCGATAAAATAACTAAATCCGTATCAACGGTGTCTCCATTTTCGAAAATGACTGATTCTTTAGTGATGCGTTTTAATACCGCATTCATTTTTAGTTTGACGCCTCTATCTTTTAATTTTTCATAAAGTAAATCAGCCATCTCACGGTCTAAATGTGGGGTTAATTTATCGTCATTATCAACTAAAGTCACATCAATACCTACCGCATCTAAATTCTCAAGCATTTCAAGCCCAATAAATCCCGTTCCAATCACCACTGCTTTTTTAGGATGATGCGCATCGATAAACGCTTTAATGGCCTTACCATCTTTAGCAGTTCGAATATTAAAAACATGTGGCAAATCCTTGCCTTCAATATCTGGCACGAACGCATGCGCACCGGTGGCAATTATCAATTTATCATAATGATCGTCAAATATTTCATCTGTTTTAAGGTTTTTAACCGTTAACTTTTTGTTTGGTGGGTCAATTGTGAGCACTTCATGCTCAGTGAAAACATCAATATTATATTTTGATTTAAATGTTTCTGGCGTTCTAGGTATTATTGCATCAATATCATCTGTAATCCCACCAATATAAAAAGGAAGGCCGCAAGCCGCATATGAAATCTCAGCATCTTTTTCATACATAGTGATTTGAAGCGTTTTGTCGCTTCTACTTGCTTTTGCACCTGCTGATGCGCCACCTGCAACCGCACCAATAATAATGAGTTTCATACATTTCTCCTCTCAATTAAGTTACTATGAATTATTGATAAACGAAGTTCCTCTTCTGAACCAGGTTCAAAGGAAGTTCAAAACGAATCCCTAAACCTTGCAAAAAACTGTTGATAAGTGCGCACACTTTCAAGATCTGTCCACTTTTTGACATCCACTGGGGATTCATCTAAATCGTAAATCTTAGCCCCTCTCATGGCGAGCAAAAATGGCGAATGCGTTGAGATGATAAACTGACATTTCTCGTACTGCACACAATCTTCGAGATAAGCCACCAGCTCAATCTGTTTTTGGGCAGACAGGCTATTTTCTGGCTCGTCTAAGAGATAAAGCCCACTGTTTTTAATACTTTCCGTGAAATAGGCAAAGGCACTTTCACCATTGGAATTACCTTTTACATTGCCCATTAAGTTGGCCCTGACGAACTTGGATTGCGTCTTACTGCGCGCTTGATTGACTTTCTTCAGCTGGTGATAATCCTCTAAAGACTGCAGCTTAAACGTGCTGTACTTTGCCTCCAAATAATCCTCAAAGAGGTCTTCGCGTTTCAAATCGATCCCTTCATTGAGCGCCCTTAGGTTCAACATATAATTGAACACATCGTCACTTGTGATGATCTTACTATCCGCAGGCAATGGTCCCACCGGGCTCGCATCACACATCGCAATATAATCACCAAAAAAGCTCGATCGATTGTACATGGATTCTCGGTTCATTTTTAGTTTCTCAGCGATGATATTGAGCACAGTGGTTTTACCGGAACCATTGCCGCCATAAAGTATGGTGATCGGTTCAAAATCAAGTCTATTCAGTCCTTTTCGGGGCAATACCTGAAAGGGATAAAAATTGTCATAACATCTTCTCTTAATGGATAAAAAGAAATCAAATTCCCGTTCATCGTTTGGAAAAATAAATTGATCTATAAAAGTCATCGGGTCACCTCAAATTATGAAACTTATTGGTATAAATCATCCAATTTATATAAAAGATATCTAGACACGCTCATTTCAGGGGTATAACCACTTTTCGAAAAAAAACCAAGTTGGTCTGCTTGAATATACGACCCTTTATCTTGAAGGTTTTTTAATATTCCCGTGTTGATCGGTGCATTGGTCCATTTGCATTCAAAAACAGTCAGAGCTTCTAAACTTTTCATGACCACATCAATCTCAATATCTTGATGCTTTTGAGCATCATTGTACCAATAGCGACCAATTTCAGTTATAGTATGCCTATTATGCCTAATAAGAAAACTTCTGCAAATGTTTTCAAATTCTAATGAGACATATTCATCCAACTTGGGAGCAATATAAACATCATAAAAATTTTCACGCGTCATAACAACTTTTTTTGATTTGTTTTTTTCAATAAATGAATAATGAAATTTAAACAGTTGATCTTTAATCTTGTACACTGTTTTTTTAGAATTTGCTTTCTCACCAAAACATATTTCTTTTTCTACAATGCCTAATAAAATCAGAACATCCATATATTTTGACGTTGTACCGGTATTGCTTGAACCACTTTTTGAGGCGATTTCATTCAATTTGGTAGCACCAGAAGCAATCGCATTCAGAATTTTACCATAGGTTGCTACACTTCTCACTTCCTGACTTAAGAAAAAAGTTATTTCATCTTCGAAAATTGCACCTTCATCTAGAAATAGATCCATGATATTTTCTCTAACACTCTTAGTCTCATCAATTTTACTTGCATAGAAGGGTACGCCTCCGAACACACTATAAAGCCTTACTTTATCTTCGCTGTTAATTTTCGAATAGAACTTTGATGCTTCATAATAATCAAAGGCGTCTAGTTTTATTTTAAAAGTTGTTCGACCATAAAGAGGTTTTTTATAGGTCAATGCATCTTCAACCATTCCAACATGGCTACCTGAAAGAATTAGTTTGATCTTTGAATCCAACAACGATTGATCCACTATGTTTTGAAATATTGACAAAACTTCCTTGTTCGTAGATAAAAGGTAAGTAAATTCGTCAATTATAATGATTATTTTCTTTTCGTAACTTCTCTTAACTAAGTACTGAAAGATGCTTTCAAAACTATCAAATGAAACAGGTTCATCAAAATAAGAAGCTATCATCTTACCCAATTGAGCAATATTATAGTCAATGCCCATTTCATTTGCTACATAGTAAATTGCATTATGTTGTTTTACGATTTCCTGTAATAGTCTTGTTTTACCAATCCTGCGTCGTCCATAAACAATGCCAAATTCAAACTTGTTAGAATTGATTTTTTTATCTAATAACTCAAGTTCTCCTTTTCGACCAACAAACATAGCATCCTCCAAACTGTATTTAAATAAACTTTATCGTGATACAGTTATGTTATCACTTTTTTATATTTGATGCAACCCCGGCCTCATGCAATCAGACCTGAACCAAGCAATAAACTTATTAGACAAGAAAAAGATTTTGATGTGCGTAATGCAAAAAGTGTTCAAGTCAACTTCAGCTTCCGATCCTGGTTCATATGAGGAAGTTCATATGAGGAAGTTGAACGATTAAACTCATGGTTTAACTCATTTTATGCATGCCAACTACCGTTGGTGTACTTTGTACCGTTTTTTTGCAATGGAAGTGCTAGAGAGTGAACTCAAGATGAAAATCTTGATGTGCTTAATATAAACTTAAAAGAGCAATTATCCCCCATATGTGCGGATAGTTGCTCTTTTAAGTTATGTCGCAATTAATGTCATTAATTACGCTTAATTTTTTTTATGGTCATTTCAGCTTTTGCCAAATCAATTTTAGCGGTATCTTCGATTCCATACTCTTTCAGGACGCTTTCGATTATTGCGTCTGCATTTACTTGATGTGGATTCATTACTTTATCAAGTTTTGTCTGTGCAACAAATTCTATGTCCTCGGCAAGTTGAACTTTATCCATGATCACACCTAATATTTCTCGAATCTCTTCCCTGGATAAATCTTCAAATATATCATCATCGTATTTTGGTTCATAAGAAATTGTAACATCGTAATCCGCATCCTCAGAATCAATTTCAACATTTTTGTTCGAACAGCCTGTAAGTATTTGTGAGATTAAAATGATTGAAATAAGGATAATAAGTATTCTTTTCACAATTATACCTCCAAATTTTATTGTTGAATTTAAGGATCCACATTAAGGTACCAGAATCAAATTGTATGTATCAACATTCATGTAGCCGTACTCATTAATTTCAGTAATATGAACGAAACCTCTGTCACTCATTTGATTACCAGCATAGGGTATAACAAAGTCCCAGTAAAATAATGAATCATTTTCAGAATGACTGGATACTGAAAAAGTTAATGAACCAAGCTCACTTAATTTCGTGAAATTTGCACACTTAAGTCTCAGCCCTTCCATTTCAACGTCCATTATTATGTACGCTATTCCAGCAGGAAATTGTATTAAAGCGCCAACTAGAATAGCATCTGAAGAAACACCTTGCTCAAGAAAAGTATACTTTCCAGCAAGTTTTGTGCAATCTGACAAAGCTACTACGACTAAAACCAAAATAACTATTATAGTGATTGAAATAAGATACTTCTTCTTCATTTAAAAACCGCCTCATTTTACTTGTGTTACCACAACTAATCTAGTGTTGAATGACCCAGTTATGCATTTCATACTTCCGCTTCCCTTTGCAGTGACAGGCGAAAACGTGCCTGGCACCATTGGAGGTATTCTCATTCTAGTCCCCGTGTTTGAATATTGCTATACCTTAAGCTGTTGAATTATTTGTTAACGATTTGACAGTTAATTCCCTCAGTATACGTAAAACCCGTATGCATATTCGTTTTACTAATAACGATGTGCATACTTTGAACAGTATTGTCGTCAATGTTCCCTACTAAACGCGCATCACCATACATGAATTCTTGATTATCTTTATCAATTAAAACCATAGTATAGTTATATCCAGTATATGGGTTTGATTCTTTTTTATATTTTTCCACACTGTAACTTTTTTCATTGATATATAACTTACCTTTTATGTAATAAAAGTTAAATGGCAATCTTATAAGCTTACCTTTAAGTGCTACAGTTTCAGCTTCAATTGTAAATTCGTTTTGATCCACTGCAAATTCAAGATCGAAATCATTTGATTTTGTGGTTACAATCGCAATCAGTAAAGCCACTATAACGCATGCAAGCACTTTAATATTTTTTTTGTTTTTCATACTTCCTCCTTTGATATACTGTATACGTCCCATCTTCTGGACTGACCTTGTACCAATTAATTGCGTTGCTATTTTTATCTAATACATAAAGCAATCTAACTTCCATCTTACAAACCTATTACCAGGTGTAGAAGGGGAAGTTAGATTGCTTTATGAATTACTTATTTGTGTAGGGCTAACTTCGTCGATGGTACATTTTACCACAGTGTTCCAGGTGTTCTCACAAAAGGCACACATTATTTATCAATATAACAATTAATGAATTCCCCTCTTGTAAAACCTGTATTTTCATTAGTTATGTCAATAGAAATATGCATACTTTCCACGTTGTTATTGATAATGTCTCCTACCAAATAAGCTTTGCCATTAAAATAATCAATATTCTCTCTATCAACTAAATTCATGTAATACGTTTCATTATACGGATTTGATTCTCTTTTATACTTTTCAACAATGTAGACTTTTTCATCAACACTCAAAGTACCTTTGATATAATAAGTATTAAAAGGAAATTTAATTAATTTTCCTTTGAGAATCACTTTTTCTACATCAATAGAAGAATCACTATTATCAACTTCAAATTGAAACTGAAATTTTTTGGTGTCAATAGTAATAAACATAATAACTATAATTGCTATAATTCCAACTATTGTAATTATAGTAAACAATTGTCTTTTTTTCATTTTGGTAACACATGTGAATTATCTATTACTGTGCCTGTATAATAGTAGTACACCTCTGGGTTCCTCAATCCAGCATTGTACATATTTAAAGCTTGAGTCAAATTACGAGTAAGTTGACCATAATAAATTGAGTATTCATATTTCACACCCTGATAGTCTGTATGATTTGTTGTAGTTTTTCCTGTATTTTTATTTACAACAGATTGTGTGTATGTTACATTAGTTCGTCTTGATTCAGTAATAACCATAGGAACAAATCCAACTAAGTCATATACCTCATGCCAAACGTTTGTGTAAGCATAAGTGTTTAAAACTTCGGCACTTACCTTGCCATATTGCTCTGGTGAGTATGGAAACAGTCCAGACATCGCTGTAACAAAACCAAAAACCGGGTGTGAGTAACCTATAAGTGCCATTATTGAACCCTGAATAAACTGATTATAATTATCGGATAAACTACCAACTTTTTGAGAACTACCAGCTGTAACTTGTCTAACTCTTGTATCCCCTTGAATATAGGCTAGTAACTGTGGGCTTCTATTTACTTCCGTAACTTCATTAATTTTTATATATTTTTCTCCATAAATATCTATTACATCGTTAGTTATTAATTTGTCAAGATTTTTTTGATTCACTTTCCTATAGTAAATATCTTTAACTTCAAAAGAAATGCCTTTATCTAAAAGCATTTGAATATACTCATCTGATTTCAAATTACCCTTTTCGATCGAAGTAGTATTTTTTTCATGCATGACCACAGGTAAGTTATCACTATACCCTTTAGAAATCAAATACTGATCAAAAATACTTGAATTATTCAATTCATCTGCAAATGTAAGCGTGTTAGTTAATGAGCAAAGTAGAATCACAACAAGTATCAAACTAATTTTACTATTGAATTTTTTCATCTTAATCCCTCTATATTTTATCTCCAAAATAATATTTTTCTCTTTCATATCAACTTCATTTTTATTTCTACGCTTCTGATTTAAATTCATTATATTGTACAATTTCTACTATCACCATCATTGATCATTATATACAGTTGATTGAATTTCTGTCACTTTTAGTATTACTGGATAATCTTCATCTCCTGCAAATGAAAAAGAACTCATACAAAGAATTGATAGTACTAAAAAAACAATTATCTTTCGTTTCATATTTACGGACCTCCTGTCCAACTTGTGAATTGTTCAATTTTAGGATAAACTAGTTGTATATATATTACAATGCGATTTAAATCGTAGTTATATAAAGGAGGTCATAATATGTTTGCATCTTATGACATGAAAAAGCTGGGAGTTACTCTAAGAACTATCAGAGAATCAAATAATTTAACTCGTCAACAAGTTTCTACGCATTTGGGTTTGCACACAGACACACTCAGAAAAATCGAGTATGGTTTGGTCATTCCAAAATATGAGTCTCTTGAGAGGCTTTCTCAGCATTATAGAATTGACATTTTAAACCTATTAGGAACACATAGATATAATACAAGTTTGGAAAATATATATGAAAGCTTAGATGAATTTCTGATAAATGACAAAACAGAATCTATCTTAGATCTGAAAAATCAAATTCATAAAAATCCAAATAAATATGAATTATTATCGCAAGACGAATATTTTATACTAAAACTTTTTATTGACAGTGTCATTGTGTTTCATGAAAACAGGACCCCAGATCTACAAGAAATGGTAATTATACTTGAGCAGCATATTGATATAAACACACTAAATAAGTTTAAAATCACCCAAATGGCATCTCCTTTGCTGACACGATTAGCTAATGTTCTGGCGATGATTCACATGAGGTTGACAAATTTTGATTCGAGTATAAACATCCTTAAAGCAATTTTAGAAATAGCTAAAAAAGACACTTCAAATTTATTTGCCTCATACAAATTTGAAGTGAAATACTGCTATTCCTTATCGTATTGCTATTTTCTGCAAAGCAATTATGAAAAATCGATTTTTTATGCAAATCAGGGTATTGACCTCGCAATAAAAAACCAATCAATGTACATGTTGTATAGTTTGTATTCTCGAAAGGGTGCTTCTGAGTTTAAACTTGAAATAGAAACTTATAAAGACTCATTTGCTAAATGCATTCACTTAGTTGATATGTTAGGTGACGAATCCTTGACTAAAAAGTATATTGAAATTACCCGCGATAAATACATTCAAGATTTTAAGATATAGTTTTGCTATATGAATAAACAAGCACAAAACAACAAAAAAAGTGACCAAGACAACTATCAAGGTGGTTTCAAACCTTCAAAGTTGAATGGATCACTTTTTTATTTATTTTTTCATTCTCTTAATAAGCCTTCGCCATATAAACCATATGCTTAGCTGGTTCGCCACAGAATGGACACGTGTCGCCGAGATTCTCTTGAGCAAATGGGATGCAGCGGATGGTTACGCCTGTGTCTGCTTTGATTTGGGCTTCACATGCGTCGATGCCGCAGTGCATCGTCTTTGCAAATCCAGGTGTTTCAACCATTTTTGTTTTGAATTCTTCGTAAGTGTCGAACGTGAAGGTCTTCTCATCTCTGCTGACTCTCGCACGCTCAAGCATGTCGTCATGGATGGTGTCGAGGAGTTTTTTGATTGCCTCGCCTGCGCCAACGCGCTCGACTGTTGATTTTTCCAGTGTATCTCTTCGAGCTGCCATGATCACGCCGTTTTCGATATCTCTTGGACCCACTTCGATTCTGATTGGGACGCCTTTCATTTCGTATTCGTTAAACTTCCAACCCGTTGAATTTTCTGTCGCGTCATCGAGTTTTACTTTGATGCCAAGTGCTTTCAGTTCTTCATAGAGTGCGTTTGCATGTTCGAGGACGCCCTCTTTCTTTTGTGCGATTGGTACGATGACAACTTGGATCGGTGCAAGTCTTGGTGGTAAGACGAGGCCTCTGTTGTCGCTATGCACCATGATGACGCCGCCGATGAGTCTTGTGGATGCGCCCCACGATGTTTGGTGTGGATATTCCAGTTCGCCTGTTCTACCTTGGAACGTGATGTCAAATGCTTTGGTGAAGTGTTGCGCCAAGTTGTGCGAGGTTCCAGACTGAAGGGCTTTACCGTCGTGCATGAGCGCTTCTATCGTGTACGTCGCTTCAGCTCCGGCAAACTTCTCTCGGTCTGATTTGCGGCCGGCTACCATTGGAATCGCCAAAAGCTCTTCGGCCATTTCTTGATAGATCTCAAGCATCTGAATCGTTTCAGCTTGTGCTTGCTCAGCGGTTTCGTGGATTGTGTGGCCTTCTTGCCATAAAAACTCGGATGTTCTTAGGAACGGTCTCGTGGATTTTTCCCAACGCACGACCGAACACCATTGGTTGTAAAGGTATGGGAGCTCTCTGTAAGACGTGAGCCATTTTGAATACATAGAACAGATGATCGTCTCAGATGTTGGACGGATGCAAAGTCTCTCTGCGAGGGGTTCGCTGCCGCCGTGTGTCACCCAAGCCACTTCAGGTGCAAAGCCTTCGACGTGCTCTTTTTCTTTATTGAGTAAGCTCTCAGGGATCAGAAGTGGGAAGTAGGCGTTTTGATGGCCCGTCTCTTTAAATCTGCGGTCCAAAAATGCCTGTATGCCTTCCCAAAGTGCATATCCATAAGGTTTGATGACCATGAAGCCCTTGACGGGTGAATAATCCACTAAGTCCGTTTTTTTAATGACGTCCGTATACCACTGCGCAAAGTCGTCTTCCATCTTCGTTATGTCTTTTACAAAATCTTTTTCTTTTTCATTTTGCTTGCTCATAAAATCTATCCTCCAAATCAAAAAATAAAAGAGCCATCCTCTCAATTCTAGAGACGAAGGCTCGCGGTACCACTCTAATTAGCAGAACACGGATGTTCTACTCACTTCTACGGGGGATATCGGTCCCTGCCGCGTACGTTCGGTACGAGCTCCAAGGTAGGTTCAGCAATACATGCGCCATGGGATCTTTCAGCCGGTGAATCCCATTCTCTAAAGGCTTGTTAAAGCTTACTGGTCTCTTCAATGCCAAATATTCAAAATAGTGCGTTACGATATTACAATACAATTTCCTCTAATATAAACTTTTGGATTTATTTTGTCAAGCAGTGAGTGAGACATTCAAAATTGATTACAATTATTTAATGACCTTTTAATATTTTATGTATGCTTTTTTAGTATCTTGCCAATAAAATCACAGTTAAATACATAAGGAAATTTATTGCATTACATATGAAAATGAATCGGAGGAAACGGTATGAAAGCTATGTTAAATAGACTGTTAATGAATGATTCATTTTTCTCATTTCTAGTTAAAACGACTCTAACCGTTATAGTCTGCCTTGGCATCGCTTGGGGTCTTGACGCATTATCGATCTTGCCGTATGGTTTGTTGCTCTTCTTAGAGTCAGGCGTTTGCTTTTTAATTAAGTTTATGACGTATGACAAATCAAAAGTCCAAGTAGAGTTTCTCATAAAAAAAATGCCAAATAAATACCAAGATGACTTATTTAATAGCATACATATCAACACACAGTTTCTTGGTATGGCGGGATTTGTTTTATTGATGATGGGTTATTATGAACGGATTTTATGAGCTGTTCTATGATAATGGGTGAAATTATATAATCACCACTTGAACGCGTATCTATCTTATGTTACTATTACTTTATTGGGAATGAGGTTCTCCCAAAGCGTCCCGAACTTGGGTGCTTAAACCGCTTATAAAGCTGATGACTTCTGTGATGTATGTCACAGGACCGTCAGCTTTTTTTATATTCGCTTCATGAAAAAAGTTCATATATAAGTACTTATCGATTCGCATTATTGTAAATCACTGTATCCGAATAAAACAAACCAAATTTCGGGAGGCACAAAACTATGCTTTTAAGCTTATCACTCATCATGATCGTCGGATTTTCACTCAGTGGGATTTTGGGAAAACTGAGGCTGCCTGGACTGCTGGGCATGATCATGACGGGTATCGCGCTTGGCCCTTATGCCCTGGATTTAATCTCAGACGATATACTCAATATTTCTGCAGAGCTTCGGCAGATTGCGCTGATCATCATCTTAACGCGAGCAGGGCTCGCCATTGATATCAAGGATCTCAAAAGAGTGGGAAGACCCGCTATACTCATGTGTTTTGTGCCTGCGACTTTTGAAATCGTCGCGGTGACATTGTTGGCACCACCCCTACTTGGCGTGAGTATACTGGAAGCTGCCATCATGGGGGCGGTCCTCGCCGCTGTGTCACCAGCCGTCATCGTGCCGCGCATGCTGCACCTTATGGAAAGTGGCTACGGTAAAGACAAGAGCATCCCACAGCTCATCATGGCAGGTGCCTCAGTGGACGACATTTATGTTATCGTTCTATTCACTGCTTTTATGGGTATATATAGTGGTAGTGGGTTTGATGCTTCGGCAATCATATCTGTACCCATTGCCATCCTACTGGGCATGTTACTCGGCACCTTTTCTGGTCTCATTTTGGTCTGGATCTTTAAAAAATTTCATATGCGAGATACTGTGAAAGTACTGATATTGCTTAGTACGGCGTTTTTATTTGTATCACTTGAGACATTTCTAAAACCGTATGTCCCTGTATCTGGGCTACTCGCAGTTATGGCACTGGGTGCGGCGCTTCTTAAATCTTACGAAGTACTCGCCAAAAGACTCAAGGGCAAATTTTCGAAGATTTGGGTCGGCGCTGAGATTATGTTGTTTGTGCTCGTAGGGGCTGCCGTGGATGTTCGCTATTTACTGTTTGCGGGATTTGGTGCCGTGCTGTTGATTGCATTGGCACTGCTCATACGAATGGTTGGCGTCCAATTGAGTCTGGCTAAAACGCAGCTCACCTTTAAAGAACGCCTCTTTTGTTCGATCGCGTACCTTCCTAAAGCCACCGTGCAAGCGGCTGTTGGCGCAATCCCACTATCGGCGGGCGTTGCTGCTGGACAGACGATTTTAGCCGTAGCAGTGCTCGCGATCATGATCACTGCCCCACTAGGTGCAATCGGCATCGATGCAACGTATAAAAAATGGTTGACCAAATAAGCTTGTATCCGCGTTTCAGCCGTGTTAAAATAGATTTATTTTCAAAGATTATTACGTTTTCGTCACATCCTTGTGAGAGGCATGTGCGTCCTATAAGGAGGGATTTTCATGAACAAATTGACCTATAGCAGCACGCGGTCACATGAGGCGACTTTGTCGTTTTCGCAGGCCGTTGTTAAGGGCATCGCACCAGATGGCGGCCTCTATGTGCCTTCGTTTTTTCCAGCGCTGGATATACAAGATGCATCGCTGCAAACACTGAGTTATCAGGAACTGGCTAAAAAGATTCTCGCCCTGTATCTGGTGGACTTTACGGAAGCTGAGATCGCTAACTGCGTGGATTCGGCTTACGACAACAAGTTTGAGAATGCCCAGATCGCACCCATCAAGACACTGGACCACGCGAGCTTTATTGAGCTCTATCATGGCAAGACGCTGGCATTCAAGGACATGGCGCTATCGATACTCCCTTATTTGCTCAAAAACGGGGCTGAGAAAATAGGCCTTAAGGAAGAAATCGTCATT
>Ga0138256_10004251_pt1 | contig 15235 bp, 12 predicted proteins | sample KNB2016incub_MG_FD_105486 | JGI IMG/M metagenome (GOLD analysis project Ga0138256, IMG submission 105486) | Active sludge microbial communities from wastewater in Klosterneuburg, Austria - KNB2014incub_MG | ecosystem: Engineered > WWTP > Activated sludge > Unclassified | place: Austria... | reverse complement strand
TGGGCCCGCGCGCGGCCTGCAGCAGCACGCGGACCAGGTCGCCGGTGGTTATGCCCTTCGGATCCGTCAGGAAGAAGGTCTGCCCGTCCTGGCCGCGCGCGTGCATCAGGTAGTCCATGGCGTCGACCACGAAATCCACCGGCACGATGTTGATGGTGCCACCCTGCACCATGATCGCGCGCAGCCAGGCGGGAAGGACGTTGCTGACCTGGCGGATCGCCGGGAAGAAGTAATAGGGTCCGTCGATCTTGTCCATTTCACCGCTGGCGGAATGGCCGACCACGACGCCGGGGCGGTAGATGCGCCACGGGATGCCCTTTTCGCGCCGCACCAGCCCTTCGGCATCGTGCTTGGTGCGGTAGTAGGGATTGTCGAGGCCGGTCGCCTCCTCGAACATGTCCTCGGTGAAGGTGCCCTTGTAGAGCCCGGCCGCCGCGATCGAGCTCACGTGGTGGAAGCAGCCCGCCTCCATCGCCTTCGCGCAGGCGAGCGCGTGGCGCGTGCCGCCGACGTTGGCCTCGACCTGGGACTCCGCGTCCGCCGTGAGGTCGTAGATCGCGGCGAGGTGAACGAAGTGGTCGACGCGGCCCTTCAGCGCAACCAGCGTGGCGCGTGAAACGCCGAGGCGCGGACGCCCCAGTTCCCCGCTCACCGCGACCAGCTGCGATTCCCCCACGCCCCACAGCGCGCGCAACTGCTCGACCTTGCCGAGCGACTGCTCGCGCACCAGCATGTACACGCGCCCGCCGCGGTCCAGCAATTTGGGGATCAGGAAACGGCCGATGAAGCCGGTGCCGCCGGTCACGAAATAGGTGTGCGCCATGGTGCTCTCTCCTTGTTGTTCTCGCGCCACTCGCCTCAGGCCGGTTGCGGGCGGGCGCGTTCGATGATCGTGGCGCAGTCGAGCCCGGCCGGCAACTCCCCGTACACCATGCCACGTCCGGCGAGGCGGGTGGCGCAGAAGGCCTCGGCCAGCGCGGCATGGCCGGCCTCGAGCAGCAGCGCGGCCTGCAGCGCCACCGCCATGCGTCCGACCAGCTCGCGCGCGTGGTGCTCGCGATCGTCCCCGTGCGCGAGGTCTCCCTGCAGCCGCGCAACGTACGCCGCGAGCCGGCGATCCAGCGCCGCGCCCGGGGCGAGCTCGGCGAGGAAGGCCTCCAGCGCCTCGGGCTCGCGCGCGAGCGCGCGCAGCACGTCGACGCACTGCACGTTACCACTGCCTTCCCAGGTCGAATTCACCGGCGCCTCGCGGTAGAGCCGAGGCAGTATCGACTCCTCGACGTAGCCCGCGCCGCCGAGGCACTCGGCGGCCTCGTTGACGTGCGCCGGCGCGCGCTTGCAGACCCAGTACTTGCCCACCGCGGTCGCGACGCGCACGAACTGCCGCGCGCGCGCATCGTGCGCGGCCTCGTCGAGGCGCCGCGCGACGCGCATCGCCAGCAGCAGCGCGGCCTCGCTCTCGAGCGCGAGATCCGCCAGCACGTTGCGCATCAGCGCGTGATCGGCGAGCCGGCGTCCCGAGACCTCGCGCTGCGTGCAGTGGTGCAGGGCCTGCGCCAGGGCCTGGCGCATCAGCGAGGCCGAGCCCACGATGCAGTCGAAGCGCGTCATCATCACCATCTCGATGATCGTGGGCACGCCGCGCCCCTCGGGCCCGATCATCCACGCCGCCGCCTCACGCAGCTCGATCTCGCTGGACGCGTTGGAACGGTTACCCAGCTTGTTCTTCAGGCGCTGCACATACAGGCCGTTCAGGCCGCCGTCGGGATGCCAGCGCGGCAGCAGGAAGCACGACAGCCCGCCCGGCGCCTGCCCCAGCACCAGGAAGCCGTCGCACATCGGCGCCGAGCAGAACCATTTGTGGCCGGTCAGCGCATAGCGCGTGCCGGGGCCGCCGCCGGCGAGCGGCCGCGCGCGCGTGGTGTTGGCGCGCACGTCGGTGCCACCCTGCTTCTCGGTCATCGCCATGCCGAGCGTGATGCCGGCCTTCTCGTGCCAGGGGCGGTTGGAGCCGTCATAGACGCGCGCGGTGGCGCGACGGATCCAGTCCTCGCCCACGTCGGGCTGCAGCCGCAGCGCCGGGATCGCGGCAAACGTCATGGTCAGCGGGCAGCCGCTGCCCGAATCGGCCTGGTTGTGCATGTACTCGAGTGCCGCGCGCGCCACGTGGGCACCGGCGCGGGCCTCGGTCCACGGCAGCGAGGGCAGTCCCGCCTCGATCGCCGCGCGCATCAGCTCGTGGTAGGCGGGGTGGTACTCGACCAGGTTGCTGCGCCGGCCGTAGCGGTCGTGCGAATGGAACTGCGGCGGGTTGCGCTCGGCGAGGAAGCCGGCCGCGAACAGCGGGCCGCCCGCCGCCGCTCCGTAGGCCTCGAGCGTTGGCCCGGCCCAGCCCCCGCCCTCGCGCACGACCGCCTCGCGCAGCGCGAGATCGCTGCGCCAGGCGTGGAAGGGCTCCAGCGGCTCGGGCTGGTTCAACACCTCATGGGTCTCGGCTGGCGGCGCCCCGCCGGCATCGTTTTCCGCGTTCACAGGCACCTCGCAGTGGCGCCCGCCGGCGCCCTCAACCGTTCAGCAGGTAGGCGTTCAGCCCCGCTTGGCGCAACAGGTATACCGCGAGTCCGCTGCGCCTGCCACCCTCGGGCGTGATCGGCCGCCTGCCAGCTCTCGAGCCTTGCTCCCGACGATCACCGACGCAATGGAAAGCGTTGTCGAGCCCCCGGGTGTGCCGACGCTACCCAAGGTGGTGGTGATCATCAGGACCCACAACGGTCCATAAGCCTGCGCCGACGATCACGGGCGTGCCGGGTGACAGTTCGTTCACGGTCGTTTCCTCGGTAGCGGGAGGGCGTCACAATCGCCGTACTGATGATCGGAGCCGGTATGACCGGGCTGGTGCTCGGCCCCAACTCACCGATCGGCAACCAGTCGGTGATCGAGATCAGCGAATACCAGACGGCCTATGCGCTGCGCTCGCGTGACCAGACACCTGGCGCCGCCGGGTGCGCGCCGGCGGCACCCCTTTGTTACGCTGTGGCCAGATCCGGAACAAGACAACAAGGAGTTCCCTGATGAAAGCTTACGCCTACGCCGGCCCGATGCAGCCGCTCGCCGAAATGCAGTTCCCGACGCCCGTGCCGGCCGACGCCCAGGTGCTGGTCCGCACGCGTTTTTGCGGCGTGTGCCACTCCGACGCGCATCTGCAGGAAGGCAAGTTCGACCTCGGCGAGGGGCAGGACCTCGCGCTGCCCTTCCCGCAGGGTGTGGTGTTCGGCCACGAGATCTACGGCGAGGTCGCGGCGGTCGGACCCGCGGTGAGCGACGTGAAGCCCGGCGATCGCGTCATCGTGTACCCGTGGGTCGGCTGCGGCGCGTGCGAGCTCTGCCGCGGCGGCCTGGAGCACGTCTGCCAGTCCGGCCTGATGATCGGCGGTGGGCAGAATCCGGGCGGATTCGGCGACCACGTACTGGTGCCGCACGAGCGCTACTGCGTCGCGGCCGAGGGCATCGAGCCCGCGCAGGCCGGATCGCTCGCCTGCTCGGGCCTCACCAGCTTCGGTGCGATCAAGCGTATCCCGAATCTCGGGCCGCACAGCCGCGTGGTCGTGATCGGCGCGGGTGGACTGGGCATCATGGGCATCGGCATCCTTAGTCGTGTGTTCGGTGTGAGTCCGATCGTGGTCGATGTCGACGAGGGCAAGCTCGCGGCCGCGCGTGCCGCCGGCGCAGGCCAGGTCGTCGACGGCCGTGGGCCCGACGTGCTGATGAAACTGATGGAGTTAACCGGCGGCGGCGCGGATGCCGCGATCGATTTCGTCGGCTCCGAGCACACCGCGCCGCTGGCCTTCCACGCCCTGCGCGTGGGCGGCAAGGCGATCATGGTGGGCCTCTTCGGCGGCACGCTGAAAATTCCCGCGGCACTGGTCGCGATGCAGTTGAAGAGCATCGAGGGCTCCAACGTCGGCACGATGGCGGATTTCCGCGAGCTCGTGGCGCTCGCGCGCGCCGGCAAGGTGCCGCACATTCCGGTGAGCCTGCGCCCGGCCTGCGAGGCCAACGCAGTGCTCGAGGACCTGCGCCACGGACGCGTGATCGGCCGCGCGGTGCTGGAGCATGCGCACTCCTGAAACCCTGAGCGGTAGGTGCTCGTGATCGCGACAGCTTCCGCAGAGATCAAAGCAGCGCACGCGACCGACACCGCGTTCCGCTGGCTGTTCCCGTCACGCCGGGCATGAGCTTCTGGCGCGCGCAGGGCGAGGTCGCAGTCTCATCAGGCCGGAACGCAGATGCGCTTCGCTCCGAACAGCTCTCGATCTCGCCGACGACGATGGCGTCGATGGCGTGGGCGAGTTCCGACCTTGTAAGGAATTGCGCCGAGGTGTTACCGTGGTGTCACTCGCTGTAACAGGAGTTCAACCATGTCCACTACCTCACTGAAACTTTCTGACGAGCTCAAGCAGCGGGCCGTTGCCGCTGCCGAGCAGAAGGGGGTGTCGCCGCATGCGTTCATGGTTCAGGCGATCGAGCAGGCAGCCACGGCGGCGGAAAGACGGGCCAGTTTCGTCGCTGAGGCGAGGGCGGCTCGGGAGCAAATGCTGGGTTCCGGCATGGGCTACGATGCCAGCGAGGTTCATGCTTACCTCGAGGCGCGGGTTGCCGGCGACAAGGCGGCACGGCCGAAGACAAAGTCTTGGCAAAGCTGATTTATTCGGAGCAGGCGCTTGCCGATTTCGAAAGACTGACCGATTTCCTGATCGAGACCGATCCTTCGGCTGCGGCGGAAACAGTTGGATTGATCGAGGAGGCGGTGGCTTTGCTGATGCGTCATCCGTTGATCGGGCGCCCGGTGGAATCGGCAATGCATGAGTTGGTGATATCGCGCGGACGCACCGGTTACATCGCCCTCTACACTTTTGAGCCGAACCAGGACGCCGTTTTGATTCTTGCCATTCGGCATCAACGGGAAGCGGGTTTCTCGGAGCAGGACGAATACTGAACTGCCATTCCTGCGGTCGAGGAAAAGAATGTGGAAGTGGATGCGCTTGCGGACGCCATCCAGCTTCTCCGCGGCGACAGCGGAAATCGCGGCGAAGCGTTCGAAGTCGCCGAAATAGCGCATGCCGGCGACACTCGCACCGAGCGTCGGAAACATTGTTTGCATTGAGCGCCGACCCGAAGCGTTATATCAAGGTGACTGCCCCGGCGCAGGCATCCTCGAGCTGGAATCCGGCCTTGTGCACCTGGTGAGTGGCGATGGTGCGGCAGTGGATCCCGAGCACCTTGCCCATCGATTGGGGATGTGTGGCAAACAGGAAACGCAGGGCAAAGGGGAAGCTGATCACCCATTGGCGCAGCGCCACAAGGGCAGCTGTCTTGATCGACCTGAGCAGGGCTGCCCCCCCTGCGCCGGAGTCAATCCGGCCCAGCTGGCTCGAGGAGCCCAATATACCGATACAACACCACGCACCCTGTCGACAGGGCCGCGAAGGCAGCCCGCAGATTTCAATTACGCGGATACCGGCTTCTGAATTGCGAAGGATTCATTCCCGACCAAGCGTGAAACGCGCGCCGGAACGCGCGGTCGTCGCTGAAGCCGGTGAGCCGCGCGATCTCCTCGATCGGCTGATCGGAAGAGCGCAGTAGATATTCCGCATGTTGCTGCTGGCTGATAGCGCGCAGATTCGAGTAGTTGGCACCTTCATCGCGCAGCCGGCGCCGCAGTGTCGTCGTGCTCATCTGGAACAGCTGCGCGCACGTGTTCAGCGTCGGAAGCGGTTGGTTGCGGTACAGCGTCGATGACAGGAAGGCGCGAAGTTTCTCGGCGAGCGTGCCATCGGTCTTGCCGCAGAAATGCAGATCGAACGGGAAATAATCGATCACCCCCTGCAGATCCTGGTAAGACCTGACCACCGGTTGCGTCAGATACCGACTGGAGAAGCACAGCGAATCCTGTGCCCGTCCGTAGTGCAGCGGGACGCCAAAAATATCGGAGAACAACAGCGGCTTTTCCGCCGCCGGACAGCGCAGCGAAATCTCGGTCAGCCGGATGCGCTGCCCGATCAGCCACGCAAACAGCTGATGCAGCATGCTGATGCCGGCCAGGGCGACCAGCATCGCTGCGCGATCCTGCGTGCGCCGTCGAAAATCGATGTCGAGACGAATGGTGGTGCCGCAATTGTTGCTCGTTAGTCCAGCACCGAGTGGGCCAATAGCGCGGCAGAACGCCGATGCGCGCTCGATCACCTGTTGCAGGTCACTGCAGGTGATCAGGCAGTAGCACAGCAAATCGACCACTTCCTTTTCCATCAGGCTCCGGTCGGGGCGCACGCTGGTGGTAGCTTCGAGCAGGCGGAAGGCATAGCCATAGAGCCGCGTGAAATCTCTGGCCGGAAGCTCCAGTTCGGGGTCGTGCACGGCGGCATCCCGCAGCGTCAGCCCGGCATTCCTGAACACCTGCAAGCGGCTGTAGCCGGCGCTTTGGAGCGCCTCGAGTGGCGGATTGGCGTAGCTGATCGGGATCAGGGGCTCTTCAATCACGCGGTGGACCTCTGGCGCTGGCGGTGGCCGGCAATCGGTACTGTTCGGTTCAGCCTGGTCACTATTGTCGTGCCGCCGACTGCATTAAATAAAGTAACGCGACGAAGAATGGACAGAAATGTCCGCCATTTTTGTCGCTCCGGCCCTGAGGCTGGCCGCCGCGAATGGATAGAGTGCATGGCACATCGTGCACAGGGAAAACGGCATGCGCCCGGAACAGTTTCAAATCCATGTCCCCGAATGCGAGCTCGAAGACCTCGAGCGCCGCCTGGGCAATACGAAGCTTCCCGAGGACTTCGGCAACGAGACGTGGTGCTACGGCACCGAGAAGACCTATCTGCAATCGCTGCTCGACTACTGGCTGCACGACTACAACTGGCGCGACCACGAAGCGAAGATGAACCGCTTCGCCCACTACCGCGTGGTCATCGACGACGTGCCGATCCATTTCATCCATCACAGGAGCGGCAGGAAAAACGCCATCCCGCTGATCATGACCCACGGCTGGCCGTGGACGTTCTGGGATTTCCAGCATGTCATCGAGCCGCTGGCAAATCCGGCCGCGTACGGCGGCAACGTCGACGATGCGTTCGACATCATCGTGCCGTCGCTGCCGGGCTACGCGTTTTCATCGCCCCTGCGCAAAGCCGGCGTCAGCGCGAAGGCCACCGCCGACCTCTGGCACAAGCTCATGACCGAGGTGCTCGGTTACGAAAAATACGCCGCGCACGGCGGCGATTGGGGCGGCTACGTGACCGGCCAGATCGGTTACAAATACCCCGATCACCTGATCGGCATTCACATGATCAACGCAGCGCCGCTGGACTGGAACGTCAAAGGCCTGCCGGGACCTGAGGAATACGCGCCCGAGGAAGCCGGCTGGTGCGAGCAGACGCACAGGTATTTCGCCGATCACCAGGGCTATTACGCCCAGCAGGGCACGAAGCCACAAACGCTGGCATATGGGCTGTCCGATTCGCCGGCCGGGTTGTGCGCATGGCTGCTGGAAAAGCGGCGCTCGTGGAGCGATTGCGGTGGCGACGTCGAAAGGCGCTACAGCAAGGACGATCTGCTGACATCCATCATGCTGTACTGGGTCACCAACACGATCGGCACGTCGATTCGCATGTATTACGAATCGGGAAACGATCTGTGGCAGCCGCCGGCCGAAATGCCGAAGGACGGCAAATTCATTCGCGTGCCGACCGGCATCCTGAAACTCGAGAAGGATCTCGTGCACTTCCCGCGCGCCGCGGTCGAGCGTCAGATCAATGTGCAGCGCTGGACCAACCACGCAGTCGGTGGCCATTTCGCACCGTTCGAAGAGCCACAGCTGGTCATCGACGAACTGCGCGGTTTCTTTGCCCCCTACCGCGCACGCTGAGCGCAACCCCAATGACACAATCGAGAGTTCGATATGCGCGCTAGACAACCGGCTTTGGACTTTGGCGCGTCACTGCCGCACTGGACCCGAGACATCGAGCTCAGCCATATGCTGAACGGCATCTCGGTCGTCGTGATGGAGCTGGAGCCGTTCATGAACCGCGTCATGCGCCGTGCCAGGCACGAGCTGCCCGCCGATGATCCGCTGTACGGCGACCTGGAAACCTTCGTGCGCCAGGAAGCCAACCACACGCTGCTGCACCGGCAATACAACCAGGCGCTGTACGACGCCGGTTACCAGGGCATCGAGGAAATCGAGCGCATGATGCGCGAGGACTACACGCGCTATCTGAAGGAGTGGCCGCTACGCGAACTCCTCGCGTACTGCGAGGGCTTCGAGTGCCTGGGGCCGATCTGGGCCGAATTTCTGTTCGAGGCGGTCGACGACCTGTTCGAAGGTGCCGACCCCGCCGTGGTCGATCTGTGGCGCTGGCACCTGGCCGAGGAATACGAACATCGCATGGTCGCCTATTCGGTCTATCACCGCTTCGGCGGACACTGGCTGCATCGCCTGGTGACGACGTTCAAAACGCATCGGCACCTGCAGAAATACGTTTCGATGTGCGGAACGCTGCTGCTGGCCGCTGACCGCAAGTCGATGACCCCGGAGCAGGTCGCGGAATCGAAAGCAAAATCGGCGAATATCCGCCGCCGCCTGTCGCTGTTCATCCTGAAGCGGCTGTGGCGCGTGGTGCAGCCGTTCTATTCGCCGGAACATCTGAAAAAGCCCGCGGGCATCGAGCATTACCTGAGCATGCCCTGAGCGAACAGGGCAATGTGGGTCGCCATTCATGGCGACAGGGGCGGTCGGAGATGCACCAGTCGGCATAAATGCCGACCCACATGCATGCCGACCCACAGCGAACACATTCCGCGGGAGATCAAGCGGCGTGGAGCGTCTGGATGCGGTTGTGATCCACGCCGGCATCTACTACGCGCCGGGCAGCCTGCTCGGCGCAGGAACCAGTGCGCTTCGTGAATCACGATCATGATCATCTGGATCGGGGGCGCGACTCTCAGGCAGGTATCGAGACGAACCGGTGCGCGAACCGCCGCGATGAAGCGGCGGATTCGGACAATTCGCGGGTTGGACACCAGACGGAATCCGGGGGGGACAGCGGGCCGGGCGGATTGGCTTCGGTCGGGGAGTGGCTTTATCCTTCCTGTTTTATGCGCTAAAGAGAGTCGCGATGGCGGTTGAATCAAAAGATCTGTTTGTAGACGTGCCCGGCGGCCAAGTCTTCATCCGCCAATGGACCATCGATGGAACATCGGGCGCGCCGATCATCCTTCTGCATGACTCTCTGGGCTCCGCAGAGCAGTGGAGAAGCTTCCCGGAAGCGCTGGCGGCCAAGACAAACCGCAACGTCATCGCGTACGACCGCCTCGGGTTCGGCAGGTCAACCGGCCGAACCAGCCCTGCGAAGGCAGGCTTTATCGATGAGGAAGCGCAGGTCTATCTTCCAGCCATTGTCGCTGCCTTGGGCCTGAGCCATTACATCCTCTTTGGGCATAGCGTTGGTGGTGGCATGGCCTTGGTTGCCGCCGCCGCCCCTGGAAATCACTGTGCGGCTGTCGTTACCGAGTCCGCCCAGGCGTTTGTCGAGGAAAGGACTCTTTCCGGAATACGTGACGCCAAGAAGGCCTTCGAAAACGAGGCTCAATTCTCGAGACTCGCAAAGTGGCACGGTGAGCGGGCGAAGTGGGTGTTGGCCGCGTGGACCGAGGTTTGGCTGGCCCCTGCGTTTCGCGAATGGTCCCTTGATCCTTATCTGGGCAAGGTGCATTGCCCTGTTTTGGCCATGCACGGCGATTCTGATGAGTTCGGGTCCTGTGAGTTTCCACGACGAATAACGCAGGGAATGCGGGGGCAAGCGCGAATGGAGATTCTTACTCCGTGTGGTCACGTTCCGCACCGCGGGAGGGAAAGCGATGTGCTCGCGCTAGTTCAAGGTTTTCTTGCTGAAAACCGCATTGCGTAATAGCGAGTATATGCGCATGGTCATTCGCTGCAGGCGCGACGGCCCTGACGGGCCGCGGCCTGAGTTCAAACGTTGAACGACTCGATGCGACGAGCCCCTTCGGACGGGTGTTTCCCCTGCGTTCAGCGGCCTACATTCGATCTGGCGGCCTCGATGCGCATCTCCCGGGCACCGTTGGGAAGAATGAAACCGCCTTTGAGTGTGCGTCGAGTGTCGATTATAAACGCCGAAACGTAGGCGCCATGATTCGGGTAGAGGGCATGAATCGTCGCAGCATCGAACGGCACTGTGCGACCGGCGAGGCCGGCTCCCTCCCCGGTCAGTGTCGCGACCGGAACCTCTACTTGAGGGGTGCGCACCCCGCCGACGGCGTTGCCATGCGCGTCCCGAGCAATTTTCCCCCCTGAGGTTTCGAGCGGCAGAGCTTGCGCAGGTGCGGTCCCGGTCGAGACCCACGACCGCAGTGACCGCAATGCCGCGTTGGCTACGTAGTGTTGCGGCCCGCTGTTGACGACAGCAAAAGCTGGCCGCAGGTCGCGAAAGCCCTCGATCCCGTACTGCTGAACGCCTCCCGCGTACAGGTATTGCAGGTAGTAGAGGTCGGAATGCGCAGTGCCGGCGATCTCCCATGTCCGGATCATCGGCGTGTCGGCTTGGCGCGCCGCGGGGAATGAGAGCTGTTCGGACCCGCCCGAGAGCCCGAACATATCGGTCTCGGTCTCCAGCTGGAACACGGGGACCGCGAGGTCGGTGCGAACCCGTGCCGGGGCCGGCACGCCGCCCACCGAGCCGCTGCCCAACGGCGCGCCCGTACCGTTCCTGCTGTGGATGAGAATGCCGTCGTATACCCCGGCAACCGGCTGCACCGCGTTGGCGTAAGTCAGCAAGCGGAATGCCGACTGCGACTCACCAGCGGCCAGCAGTTGCTGCACCTGCAGGCCGGCGAGCGGGTCGTCGCCCAGGGGAAACCGGAGCGCGCCGCCGGCCTGGGAAAAGATGTCGTATGAGTAGGCATCACCGGGGTGGTTCAGCGCACCGTAGCGGGCCGGGTCCCACGCCTTCAGCGGGACCGCACCGGGACCGAGCTGCGGCGGCGCTGTGCTGTCGATCCCAGCTTTCTGCGCCGATACGCCCACCCACGCATACCCACGGAGCAATTCCTCACGCATATACGCGAAGTCCGGGTCGACATCGACGTTCCCGCTGACGTTGAGCCACTCGACGAGGACGGTTCCGTTGAAGTGCTTCGGATCGAGCGGGCGGCGGACCAGAATCCGCGTCGTGTACGGCGCGGTCGACGTCGGTGCGATCGACCACTGACCATCCGAGCCCCAGTTGCCTACCGCCCCGTACGAGGTGGCGACCCCGCTGAGGAAGAACTCCTGCTCGACGTACCCGTAGGCGTCCAGTTGCACCGGCGTCGCCGTTCCGGGAAACCCGTGGTTTCCACCGGTTACGGGGCCGGTCACCGTGGCCTGCCCCACCGCCGGCGACGCGTTGGCGACCGCGCCGTGGAGTGTGGCCACGGCAAGCAGTATCAAACCGGTTGCGAAAGCCGCCGCTACATGCGTGTATTTTCGTATTTCCAAGCAAGCCACGTCACTCTCCTCCACTTTGTTTCCTGATCGGCAATAAAGCTCAGCCATGCTGCTAGCTCTTGTTCCGTATCTCGTCGAGCCGTTGCCGGCGCAGGGACTCTAAGTACGTGACGCACTGTCCCAGGTTGGCGAAGGAAGGATTGCCGAAGGCCCGCCAGCCGCCCTGCTTGCAGCTGTCCTGGCCTTCGAGCAGTGAGGTCTCCGTCACGGCCTTCGCCGCGACATCCTCGACGCGGAACGGCAGGTCGAGCCAGCGCTTCTCCGCGAACATCCGCGTCTGGTCCGCGTAGTGGGGCGAATCCGGATTGGGTGTCTGGGAATAGCTCAGGATGCCGCGACTCACCGGCCCCTCGCGGGTGAACTCGGTAGCCTGGATCCAGCTGCCACCGCTGGTGACATTCGGATAAGCACCCGCGCTGGACGAATACGGTGCAACGACGATATTGAAGTTCCCCGACTGACCGGTTCCGCCGTGCATCGGAATCCGCTCGCCATTGCGCACCACGTACTGGATGTCGCCGAGTCGCGCGTCCAGCGGGACACCTGCGTCGTTGAGTTTCTTCACCGCCGTCGCCAGCGCGCGCAGCACGGCCGGATTGTTGCCGGTGTCCAGGCCGCGCGGCGTGTTCACCGGGTCGCTCGGATCGAAGGGCACACGATAGTTGCGTTGACTGCTCGCGGCCGCGAATTCGCGGAACAGGTGCGCGCCGCGGCTGTCGAGATCGTCATGCAGATCCCATTGCGCGAGCACGGGGCAGGCCGGGGAAATATCGACCGAGGTCCCGTCCGACAGTGTCACGGAGGGGTTTTTCTCGCACAGCGTTACCAGGTCGTCGCGCAGGATCATTCCCGCATAGGCGAGGTTGCTGAACATCAGCGCCTGCAGTTGCTCGAGCGTGAAGCCCTCGCCGGCCTGGCCATCCTCGCCGGAGAGCCGCTCGAGCACCTGGGTGAGACCGGCCCGCGTACGCATGGAACGCTCACTGCCCACGGTACCCAGGCTGCTGTCGTAGCCGCTCAGCGGCTGCCGCGGGTTCGTCAGCCAGTAGCTGTCATTGGAGTTGAGCACGAAGTCCGTGCGAAACAGGTTGGGCAGCTTGCGCGGTCCGAAGATTCCGGGCGCGGCGGCGTCTGGATCCGTGCTCCACATGCAGTCGGAGCGCGATCCGTCCAGCGCTCCGCCGCCCACGGCGCAACTGGCGCGCTGGGCATCGCTGAGGTTCGGGATGGGGCCGGGGTCCGCGTACCAGGTTTCCCCCATGGAATCCGCGGCGATCATGTTCGCCGGAGAAAACTGGTACTTGTCGTGTACGGCCTTCAGTTCGCGGACGGACGTCACCTTCCACAGTTCCGTCAAGGCATTAACGCCGCGCCACTCGTCTACCGTGGGACGGATCGCGAACGCGATCTGCGTGGTCCACGGCGCGGCACCACCCATCAGGAAGGCGCCGAAATGCGTCGAGTAGAACGTATGTGTGCGGTTCTCCAAACCTCCCTGGCCGTCCGGTACCTGCACCGTGACGGTCTCGGCGACCATGTCGTGCGCCACCCCGTCGAAGATGTACTTCGTCGGCTCTCCGGGCACCAGCCGCAGCATGTAGATCGAGTTGCGCGGCGCCGTGGACACCGTCGAGGTCCAGGACACGTGCTCCGAGGTGCCGAAAGCGACCTGCGGGCGCCCGATCACGTTCGCACCGAGCATGTTCATCTGGCCGGGAATCGTCTGGTGAAAGGCGTAGAAGCGGCTGATCCCGGTCCAGGGCTGGTGCGGATTGATCAGCAGCATGCCGGTACCGTCGGCCGTCGCCCGGCGGCCAATGCCGAGCCCGTTGCTGCCGATGTCCACGATCAGCGAATCACCTTCGGGGTCGAGTGCATCGGCAAGCAGCCTGCTGAAGTCCGGCGGCTCGGCAGGCGACTCGTCGGCCTGCGCCAGTACCGTAGGCGGTGTTGCGGCCACGATCTGGTTGAGCAGGAAGGGCAGGAGGAAATTCATGCGCGAAATTCGCCGCCAGTCGACCGCGTCGATCTCGCGCACCCAGGGCTTGCCGCGGCAGCTCTCGTCGGGGATGTTGTCGATGCCCGTGTCGCGCAGATAGCGGTTGTAGCCGGCTGCGGCCCCGCGGAACAAGGCGGCCTGCCGTGCATCCACGGGCTCCAGCGCGTCGCCGCGATCGATGAAGAGCCTGTAGAAGAAATCGCTTTCCAGGTTGCCCTGCTGCGGACCAAGGAAGCGTGAACGCTCGGCGGAAAAAGTGAGGAAGCGCTGGTCTGCCAGCAGGCAGAGGATGTCCTCGGCCATTGCATAGCCGGTACCGAAACCGAGGCTGCCATGATCGTACGCAACGATATGGGGTACGCCGCCCTCGGTGCGGTATACCGTCGCCTCGTAGCTCGCCTGTCGGTCGATGGGCAGCTCGGCCGAAGCCGCAAGTGCCTCCCCCGATATCGTGGCGAAAGCGACCGCGGCCACCACTGTCGCCGTGCGACACGCTGTCCTACGCCAAACACCGTTCTTCGCGAAAACCCCGGGCAACTTGTCCATCGAATAACCCGCTTTGTTAGATGAACAGCTCTGCGCCATTCGATTATTAATCGAGCCGATTACATGGGCCGAGTCTTTGTTATCGTGATTGCAATGTCAATGACCGGCGCAATGTCGCGCCTGCGCGCAGACACGCGAACCACGATGGGGAGTCAACGTCCCGGGCGGGGCGTGAGGGTCGCGGCCGCGCCGTTCAGCGCGCCTCGGGAGCCACCGTATCGGGCGCGCACAGGGCGGCAGAGATGACGTCGACGAGATGTGTCGCGAAAGCGCGCGAATCCAGGACGGACGGAATACCGGAGTCGATGAACTCCGCGTAATTCGCACATAGCGCACTGATCATCAGCGCGTACACGACCAGGCGCTCGCGGCGAATCGGCTGCGGGAGCGCACCGAGGCGAGCATCCAGCAGATCGATGATCCGGCTCATGGTCAGGCGTATCGTGATGCCCTGGCGGAGATCGCCGCTGAGCTTCCTCAAGATCTGGGGAATGATGCGCAGAAAATCCCGTCCCGAAGGGGAATCCAGCCGGGCGACGAGCGGAACCACGACGATCTCGAGAATATCGCGCGCGGTGTAATCCGCGCGCTGTTCGAGCTCATCGAGCAGCGGGTCCTGCTCCGCATCGATTTTGAGCTGATGCCGCAGCATGACCGCCTTGATCAGGCGGCGACGCGAACCGAAGTGATAATGCAAGGCCGAGGCGTTGCGCTGACCGGCGAGCTCGTTGATGTCGCGCACGCGCGCCGACCAGACACCCTCCCGGGCAAACAGGTACTCGGCGGCCCGCAGCAATCGCTCCTTGGTGTTGGCGCACGAGGCGAGATCTAGCGTCCGGGCGCCTTCCGTGACGGAGTCTTTCGTATCGCGAACCGGGCGGCTTGCATCGCGCACAGCAATCCTCCTGCGGATACGGCGACTCCTTGTGTGGTGCGGGGAAAGTATACGTCATGCCGCGCGGCTGACGCCGGCACGATCGCGCGCCTTTTCCGCGGCCAGCGGAGGCTGCGTCCACGACGCCCGTCGAAAGCCGCCCGCCCGGTCCTTAGCGCCTGCAGCGCAGTGCTCAGGTTGCGCAATGCCTGCACCGTCTGGGCATGCAGGTCACCTCGCCCGATCAGGTTCATAC
>Ga0138256_10004250_pt1 | contig 15237 bp, 17 predicted proteins | sample KNB2016incub_MG_FD_105486 | JGI IMG/M metagenome (GOLD analysis project Ga0138256, IMG submission 105486) | Active sludge microbial communities from wastewater in Klosterneuburg, Austria - KNB2014incub_MG | ecosystem: Engineered > WWTP > Activated sludge > Unclassified | place: Austria... | reverse complement strand
GGCTCGAAGCGATTGGTAGCCGCCTAAGTTGCTTGCCGGTTCAGGATGAACATAGGTCAATGAACCGCTGCCTCGAATTACGTTCTTCTTTTCCTCAAGAATGACATTGATCGAGTCCTGATTGAGACCGTTGCAGCTGATAACTGCCTTAGCTACCACATTGCTGATCTCGACCGCCGTCAGCCCCAGTAGAGACTGCTGCAGTGCATCCTGGGTTTCTTTGGTAAGGCTGATATCGAGACCATTGGAACGCAGGTTCTCAAACTGAAGTTCTATCGAGTCTTCGATCTCTGATTCCTTGGGAAGATCGAGATCTATCTGCGTGACTTCCTTTTCGAGTGTTTTTAGCTCTGGAAAATTCGGTCCTACAAACAGAATGGAGGCTTTTGTGGATTTCAGCTTCCATGCGATCTCACGAAGACGTCGAACAAGTAAAGGGTCTTCCTGCCCATACGGTGAGATATAAGGAGCGTAGTCACACAGCAGAAAAATACCTGTCTTCTGCTCGCTAATAAAGCCGAGAAGACTTTCAGGGTCTTCCGTATCCCCGATCGTTTGAGGCGAGCTCATTAGTCCCTCTTTCGGATCGACCACCTTCTGAAGGCCGCTCGGACGGCTCCAGAAATAGAGAGGCTTTTCCTTATGTCTTTCCTGAAAGACGAGATCGACCAACGCCTCTCTTACGCGATCTTCTTCGAAGGTATTGATAGCGATAAGCGGATATCGGGCTCTGATCCTGATATCAAGCTCATGCAGAAACTTCCGGATGCTGTCGGCACCGGTTTCTATTTCAGACATTGTTTGTTTACTGGAACTACTTAAGAAACGGATTGTGTGACAAGACGCCCGTTATGGCCATTTCTTCCATTGTCGCCGTTCGGTTTAGGTGACTCGGTCATTCTTTCGACCTTCTGCATCTCTTCCCTTGATGCGATGCCGTTGTCGATCTTGAACCCTAGATTTGCTAAGGCCCTGCCGACAGCACTTGTTTCCCCGTTCTCGATAAAGGATGTTGTGTTTACATATCCCTGTCCCCGGATCTCAAAAGCGTGTCCGGTTGAACTGGGTTCGGCGTCATCTCGGTTCCGATACGCACCGGCCTTTATACACACGAAACCGCTGTCTTCGTTAAGTCGTACAATCTCGGTAACGATCCGGCCGTCAGGATACTTCTCATAGAACTCTGCTATTCGCGTATGAACCGGGATGTATTTGGTCAGGTCGAAGTTTGCCATTGATTTGTTGGGTCTCGTATCTCGTTAATCTAGAGTTCAAGAGCGGTTAAACGGTCTTCATCCAGCAGTTTCTTTGAATGAACCGATGTCATTCTCAATAGATCGCTCAGGGCTGTTCGCATCTCTTCCGGAGAACGCTGCTTAGCTTCCCGGCCGGCGGCGGTCTGCAATTGTTCGAGAACCTTTTCGAGAGATGTATCGCCCGTGAAGTTCATCAGCTGATACCATTCGCACATCTGACGAGCCCGTTTGGCCAATGAACCGGACACGAAGTCGGCTCCTTTCATCCGCTCTGCCATTTCCGTCGCGGACTCGAAGATCTTCGCAGTGATCTGCGCAAAACCTTCCTTGATCGGAGAGATGGCCTCTTCTGCCTCACGCTGGGCGGCCTCGATCTTCATCTCGCGGATACGCTCCTTAACTTCGCGTTCTCGCCGGGTTTCCGCAGTTACCTCATCGACCTTTATTTCTTCGATACGACGTTTTGCATCGATCTCAAGATCGATCTTCGTCTGCTCGGAATTGATACGAGTCGTTTCGAGTGCAAGAGATTTTGCGAGGTTTCGCTCGGCGATCATCTCCGATCCGAGAATGATCACCTTCGGCTTCATTGTTATCACTAGGCCATCGCGTATCATCTCGCGTGTCGGAACCATTCCGATGGCTTGTGCCGCGACCGCATTGACGAACTCCTCTCGATCAAAGGCTTCGTCGCTCGTGGCCTCGAACCTGTCGGCAGAATCTCTCGCAAGCTGATAGAAACTGTCCTGAAGGATGTTGAGGATCTCGTCATACTTCGAAAGGACTTCACTCTTCGCAGCGGCGAGCGTTTCGCAGGCCTGGAGATATGCGTTTTCGAATGACTCAAAGGCTGTCCAAGGAATCCATTTATATTCGCTGGTTCCCCAGACGGTTTCGCAGAGCGTGAATCTGAAGCCGAATTTGCTTAGGGCGTTATGAGCCTGGGCCGCCCCTCGCATCAGGCGATTCCGATACATATCAGGCAAGAGGCCTGCACGCGGCGGACTCACTCGGACGGCGGCATTCTCAGGTAGCTGAACTCCAAGAGTTTTCCATTCTAATTGCCGAACAAGACTGCCGAACCCCCGACAATCGATATTCATGAAGATGCCTTCACTTTCGAGCGTCGATAGATCGAAAGGAAGAGATTCGACCTCTTCAGCACTGATACCCAACTCCGTCGCAGCTCGGTCTCTTCTGGTTTCAAGCCGACTTAGCACTTCTCTGGCAATTTCAGAAGGCTGTTCCACCAAAGAATCTCGGGAAATTTCGTCTGTTGGCGTGTCCTCCGCGTGTGAGCCCCCGAACACGTTTCGGAGCACCGAAGATGCTAATGATGGCAATGCCTGCGTGCCGGAAATTCCGGCAGATGTTTGAGTCTCCATTCGCATCCTGCCCACCGCTCAATTTTCTACGATTCCGTATTGCTGAAGACACTCGGATAATGGCTTTGGGACGTGAGCCTCGTCACGACAAACTTTGATCCCGTCGATGTCAAAAGATTCCAGTTCACTTAGACAGAAATATCCCCATTCGCGCTCAAGCGCCGCGACATAACCAAAGAAGCAAATGTGGTCTTCATATGCATCGCCTTCTGTCGCAAACCATATCCATCCACTCAATAGAAATTGATATACGACATAGACGGTCGGATCCTTGCTCCCCTCTTGGTCACTAATCTTCGGCAGAGAGCTCTTGAGTTCTTCTGGTAGTAGTTCCGACATACATTTTGGCCTTTCTAGCCAGTCACGTAATGTCGGCCGCCTATTTGTCTTGCCGTCGAAGCACCGTCGATGAAGATGATGGAACTTCCTCACTACAAACAAATATTCTTTCCAAAAACGGCTGTCGAAATGTCCGTCCTATTCAATGGCAATTGACGAACGTGTTCGTCATTCTCTCTTTCACCAAATCAACCTGTATCACGAAATTAACTTCGAACCCGAAGTCCTAAGAGAAAAATGATGGGATGACTTGTAAAGAAACAGGAGAGGTACTAAGATGAATGACGAAAGCTTTCGTCATTTACAAATGCGATTGATAACAAGACTAAAAAGCGGATCAAAGAATGAAAGAAAAAAAGACAGTCTCGAAAAAGCTTTCAAAGTTACCTCGGCCGACAGATACGGAGTTAGCAATTTTAGAAATTTTAAACGACTTGAAGACGGGCACGGTACGTCAGATTCTCAATCAGCACAATCGCATCTACGAGGTGCAGGCCGGATACACGACGATCCTGAAGATCATTCAGATCATGACGGGAAAGGGGCTGGTCGAGAAGGACAGCTCGCGACGCCCTCAGGTTTACAAGCCCCATCTCAGTTGGAAAAGAACGCAGCAGATCCTTTTAACCGATTTGATGAACAAAGCGTTCGGCGGTTCAGCCAAGCAGTTGGTATTGGGAGCTCTGTCGACGAAAGCTGTCTCGGACGAAGAGCTCGACGAAATCGAAACGTTTCTCGACAGGATTGACGAAGGTGAGTGATATGCAGATCGCTGAAATTGAGACGGTATTTCACTTTATCGGGTGGTGGGTCCTACACTCCCTTTGGCAGGGCGCGGCGGTTGGCTTCGCTCTCGCCGCAATTCTAAAACTTCTATGTTGGGCCAAACCCCAGGCACGTTACGTATTCGCCTGCGTCGCTTTATCGGGGATGATTGTCCTTCCCGCTATAACCGTCGTTGTTTTCCATACTCCCCAAGTCACTTCCCTCGTTTCAGTGATGGACGACTTGGATTCCGAGGTGGACGCAGACTCCGCACTTCGATTGGGAAGAGCCGATAGAAGCGAAGGAACCTCTGGGTCTCAAACGATTAGCTCAAGGAACTCGCCCGCGACAACTTGGAATACCTCAGCCATGGGCGACAAAGTGCTGCCCTTGTTAAGTCTGATGTGGCTTGTGGGTGTCGTTTTCTATGCTATTGAGTTAGGCCGGGGAGTATTCTCAATAACCCGTCTTCGTCGGCATACGTCCCGCGTTTCTGTTCCAGTGCTGGACGATTTACTCAGTGAATTAATCGGTCGGCTAGGCGTGAAAAGGAAGATAGAAATATGTGAATCACCCCTAACAAACATTCCGATGACCATGGGCTGGATTTATCCGCTTATTCTCGTTCCTCCCAGTAGTCTGTTGGGGCTAACACCTCACCAGTTACACACGATCATCGCTCACGAACTGATTCACATAAAAAGGTACGATTATGTCGTTAACTTTCTGCAGAGCATCGCCGAGACTCTACTTTTTTTCCACCCCGCCGCTGCTTGGGCGTCCCGAAGAATCCGCGAGGAGCGAGAATTTGTTTGCGACGATCTCACGGTCGCGGTGTGTGCGGACCCAGCAGGTTACGCGCGAGCCCTCACAAAACTCGCACGACTCCAAAGGCAAGCCGAACAACTGGCGCTCGCGTCGACCGACGGCGAACTGAAGAGGCGAATCTATAGAATTGTGTCCGATCCACAAGATAAGGCGTTCGATAAAAAGTTTATTCTTTCGGGCTTCTATTCGCTGATCGCCGTCTCCCTGGTTCTCGCGGTAAGTCTTGCCGGATTAAAGGTGCTATCTCACAGTGAAGATAGCGGTCTGCGAGAAAAATTGATTGACCAAGCGCCGAAAAGCGACGCGCACATTGTGCTAGACGATAACCCGAGCGGCGAAAATACGGATGACCTCTCAAGAGAAGACCCACGGTTCCGCGAGGCTGCTTTGCGTGCGCTTGGCTCTCACCTGGGAAGCGTTATTGTCATGGATCCGCGCACCGGACGGGTCTATTCGATAGTGAATCAAGACTGGGCCTTCCGCCGTCAGTGGACGGCCGGCTCTACGTTTAAGATGGTCACCAGTCTTGCCGGAATTGAAGAAAATAAATTGGAGGAATCGAATAGGGGCTTCGGCTACAATCCGGCGGTGCAGATGAATTTAGCTAGGTCCCTCGCCGTTTCTGACAACGATTATTTCAACATGCTAGGACGAGAGCTTGGCTCAGAGACTCTCATTAGATATTCCAAACAGTTTGGTTTCGGTGAGAGAACAGGAATCAATCATCCAGGCGAAACTGGAGCCTACATTCCAGCCCCCGCGGATCAAGGCGGCAGCGGTCGGATGGGTGTGATGGGCGGAGATATTCGCGTTACTCCGTTGCAACTTGCCGTTTTTGTTTCGGCATTATTTAACGGCGGAAAGATCCTCGTTCCGCAAAGTACGTCTGGAGAAGAGCCAATAACAGTACAAGATCGCGGCCGTCTTTCGATCAATGAAAGTTCCGTCGCGGAGATCAGAAAAGCGTTACGGGCGGCTGTCGAAACCGGTACTGGCAAGAAGGCACAGCAAGGAATTTATCAGGTAAGCGGAAAGACCGGAACGGTAGCCCATAACGACGCAAACATTGGATTATTCGCGTCGTACGGAATAAGACAGAATTCTGAATTAGTGATCGTCGTAGTTCTAGAAGGTAAAAAAGAAAAAGGGGCGGTCGCCGCCCAAATCGCTGGCAGGATCTACGATTCGGTTTAACCGTCGGCAGGATTCCACGGTTCGCCAGCGTTAGGTTGAGCAACTAAGCAAGAGTTGTTGATTCAAACTTATGATGACGCTTTTCGGGATGCTCGATTGTAGTTTTGAATAGGTGGAAAAATAGAGTATCAATGAAAAAAAAGCTTCTTATATTCTTCTTTCTGTTGATCGTCTTCCTTTTAATCGGTGGGTATTATTCTTGTAACTACTTTACCCGTCGAACCGGAGACCAAAAGGTAAACTTTATTCCCTCACAATCTCAGCATTTTACCAGTGGCAACTTAAAATACACCATTTATAGAGCGGAAAATGGGGTAGGCGACGACGTTGTTTATCACTTACACGGAAGAAACTTAGAGCCTTCAATTTGGAATGACGACACCTATTTCACCTCGCTGGTTCAATCCTATTGGCAGAGGACCTCAATAAAAGCGCCCACCGTAGTCGTCGTTTCATACGGACCCGTCTGGCTGCTGACCCCGAAGAACTCTCAAGAGGAAAGCGGATTGTTGGATGACTTTATCGCCCGGCTGCCGGAAATCGAATCAAAAGTCGGGACGCCGAGGCGAAGAGTATTGCTTGGTGAGTCCATGGGAGGATTGAATGTTTTGATATTAGGGCTGAGCCGTCCCGAGCTGTTTTTTAAGATTGCATCTCTTTGCCCAGGAGTTTACCTGGAGTCCCCCTTCTCTGATTACTCCACGCAGAGAGCGGCTATGAAACGCACAGGCGCCGATCCCAAAATAATATACGGAGTCACGCAGCTGGCAAAGAAATATGTTTCCAATGACGAAGAATGGAAAGCGATCAATCCGATTTCATTGATCGAGCGTGCAGACGACAGCTATCCGGAACTGTATCTTTCCTGCGGTCTTTATGACAATTACGGAAATTTTGAGGGCACCGAGGCTCTGGCAGATCTTGCAATAAAGAGAGGAATAAAGACTGTATGGCGCCCCCTTTACGGCGGACATTGCGCGATAGATGTTTCGTCGCTTGCAGACTTTCTCGCCTCAAATTGAGATACGGAGACCCCGTAAAAATATCGGACTACGTACAGCTTCGAGCTGACGGGATGAATGATGCTGTCGGCATCGCGCTGGATCTGTTAATTCCATGGCAATCAAATGACAACCGGTATCAAAGGGTAAAACGTGCGTCTGAAGCAGTCCCAATATTCAAAGAGACGAAGAAATGAAAAGGGAGCGAAGTGTTGAAACCGAAAGCGTACTTTCTTGAATTCAATCTAGGAGGTTTTCTAAATATGAAACGGATACTTTTTACTTTTGCTTTGATCTTATTCGTGGCTGGGAATTCGTTCTCTCAGATAGAGAATTTCTTGTTTGTGGGAATGGATAGAGAGCAGCTAAAGAATTCAGACTACTGGAAACCCGAACTTTTTGACGGCGTTCAAATTGGCTATTCGTGGAATCAATTGGAACACAGCAAAGACAAATATGATCTTAGTTTGATCAGAGAGGATTTGAAGTTTCTAAAAAAAGCGGGAAAAAAACTTTTTATTCAAATTCAGGATGTTTCATTCTCTCCGCAGCGTAATTTCGCACCAAAATATTTACGAGAGGACCCGATCTATAATGGAGGAGCAAACAAAACTTATACATTCAAAGACTACGACGAAACAGAATATACTCACGAAGGTTGGGCGACGAGAAGATGGGATGCGGAAGTGCAAAAGAGATTGCATAAACTTTATGCCGCTTTGGGAAAAGAGTTTGACGGAATTATTGAAGGGATAAATACCTCGGAAACATCCGTCGGATTTGGAAGCGTCGGCAAACTGCATCCGCCCGGCTATAGTTGTTTGCGATATAAAGAAGCAACCACGGAAAATCTGGCCACTCTCAAAAAGGCGTTTCCTAGATCAACCGTTATTGTCTATGCCAATTTTATGCCCGGCTGTCGTGTTCCAGGCTTAGCCACAACTTTACTAAAAGATGTTTATGAGTTTGCGTGGGCAAACAAAATAGGTGTTGGGGGCCCCGATCTGTTTCCGTTTAAAAAGGAACAAATGACCAAAAGTTACCCACTTATAAAGAGCAGTTATAGAAAAGTGCCTACCGGTTTAGCTGTTCAGGATGGTAACTATAACTACATTAATCCAAACACCAATAAACGAATAACGGCTGAAGAAATATTCCAATTTTCCGAAAATGAGCTTCATCTGACATACATCTTTTGGGGAACGGAAGATCCTTTCTTTAAGACAGAAACACTGCCTTTTTTGAAAGCCAAAAAAGCAAAGATTTCCAACTGATGCTTACATTCCGACAAAAGTTCCCAACACTGACAACATCGGGCGTAAAATCCGAGAAGTATGGGTATTTTCCAGATTCGTTTACCGTCTTTTTGAGCAGACTACTCTATTGAACTGTCTCCTGCGTGCAGTAAATGGAGCGGCTCTTACCGCTTTTTGGCGATCGTCATCGCTTGCCAGCGGCGATAGACTCTCGCACCGACTGTTCGGCGGCCGTTAGATCTATTGTAGTGAGTGGTTGTTTTCGCTTGTTCGCCAGAAAGCTTCGCAGAGCGTGAATCTGAAGCCGAATTTGTTGAGAGCGTTATGAGCCTGGGCCGCTCCTCGCATTAGGCGATTCCGATATACGTCTGGTAGCAACCCGGCTCTCGGAGGACTCACTCTGACGGCCGCGTTCTCAGGCAGCTGAACTCCAAGGGTTTTCCATTCCAGTTGCCTGACGAGACTTCCGAACCCTCGACAATCGATGTTCATGAAGATGCCTTCACTTTCCAATGTCGACAGATCGAATGGAAGAGCTTCGACCTCTTCACCACTGATACCCAACTCCGTCGCAGCCCGATCCTTTCTGGTTTCAAGCCGAACCAGCGCTTCTCTGGCAATTTCAGACGGCTGCTCAACCAAACAATCGCGAGAAAGTTCTCGAGTCGATGCATCCTCCATCTGAGAACCACCGAAGACGTTTCGGAGAACCGAGGACGCTAATGAGGGCAGTGTCTGCGAGCCGGTAACCCCGGCAGATGTTTGAGTTTCCATTCGCGTCCTGTCCACCGCTCATTTTTCCACGATTCCACATTTACGCAAATGCTCGCGTTCACGCCCAACGACATAACGAAAGAAGCAAACGTCGTCTTCATAAGCATGGCCTTCTGTCACAAACCAAGTAAGTTATGAACAAATGTTTTAAATTATTTCTTAATAGAAACTCCCGGGGTCGTGACATAGATCAGTCACCGCTTAAAACTTGTGTGTCGAATATTACTTGCTCTTCGACAGCCATGCCTTTTTCAATGCGAAAGCGGTCAACCCCATGCCAACTCAGGTGCTTGCCGTTGGACAGCCTCGTAGCGTGCCAGAATATGAAAAGACGGTCTCCCCGCTCCGCGTAGTCAACAACATCGACCTGTATTGTTTCTACCCCTGCCAAAATGGCATCCATCAACCCAGCATATTCCTCGCCTGATACCGTTCCCTGTCCGGCGAAGTGAACTTGTGCGTCCGGTTTGAACAGCTCAAGCACACGCTCACCTGAAGGCTTTGACCAAAAGGACTCAAAGCGACGCAAAAAATCTTTCTTCTCCTCGGAAAGGTCGTCACGATTCTCTACGTCCGCATATTTCTGTGCAATAGATTTGAAATTGAGTTCCATATTTTCCTCCACATCCAATGCTTTCGGTCTTTACCAAAGGCGTTTTAGGATTCTTTCACCTCCATCGCCTTTGCCGCACAATCGTCGCAGCAGACAGTTATTTCTTTTCCACCGACAGTGATTTTTATACCGCCGTCCGTTATTTCCCAGTCACAAACCGGGCATTTTAAATTTTCCATGACATTCTCCCAATGAATTTTTCAACGACGAAGCATTCCTGCAGCTTCATCCCTGTAAAAAGAGTTTAGGAAATCGCTAGGATTCAAACTATCAGATTCTTGCTTATTTCACTTGAGCGGACGGCGGCGAACTTCGGAGGGTGTAGAGCCGAATTCGCGGCGAAAAGTTTCGGTTAAGTGACTGTGGCTTGAGAAACCAAGTTCCAGCGCTAGTCCGGTAATATCGTCCGTCCCATCCAGCAGTCTTTCCATCGCGGATCGCAAACGGAGCTGCGTTAGGTAACGATGAAGCGGGATACCCGCATGTCGCTGGAATATCCGGGCAAAATTAAAAGGTGAGGAGTGAACCTCGCGGGCGATGTCATCTAGCGTAATTCGTTCGCCTAGCCTGTTGGCCATATACATTTTTGCCGCTTCGGTACGTTCGACATGATCCGCTACAGTGCCGTCTCGGTGTCGCGACCGGCTTACACCCTGTCTGGCAAAGGCGTTCTCCAAGACATCGGCGACCAATTGGATCGCCGTGACATCGGCCCAAAGCGGTTCCAGCGGGTGCGAACCGGCGTTTTCAAGCTGTCTCACTAGGTCGCGATGCCGCGAAAAGATATTGCTGTCGCACGGGCCGGTGGCAAATGAAAATGGACTTTCCGGGTGATCATCAATCGAAGGATCAAGTTCGCGAATAATATCATTGAGAATGCGCATCGGTAGCTCGAAAGTCGTACCACGGTCTCCGCAATCCGACGGATGGCTAATTCTGTAACTTGATCCTTTCGAAAAAAAGATTGACTGATTGACGGTTGCGGTTATACTACTTCGTCCAAAGTGCTTGCAGAAAACGCCGTGACGCATCAATACGATGTTGTTGCTATCACAATATTCTTCCGCTTGTGGGCCACCTTTGGAAATTGAACAGCTATAGTTGCTTACCCGCACCAAAGGGCTTCGGTAAAGGGCGTTAAAGGTCAGCTGGTTGTCGGCTATGTTAGGCAATTTACCAGATTCTACATTAATATAAAGCGATTAATCCACAAAAGTCAGCTTCACTAGCCGCATCCATAATTCGGCGACTTGCGGAACTTGCCGATAACTTTGTCATGATGAGGATTTCTCGTATTTAGGGGATGAGATAACGAGATGATGATCTGGCGGCCGAAATCACAGTCGAGTTGTTTGAGCCATTGGAAGCCCTGGAAGATTTATGTCGGACCAACTTTGAACTCGAATAATCGTTCCCTGATTATGAAGATTTTGATGACGATAATGAGGATTAACAAGGGTCAAGCGATCCAGAGAGAATTCTCTAATCAATACTTTTCGTGGGATAGGCTTGAAAACCCAGCGCACTAAAAGCTTCAGATACCGTATGTGGCGTGCTATAAAGTGATTTCGTCGTACCGCTCTCAAGTTCAAAGTAGACCGCAAACCGTCTGAGATCCCTCGTGAGAAGCAGGGATGAAAGTATTTCGACCATCTCGATCGCAACCCGCTGATTGATGTTAAGACCTTGCTCGCCCAGGCGGACTCGATCGGGACACGACGAATCGCTCTTGGCTACAATTTTTTCTGGTTCAAGAAGATCGCGATGCTGGAGCGACGGCGACGGAAGTGCCCGGCAGATACTAGTTCCCGCGAAGTATTGCTCGGGTTTGAGAGGCTTTGTCGTCGAACCAAGCAGCACTTGGCCTGATGCCTTCCCGTTTCCGCCGTCTATCCACCAGACCCTCGAAGCATCACCGTAACTTCGAAACTCATCAAGTGCTCGATGCATCTCTCGTCGAGCCAGGTAATTATCGACGCAACCGACGATGATCGTCAGATTCCGGTAGTCGCTATTCGAGCTTTTAAGATGTTTGTCCGGATCAAACTTCTCACAGGAAAAGCTTGTTTCTATTCCCCAAGCCATAGAGATTCGTTCCGCTAATGTCTGTGCCTTGTATAGTCCGACTTCAGCGAAGCAGAAATTGCTGCGCGGAATATTTCCGTTTTCTACCACGTCTGGATCGACGATCAGCATTTCTGCGGATTTGTTTTGCTGCTGCTTCAATTCATAGATCAGTCGAACTAGAGCAGGGACAGCAAAAGAACCTGTTCCACCAGCACCGACAACGATGAACCGAAGAGTGTTGTATTCGACCGGCATTACTACCGCGGCCTGCGAAAAGCTAAGATCGATATCCATTACAACATCATCTGAAGCAGAGCTTCGACTTCATTCAGATCGACGACACCGCTCGGCAGGTGTCCGATCCATGAAAATGGAATAGGTACAAGGTGGTCGTAAATCCCGCAGCGGAATCTTACCTTCGGTTTATCGTGAACGTCCGCAATTATCCCGAAGATGCGGAACTTACCTGATTCATCATGGTCATCTGCACTACTGAACTGGTATGCCCCATCTGGGTGAGTATGAATCTCGATGCAGGCCTCGGAGTATTCGGGCCGTCTATCATCGGCGATGGTCGAGGCATATGTCCTGTCCCTGCTCGACGTACTCCACTGCCACGCGTATCGCTCGTCGTCCCAGTAAACAAGATAAAGTTCTTCTCTAAAATTCTCCTTCGAATTAGAGGTCCAGGCGTGTTCGCAGATCTCGTCCCAAACACGACTTGGAACCTTCGGCTTATGCCATCTGATACCTACGAATGCGGTCGGAAGGCCCTTTATCTCTCTGAAGACTAGAGGAACTGAAACCGTAAACTCCTCACGCTGGGCCCGTAGAAGTAAGCCGTTGCCGGCAAGAAGGTACTCGTAAAGAATGGCTTCTACGGGCTCGAATCGTGCTTTTGCGATCCGATGGCCGACGAATACCTTTTGTCTTTCCATACTTTTACTTAGAACCGGGAGTTGTACCGTCGCTGTTCAACGATCGTTTCCCAGACGTCGTCGATAGTCGAACTTGTTAAGAGTAGTTCGGACTTCGGAAACTTCTTCACTTTGTCAGCCGCCAATTTCCATAGAAGTTCTCGTACATCTTGTGGTTCAGAAAGGCATCGCTCGCTTGCGTGGTCTGCATTGAATGGCGTGTCGAAAATCAGTTTCCAAACATCGCTGAGAGTAGAAGGATGGATCTCAGGGACTTCATTCTTTCCAAAACAGATCTTGCCGGAACCGACGTTGGGCAGCGGAGCAACAGCAAGGTTAGTATTAGCCGATATATGAGATGAATCCGCGGCCCAGAGATAATATTCCCGTCCTTTACCGAGGAGAATGAGAGGGGGCAACGGGACTGAGATCTCAACAAGTCCCTTGTCAGCAAAAACGACGGTTATCTTTCGTATTGCGGCTGGTTCATACGAAAGAATCGCATTGCCTTCGGGAGCCTCACGGTAACGCATAACCCGTTTGCCAAGCCATCCCGTATCTGTATGGACCTTTCGAAACGCTCTTGCCACCTGGTCACTTGATAGAGCCTTCAATGACACGGATGATTCTTTGAGGTCTGCAAAGAGATATTGACCGGGCAGAAAATAGAGAGCGGCAGAAGCATCGGCAGGCATTTGTAGGTTATTATTCATCGCTTACCTTGTGCCCCTCCGACCCGACTCTTCCGGTATTCCAAAAAGAAATAAGCTCGCAAAAGAACGTCTGCGCATCTTCTTCGATCCTTCTATCCAGTTGTTCGAGATTCTTGAAGTACTGGTTTGCGGCCTTATACGCCTCGGTCAACCAATCAACAGTCTCTTTGTCCCATTCAAACAAATCCGGATATTGGCAGTTAGTAATGTCCAGCCACGGGTTACCGGTTGAGTGATCCACCAGGCGGATCAGATCGCTGAAAGGCTTGGATTTTGCACCGTGCTTTTCTTTCCAGATATTTTGATGTGCCGTCTTGATTGGAGGTAGTGACTCCCTATCTAATCCGTACTTTTCTGAGAAGTAGTTCAAGATTTCAGCATCTTCTAGAAAATAGAAGATCAGGCCGGCTAGATAACTGTCCCTCAAGTGTGCGAAATCAACTTCTTCACAGCACAGGTCGAAGTTCATTGGCGGGATGGCAAATCGTTCTAGTTCTAAATCAGGATCGTCATGCCAGTATTCGAGCAGTGGAAAGCGCTTATCATTTGTCAGCTGAAAAAACTCATTCGTACGTTCGCTGTACGCCTTAAAATAACCTGCTCTGTAGAGACTCTTTGTTGATCGTTCCCAGTCTTTTGGAAACATTTCAATATAAAGCCGGTATTTATGCTGTTCCGATACGACTCTGGAGACTGTTTCGCATGCATATAAGGCGTTGTGGCTTTTTGCTTTAAATCGAAGATATTCGAGCGAGTGGACCAGACGTTCGCCAAATCCAAAAATTGGCTTTCCGTCCTCGGCCGTCGCCAGTACTAATCCGGTCATAAAAGCCTCGCTACATCAGAATCCGACCGGAACATAGTCGATCGCTGACGCAGGGCTCTTCTGAAACGCCTTTTGGTGGGATTCGATTGTTTCGATCTCCTGCGTGCCGATCGCCAGGATCTTCTCGGCCTCATTCACTTCCTCGACGCTCAAAAGTTCTGCCGCCTCCCGCCGCATTAGCCGTTCCGCAAGAATGATCGCCGGATTGATCTGCTCGTTCTCAGCCCTCAATAATTCGAGAGGCGATTCATCAAGCTGCATAGCCTTTATGCTGCGCTCGTTTGACGATGGTGACGCTGAGTTTGCCGTCCTTAACCTCACGCGTAATATTCGCATTCTCGATCGAAGCAAAATGCGGCTGAAGCACGACCTTCAAGGTCTTGTCTTCCTGCGCGAGTGCTGCATCAAGTTCAAACGTCTGGCCCTCGATCTTGATAGTCGCCTTCGCGTCGGTCACCTGAGTTACCGCATCCGTGCTTTCCGATGATTCCGTTTCGGAGCCGTTCGTCGGTTCCACTGTATTTTCATCCGGAGGAATATTGTTTTCGTTTTCCATAATTTTCTAAGCCGCGAAAAGGGACTGTTGATCCTTCGCTGGTTCCTGCGGTACTGCATTTGAAATTGAAGTTGTGTCACCGCCCGTGACCGCTTTCTCCGAAGTTTTATCTGGACTCTTCGGGGCAGTCTTGGGACTTCGCTTTCTGGTTGCGGCCTGCTCCTTCTTCATCTTCTCGGCCGCCAGTAGAGGAAGTGAGTTTCTGTACTGTTCGAGGGCCGTCGATATCGGATCAGACAGATTGAACTCACCACTTTCATTACACCGGTTCATGAATGTGATCTGCGGAGCAAACTCATGTGAACGCACACTGATAATGCAGTCTCTCGAACCATTTGATTCGGGCAGCAACTGGATCACAGCCGTGACGGTACATGCTTCAAAGTTGTAGGGTTCTTTTTCAGACAGAACAACCGACCTTACGAACTGTTCAATACCGATTATTTCGTCTGGGACGGCTTCATCGGTTGAGTTCATCAACGGAGCAGTTTCAATGACTGACTCGACGCCAGTAGTCGAGAGAATCGAATCCTGTTCTTTGGCTTCCCCGGTGGTGATACCCGCGTCCGAAGGCGGAATGAAAGTTTGTTCTACACTTTGGTCACCAGTTGGCTCAACGATTCTAAATGGCTCCGAAGGGCTCAACATCGAGACGATCTCTTCCTCGCATTCCGGCTTGCATTCGTTCGCGTAAGATGGTCGCTCGGAGCCTGATTCTTCTGAATGGACGATACCGAGAAACTCGTC
>Ga0138256_10004248_pt1 | contig 15242 bp, 8 predicted proteins | sample KNB2016incub_MG_FD_105486 | JGI IMG/M metagenome (GOLD analysis project Ga0138256, IMG submission 105486) | Active sludge microbial communities from wastewater in Klosterneuburg, Austria - KNB2014incub_MG | ecosystem: Engineered > WWTP > Activated sludge > Unclassified | place: Austria... | reverse complement strand
GCCTGTTCGAGGCCGGTCATTTTGTCCTTGGCCGAAACGCTGACGATACCATTGGCGTCGATCTCAAACGAAACATCGACCTGCGGCACACCGCGTGGCGCCGGTGGTATGCCGACAAGCTCGAACTTTGCGAGCGAGCGATTGGCCGATGCGATCTCGCGTTCGCCCTGCAGAATGTGGATCTCAACCGATTGCTGGTTATCGACGACCGTCGTAAACGTCATTGTATTCTTGAGCGGGATCGTCGAATTGCGCGAGATCAGCTTTACAAACAAACCGCCGCGCGTCTCCAAACCGAGCGAGAGCGGCAGAACGTCGAGTAGTACAATATCCTTAACATCGCCCGTCAAAACACCGCCTTGTATCGCTGCACCCATTGCGACGACCTCATCGGGGTTGATCTCCGACGACGGCTCTTTGCCAAAAACCTCCGTGACCGTTCGCGAGATGATCGGCGAACGCGTCTGGCCGCCGACGAGAATCACCTTGTCTACGTCCGTCGGCTTGAGCTTTGCGTCCCAGAGTGCCTTTTGGCATGGTTCGACCGACGATTCGACGAGATCTCGTACCAGTTCTTCAAATTTGTCGCGCGACAAGGTCGCGTTGATATGTTTGGGGCCTGACGGATCAGCCGCAATGAACGGCAGACTGATAGTTGTTTCGTTGACGCTCGAAAGCTCGCATTTTGCACGCTCTGCCGCTTCCTTTAACCTCTGCAGAGCTAGACGGTCTCCTTTGAGGTCGATGCCGTATTCGGCATTGAAATTCTCAACGAGCCAATCAATTATCCGATGGTCAAAATCCTCACCGCCGAGAAATGTGTTGCCCGAGGTCGAAAGCACCTCAAAAACGCCATCGTTTATCTCGAGGATCGAGATATCGAAAGTACCACCGCCAAGATCGTAAACAGCGACCTTTTCGGTCTTGCTCTTGCCAAATCCGTAGGCTAGCGCGGCAGCCGTCGGTTCGTTAATAATTCGTTCGACTTCGAGGCCGGCTATCTTGCCCGAATCGCGAGTCGCCTGGCGCTGCATATCGTCGAAATAGGCCGGAACTGTGATGATAGCTTCCGTTATCTTGTCGCCGAGAAACTCCTCGGCTGCGAGTTTCAACCGCTGCAGTACGATAGCAGAAATTTCGGGTGGGCTGTAGATGCGATCGAGAACCCGAATATGGGCGTCGCCATTGGGTGCCTTGACAATCTCAAACGGCACGGTGGTACGCATTTTTTCGACCTCAGGCGCGTCAAACTTGCGGCCGATCAAACGCTTTACGGCATAGAGCGTGTTTGCGGCGTTTGTCACCGCTTGCCGCTTTGCGATCTGGCCGACGAGGCGTTCGTCTTTGTCAGTAAACCCAACGACCGAAGGAGTTGTGCGACCGCCTTCCTTGTTAGAAATGATCTGCACAGTGCCGCCTTCTAAAACCGAAACGCAGCAGTTTGTTGTGCCCAGATCGATGCCGATTACTTTACCCATAACTTGGAGTTCCTTGTTTTGCTTGTCTAATGTTGGTGTCACGGGGCCTATGCCGCCCCGTCGTGTTCTGGATCGATGTCGGGAAGGTTGTCATGGGAAGCATTGGGAAGAGTTGTTGATTCGTCCGGGCGGGATGTTTCCTCGGGGTCAAGATCCGGAAGGTCCGGGCGTCGGTTGGGCGGTGTACCGGTCGTTACGCGGACCATTGAGTGGCGGATAACCCGGTTACCGATGCGATAACCTCGAAGCATCTCTTCGGAGATCGTATTTGGCGGCAGGTCGCGGCGCTCTTCCGTAGCAACGGCCTCGTGGAAATTCGGGTCAAATTGCTCGCCAACGGTCGCAATCGGCTGAACGCCCATTTCCGTCAATACCTCGTTAACTTGCTGATTAACAAGCGCGATACCATCGTAAAAATGCTGAAATTCCACACTTTTTGCGGTTTGCGACTTATCGATCGATCCCAGGGCGCGGTCAAGATTGTCTAAAACCGGCAGCATCTGCGACGAAAGATTGCTGATTTGGTCGATAAATGCGCCGCGGCGTTCGCGGTCCATGCGGTATTTGTAATTTTCAAAGTCCTTGAGCCGCCGGTCGCTTTTTTCCTGCGTTTCGTTTCGCTCTGCCCTTAGACTCGCATTGCGTTTGTTCAGCGCTGAAACCTCATTCTCCAATTCAAATATTCGTGTCTTCAGCCCCGTTGACTGGGCCGGCAATGCACTCTTCTGACTTACCGGAAGATCGGGAATCTCAAGATGAAAATCCGGTGTATTTCGCGGGTCATACTCCGATTCCGAGATCTCGATTGTCATATCTGACGTGATATGTAGATCCTTTTCCTTGGCCTCGAGCTGCTTGATAAAATCGTCAACCGAGCTGGTCGTGTCCATGTCAATTTCGTCAATCGACTCGTCAGGTATTGGGATTTGTTCTTGAGGATTCATCTGGAGAGGGTTAATTTCATGGGGCCGATTGGCCGGGGTCTATAATTTCGACTGCTCGTGCGACATCATCTTTTCCAGCGTGCGGGCAACATAACTAACTATCGATATCATCCTCGCGTATTCAATTCGCGTCGGGCCGAGCACGCTCAGGGTTCCGATCGCCGATCCGGTACCAATTCGATACGGAGCCGAAATCAGCGTGCAATTTTGAAACGACGGTGTCCGGTTCTCGCGGCCGATTACAACCTGTACATCGCCTTTCAACGTGGCATCGCGCTGTATGCACTCGGTTAATATCTGCATCAAACGCGATTTTTCGCCTATTGTCCGCAAAAGCTCGCGCAGGCGTTCGAGGTCGGCAAAATCGCCTTTTGAGAGAATATTCGACGTGCCATCCACAAAAACTTCGCCAAGCCGGTCACCTTCGTCCTCGATACTTCCGGAACAAAGGATCACAGCCGTCTGAAGCAGTTTGTCAAACAATGCCTTTTCTTCGTGCATGAGAGACATTATCTCAGCGCGAATTTCGGCCAGGCTTTTTCCGGCAAATTCCGTATTAAGGTAATTTGCCGTCCGTTCGAGTTCGTCGCGGGAAAAGGTGATATTTAGCCGGATTATCTTGTTATGGACAATATTCGGCGCCGCCACCAGCACAACCAGAACGCGATTGTCGCTCAGGTTGACAAACTCGATATGCTGCAGGCGATCACTCGCCAATGACGGCGATACCACGATGCCCACATTATTAGAAAGAGCCGAGAGCAAGTGAGAGGTTCGCTCCATCAATCTGTCGGGAGTTTCGTTCGTATTCAGCCCATATTCTTCCCCGATGCGAAACAGGTCGTCATTGGAAATGCTGAGCACGCCGAGCAGATTGTCAACGTAAAAACGGTATCCTTTATCAGTTGGAACACGACCGGCCGATGTATGAGGCTGCTCGAGCATACCCATTTCATCGAGTTCGCCCATCACGTTCCGGATCGTCGCCGAACTCATGCCTGCGGCATTTGCAAAGCGTTCCGAGAGCACTTTTGACCCCACAGGCTCGCCCGTGACGAAGTGTTCATTGATAATGGCCGTAAGGATAATCTGACCTCGGGAATCGGGAAAACTGCCCTTTCTTTCCCCGATGTGATCAGAAATTGGGTTGATTTGATGCATACCGCCGTCGGCTGTATGCTATTCCCATATAAAGAAATAGCATTATTGCTGCCGCTCTGTCAATAAATATTGTTTAAACCCGTTGTAATAAGTAACTACCGTCCATGTATCGGCCGTGTGCGGCCCTTTGGTTGATATGACCGATTCGCCGAGATTGATCGAACAAATTTGTGATCTCTACAATGAAGCTTTTCGGTGGTACGACCCGAAACGCGCCGTACCGCCTATACACATTACATTTTACCCGTATATTGGCATAAATCATACGATCAGAATTCGCTCGGGCGAAATTTTCGTGCGAATCGGCCAAATTTGCGACGAAATGCCGTTGGTTTGTCACAAGGGGCTCGCCTACATACTCGCAGGGAAGCTATTGCGAAAAAAAATTCCCGCGGGCGCGCGTGAGGTGTATTCGGCTTATGTTAAATCCGATGCGGTCCGCCAAAAGGCGGCTGCAAGCAAGCGTGAACGCGGCCGAAAGGTCGTCACCGGATCAAAAGGAAATGTCTATGATCTTGATGAAATTTTTGCGGACATAAATATTAAATATTTTCGCGACGCCATAGCCAAACCAGTGCTTACCTGGTCCGCAAAAAAAACCTTTAGAATATTGGGCCATCACGATGCGACGCACGAAACCGTCGCAATCAGCAAATCACTGGATTCGCCCGCAGTGCCGCGGTTTGTCGTAGAATATGTACTTTTTCATGAGATGCTGCACATCGCCCATCCAACCGTCCATATCAACGGCCGCCGGTACAACCACACGCCGGCCTTCAAACGGGATGAACGAAAATTTGCACAGTTTACCGAGGCCGAGCGATGGATCGAACGAAACGTGAAAAAATTGAGGAAAGAATCGAAAAGGTAATGCGAATATGGCCAACCCGTAGATAATAGGACCGCAATTCACAAACGTCACGGTAAAACTTACTTCATCCCGAGCCTTCCTAATATCGTTTTGGATATTTGTTCGATCTCGCCAATTTTTAGCAATTTTGCCATTGCCAGAAACATTATGCCGCCAATACAGATAGGAACAAATGCCTCCACAACCCTAATGGTCAATCCTTTGGTGACAAAATAGCTTGTGAGCAGATAATAGACGGCGTACGCCGCAACTGACATCGCACCGGACGCAAGGCCTATTCGCAGGGCGGTGGAAAGAATATCCCTGCCATCAAGCCTGTCGATCTGCCGCCGCATAAAGTATGCAAGCGCAAAGAAGTTGACGAGCGCAACAATAGAGGTCGCCAGGGCGACACCGACGTGGCCAAAACCGTTTGGCCGCTCCGCCGAAACGCCTACGTTCGAAAGCAATTGCATCATCCCAAAACTTGCCGGAACGTGCACCACAATTGATGCCAAACTTATGTACATCGGCGTTTTTGCGTCATCACGCGCATAAAAGGCAGGCGACAGTACCTTGATGGCGGCATACGCAGCGAGGCCGAGCGCATAGGCCTTGAGCGCCCATGCCGTCATGTTTGTGTCAAAAGCGTCAAATTCACCACGTTGGTAGATCAGGCTTATGATCGGATCGCCAAGTACAATGAGGCCGCAGGCGGACGGGATGGCAAGCAGAAGCACCAGTTTGATGGCACCCGACAAGGTTGACCGGAATTTATCAGTTTTCTCCTCAGCGGCTAGACGCGAAAGCGTCGGGATCGCCGCTGTTCCTATCGCGACTCCAAAAACACCGATCGGAAACTGCATGAGCCGAAACGCATAACTGAGCCAGGAAGCTCCGCCGTCAATCCCTGAGGCGACGATCGTGTCAACCAATACCTTTATTTGCAGCGCTCCGGTGCCGATAATCGCAGGCCCCATCAGTCGCATTACCCTGCGAACGCCGGGATCGCGGAAACTGAGGTCAAATGAGAACCGGAATCCGACCTTATGCAGTGAGGGCAACTGAATCAATAGCTGTGCCGCTCCGCCGAGCAATGTGCCAATCGACATGCCCACAATGGCCAATTGCGAGGCGTCGGACGGCACCGCAAGCTTGTCCACGGATTTTTCCCAAGCGCCGCCCGCCAGCCAATAGGCCAGGCCGAGGCCAAAAACGATTGAGACTAGATTAAACGCAGTTGACGCCGAGGCAGGAATTCCAAATCGTCCCTTTGTATTCAGGACGCCCATTGCAAGGGCGGCCAGGGCGACGAGCAGGATGAACGGAAACATTATCTGCATCAAAAGGGTCGCGAGCGCGGCCTTTTCCGGCGGATAATAGTGATTTGGATCGCCCAGGTAATTGTAAGTAATTATTTTTACAAACACCGGAGCGAGAAAAATTCCGGCAATACAGATAAGACTAAGCACAACAGCCAAGCCGTTGAAAATGAGACTGGCTAAACGCCACGCCTCCTTTTCATTGTTTTTAATCTGATAGTCAGTGAAAACCTTTACAAAAGCGCTCGACAGTGCCCCTTCAGCAAATAGATCGCGAAGCAGGTTGGGTATGCGAAACCCGACAATAAATGCATCGTAAAGAAATCCCGCGCCAAAGTATTTGGCAAAAACCGTTTCGCGTACCAGCCCGAGCAGGCGGGAAAACATCACTGCAATTGACACAATACTGGCCGAGCGAGCGACGCTTGCATGCTTGGGCAGCATAGCTGCATTTGCCGGCTGCGTTTCGACGGGAGATTCGGTAGGTATGGTTTCTGGTTGGTCGGATTCGGTTTCAGGCATTTGTCAAGCCGAAATTATCTCACGGACTTGCCCAAAGTCAGAAGCGCCTGTGCATGCTGGCGTTCAGTTCATTGACTCACCTGATGTAATTGGCTGTCGGCTAGTGCGATTTGCCTCGGTCATTGGGTTCGCAATTTCTCTTGACTTTAGTGTCACTTTCAAATCTACTAACAGATACGAATCTTAAAGGTGTGAGGTAGTTTTATGCGAGGGTGCTTGCGGTTTATTGTTTTAGCTTTCGCGGTTTTTGTCATTCCCGCTTTTGTTGCCGCGCAGGATGACGAAGTCCGGCAAGGCTCGGGCCTGCCGATGAAGATCGGCGAGAATCTGAGAGCGGGCGGTGTGATGAATGTCAGCGGCAAAGTGACGATCGAGGGCCTCGAAAAATTGAAACGCCCGCCGGTCATCACCGTTATCGTAAATTATGCGGGCGCGGCCAGCGACCGGGCGACCGCAAATGACACTGGTTTTTTTCTTATTCGCAACGTACCTCGAAATAACGTTTCGCTGATCGTCGAAGTTGATGGGATAGAAGCTGTCCGGCAACTGATAGTTGCTCCGCCGATGGGGAACGCCCGATATGATTTCACAATTCCCTGGCCTCCGGCCTCTGCAACCGATGGACCGCCGGGCGTAATTTCGGCCGCCGGCCTCTTTAACCGTTCCGCCCAAAACGAGGATACTTTTCGAGCCGCGATGGCTGCGGTTAAGGCCAACGATACGCCCAAGGCCTTGAATTTGTTCAACCAACTGCTTTCCGCCGAGCCAAAGGATTTTGTTGCCTGGACGGAGCTTGGAACGGTTTATTTTAGAGCAAATTCGCTTGACAACGCTGAGGCCTGCTATTTCAAAGCGATCGAGCTAAAGAAAGATTACGGTGTTGCGCTGATAAATTTGGGCAAGCTTTACGTAACGAGAAAGCAATATGACAATGCCGTTCTGGTGCTTTCAAACGCGGTAAAGGCGACTCCAAACTCTGCCGAGGCCCACCACTATTTAGGCGAAAGCTATCTGCAGGCCAAAAAAGGCTCGTCCGCCGTTTACCATTTTAATGAGGCCATTCGCCTGGCCCCGGCGGAAAAATCAGAGCTTCATTTGAGGCTTGCGGCCCTCTATGACGCAGGTAAAATGAAAGACAAAGCAGCGGCGGAATTCCGTCTGTTTCTTGCAAAGAATCCTGACTACCCGGAAAAGGCCGAACTCGAGAAATACATCAAGGAACACAGTAAATAGTGTCGCGCCGCCTGAGGAATTGAGCGTAAGTTCCGATTGAAATCAACGGTTTTCCACTAGCTCGAATGATTGTTCGTAATAAAAAGAGGCCGCCTTTTCGGGCAGCCTCCTTTATTTGTCGATTCCTAATTTATTGCTTAGAAATCATAGCGCAGTGCGAACTGCATAACGCGAGATGGATTCCTCGAACCCGTAAACCTGCCAAAGTTGGCCGGGGCCGAACCGTCACCCAACAGCGTTAGCGCCTGTCCGACGAAAACTGGCGTGTTGGTTACGTTGAACACTTCCCAGCGGAAGGTCATCGAGTGTGTCTCTTTCCACGGCATGCTGAACTTCTTTGACAGGCCGGCGTCCAGATTGAGCAGTCCGGGCAGTCTCAGAGCATTGCGCGTGCCGGTTTCACCAGGATAGGGAACCCGGAACGACGCAAAAGCGGCATCAGGATCAGAGAACAGGTTAGGAAGCGAACAGCCGGCTGTCGGGCTCGATGTATTGCAGGCATCCGCCGACGATCCGAAGAACGTGCCGGTTGCCTGTGGCCGGATCAGGACCGGATAGCTGCGGCGGTTCCAGTTTGTCTGCCAACCCGTGCCATCCTCATAGTGACCACCGTTACCCTGGCTATATCCGGAATCGTAGCGAACAACCGTGCTGAGCTGCCAGCCGCCGACAAACGCATCGAGAATGCGATTCATGTCGCCGCCGAAAGCCTTACCGCGTCCGAAAGGAAGCTCCCAAATGCTGTTAAAGTTCATAACATGCGTGATATCAAAATCTGATATCGAGCGGTTGTTACGAATATTGAAGGCATCCAGAATAAACGAACCGCCGCCAAATGCGCCGCTCGTCTGCAGGCCCGAGGCATCGTCAATCGACTTTGAGAACGTGTAGTTAAGGTCCCAGGTGAGTCCTTTCAGCCTCTGTCTGATCGACAGCGTGCCGCCGTGATAGTCTGACGAACCAATCGTTCCGTGGGCCGACAATGCGTCATACTGGCCCTGGAAGAAATGATTCGGCAAGCCATAGTCGGACAGCTCCTGCCACATATAGCCCCAGTCACCTGCCCAGTTAGGCCGAAGCCAGGCAACTGCTTGTGTGTTCGTCAGTCCCGCTGGCATTCCACCATCCAGAAACGTCTGTACGCTCGCGATACTTCCCGGGGCCCACAGATTGTTGAATAGTGGAATTGTCGCAATTTGGCTAAGCGGTGTTCCCGCTCTGATCTGCTGCTCGACAAGAGTTGCAGCCTCGTTGAACGTCATTCCCGACGCGGGGTCGCGAATGTTATTGACCATCATTACGTCGCGCGAAGCCAGCAGATTGCGGGCGAGGCGGCCGACATAGGCGGCATCAATCCAAATCTTTCCGGGAAGGCGACGGCCGTAGCTGACGTTCCACGAGTAGTTGATCGGCGAAACCAGGTCGGTGTCCAGCGAACCCTCGATCTTGCCAACGCCGGGAGGCCTAAATGGTGCCGTCTGCGGGAACACAAGGTTCGACGGTGTGACTAGCCTCGGCAAACTGCGGATCGACTGCGACGAACCTGTATAAAGCGGCGCCGAGTTAGCTCCGTCAACGATTGAATACGTGTTTACGTTGATCGTCGAGGATGACGAAAAACCGAGCGTATTGCCGCCGTCCCATTGGGTGGCGAGCTGTTGGCCAAAGTAGTCGTTTGTGATGGCAACGCCTGCACGGAATACTGATTCCGACTCCCTGCCAAACAGTTTCGACATAAAGCCGCGGTCAAAGTTTGGCGACCATGCGATCGAAACACGCGGCTGGAAATTGTTTTTGTCCAGCGGATACATGCTTTCCAGGCCGTTTACCTTGCCGGCGAGCCCGACGGAAATCGGTTCGCGATAATTCACCCCGCGATTCATTGCTTCTTCGCGACGCCGCAGATATTCAGCCAGGTTAATGCTCGGCGTGGTTTCAAAACCCTGCGTTTCATAAACCGGCATACTGAGGCCGTAGCGAAGGCCCAAGGTCAACGTAAAGTTTGGGCGGAATTTCCATGCATCCTGCACATAGAAATCGTACTCTTCGGTCTTGAATTCTCGCTTAACGCCCGAATTTGCAGGCTGAAGTGAGCCATCAACGTTGAAGTTAAAGTTGGCACCGTATCCATTCAGCCGTCCGAAAAGTGCAACTAGTGCACTTTGCGTGCTGACTGACCATGACGAAGCAACCGCACGGGTCGAACCTGCCGGATCACCGGCTGCGACGCGAATGTATTGATCGAGCGCCGCTTTGGCCTGATTGCTCGGATAGGCTGAATAATTGGTAATTCCGTTGTCAAACGACCGGGCAAAATTAACCCGCGTATTTTTGATCAACCGGATATTTGTTCCGAACTGCCATGTGTGATTTCCCTTGATCCACGTCATGTCATCGGTTAAGTTGGTCGTCGGATTGGTGCGGTTGAATGCCCTCACAAAACCGACCGGGCTGAAAACGTTGCGAAATGTGATCGCCGCTTCCGAGGAATCGCCCTGATCGCTAAACGCCAGGCGGGTCAAGCCATAGGTGAAGCGGTTTGTCAGGTTGCTGCTGAGCAGCCACGTATGCGCAGCCGACACGCCGAGCGGATGGCTCCAAGTGTTTGTCGGCGGAGTATCCGGCAAATATGGGGCATTGCCGGTAATATCCTGCTGATAGTTTCCTCTGAGCGAGATTTGATGCTTTTGGTCCCGTGTCACCGACCAGTCGATACGGGCTGTGTGAGCATTCTGCTCGGACGGCGTCGGGGCGTTAAAACGATAGCCGCCGGTATTGAGCCCGTCACCCGTGGTGCCGATATTTGCGGCATATTTTGTTGCCGCGTTGGCAAACAATGTCGGAACCAGCGGATTTACATTGACAACGGGTGCTCCGCTTAGCGTTAAGCCATTGATCTGAGCCGTATTGACCGTCCACGAACGTCCCGTATTGTCTATGAATGAAACATTTCCGGCACCGAGCCCGGCCCGCGGAACAAGACGCGTCACGGCCGTGTCACGAGCCTCGCGCAACGCCTCGTAATTATAAAAGAAAAACAACCGGTCTTTGATGATCGGGCCGCTAAGCCGTCCGCCATAAAGGTTGCGAATCAGTTTTTCGCGCGGCGCAAGCATATCGCCGGCATTTGCAAGTCCCGCAACGACCAACGGATCGGTCGCGGTACGGACACCGGCAGCGTTGCTGAACCAGGAATTTGCCGATGTCGCATTATTGCGGTGATATTCGTAGAGCGCACCGTTGAAGGTATTAGTGCCGCTCTTTGTAATCAGCGAGATTTGAGCACCGGACGAACGTCCCTTTGTCGCATCAGGGTTCGAGGTCGTTACGCGAAATTCGTCCACCGAATCCGGATTAACGCGGATAACTGGCGAGAATGCGCTTCCCTGCTGCTGGTTGTTTACGTCAACTCCATCAAGCGTAATATTGGCCTGATCAGAACGTCCGCCATTCACCGACCCGTCGGGCGTAACACCGGCCTGCAAGCTAAGCAGGTTGGTTACATTGCGGGCGTTGAGCGGCAGCTGCAGGATCTGTTGGGCGACGAATGTATTGCCCAAACTCGCATCCTGTGTATTTACCAGGCTCTCGAGGCCCGCGGCGTCCACATTTACGACTTCGCTAACCTGTCCGATCTCAAGGCGAACATTTATAGTTGCCGTTGTATCGACGGCAGCCTTAAACTCCGAAACACTCGATTTTTTAAAACCAGTCATTTCGACGACGATCTTGTAATCACCGGGCGAAATTGTTGGGAACGAATACGCACCGCTTTCGTTGGTTACTGCGGTTCGGGTCGTACCCTGATTATTCGACAAGCGCACAGTCGCACCGACAACGGCATTGCCCTGCGGATCGGTTACCGAGCCGTTAACGTTAGCCGTTCCGACTTGTGACCATGTACTGACGGCAAACAACGCCGTCAACAGTGTCGAAATAAAGAAACTTACTATCCAGTTCTTTTTTCTCATATGTTCCTCCAATGGATTCCTTCTCCTAAGGTTGAATTTGAAGATCCGAATCAAATTTGATTCCCGATTGCCATTGCAGCCCGATCTGTAAACCGGTGGGATTCATCATTGATTTCCGATCAAGATATTTGTTTGTCGCAGAATTTCAAGGCACACACCGTGCCATTTCGATCTGCCGCCAAACGATATTGAATGATTTTGTTGCTACTGTACCAGATTATTGAATAAAAAGCTTGCCAGTCATGCAGGCGCGGCACTTAAATTTGAGCAAGAATCGTGAGGCCTACGCTCGACGCTCGGCGGTTTGGTTGTTTTGATCGGTCTCGATCCGAAAATATCGAAAATCGTGCGGCAAAGGCGATATCTGATCCCGATATATCAGCTTTAATGGATGATTTTTCAAAATATTGGATAAGAATCCGGCGGAACTGGACAAATAGCTATCCCACACGAAGCCAATTGACAAGCGACTTAGCTGCCGCCGAAGCCTGGCCGGCTGCATTCATGATTGTTGGCGATCCCGGGCTGGCGGCATCGCCGATTGCATAAACACCCTCGCGACTCGTTTCGCAGCTTGAGGAAATGGAAACATAGCCGGAATCATCCAATGCTAGCTGATTCCTAAAAAGCTCCGTGTTTGGCTCGACGCCGATCCGGATCAAAACCGCGTCCGTGTTCAACAACGAGCCATCGCCAAGTTGTACCGACCGAATGGCGTCTTGGCCACAGATTTTGGACAATGTCTGGCCGAGAATTAACCTGACGTTGCCAATAGCATGTAAACGTTCGACAAATTCGCTGCGTGCTGAGAGTTCTGATCGACGATGGATGACCGAAACTGATGCCGCAGTTTCTGCCAGAAGAATCGCGTTCTCGATCGCCGCGTCGCCGCCGCCGACAATCACGACCGATTTGCCTCTAACGGTTTCAGCGTCGCGGACACCCGATTCGAGGATTCCTTTCCCGACAAGTTCAACCTCGCCGGGCACACCCAGCGATCTCCGCCGCACGCCGGTCGCGATGATGACGGAACGTCCCGAAAGCCTGCGTCCGTCCGCCAGTTCGACTGTTTTCCGGGCAAGATTAGCGACGGTGACCATTGCCCCCGCTATTTGCATTACTTGTTTGCTTGCAACAGTTTCCAAAAAACGGCTGCAGAGGTCGCGGGCGTCAATTTTTGGGATGCCGAGATAGTTTGTGATGGGATTAAAGGTCCGTAGAAGCTGTCCGCCAAATTCGGCATGCTGGTCAACCAAAACCGCATTGAGGCCAAGATCGGCACACCAGAGGGCGGCGGACATTCCGCCCGGGCCGCCGCCAATAATTATCACGTCAAATGTGGCCATTTTCTATGGACTTGAAAGCACCAAAACCTAAGAAATTGCTAGTTTTTGTCAACGAAATGTAACATTTTTTGTCATTTCATCGATACTGTTCACGATACCATGATAACGCTGATTTGGCCGCAATTGCTAAACCCTTATGTTATAAGCGGTTACATCGGGATATTGGTATCGGGTTTTCGGCTGTCTGCATGGCACCGGTTTTGCAGTTGAACAGGCCGGATCAGTGGGTGTCGTTTTCCAGACAAATCCCTCCACCGCCCAATTTGGAACTCACTTCCAGGAAATACCCCTTATGAGATTAGAAATCGAACCAAACATCACCAGTTTCCCCATGGTTGACGGCAATCTCTCACGCGAGTTTGAACCGGAATCCTCTTGGAGCTTTGACTCTACCCTGAAAAAGGGTATCGCTGCCGCCCAGAATGGCGAACGCGACTCGGCACGCAAGCTTTTGTCGCAGGCATCGGCAATCGATCCGTCGAACGAAGACGCCTGGATGTGGATGGCGTCGATCAGCGAATATCCCGAAGAATTGCTTGCATATCTTAACCGCGTACTCGACATCAATCCGCAAAATGCCCGCGCATTGCAATGGCGGGCGGCGACAAACGCAATGCTCGCAAAAACATTCGTTGACCGAGCTGTTGCCGCGGTTGAAAGCGACTCTCACGATCTTGCCAGGCAGTGTCTCGAAAATGCCCTGGCGTTCGATCAGCAATGCGAAGCGGCCTGGCTCTGGAAGGCCCGACTTGCTGAGACGGATGAAGAGAAGCTCGAATTGCTGAATCAAGTTTTGGTTCTGAACCCGCAAAACGAAGATGCCCAAAATGGCACTGCAGCAATCGCAAACCGACGTTCACAGGCGGTATTTAATCGAGCGAAAGAGGCAGCGGCGGCTGGTAATCGAAGGAAAGCAGGCGACATTCTAAAGGAATTTGTCAAAGATGTCCCGGATTCGGTCGAGGCGTGGCTGCTCAAATCGCATCTGTCGGCCGGCCTTGATGAAAAACTGGACGCTCTCGAACACGTCCTCCAGATCGATCCGCAAAACACGGCCGCACGTTCCGGGGTCGAATACCTGAAGCTGACATTTGGACTTGATCAGACGACAGCGGACGAAGCCGAATCTGAAACAGGGCCGTACGCGACTGTCGAGGTGACGGAGGAAGATGAAACCTCAGAGTTTGGCACGCAAACAAGCGAGCCAGTTGCTTACGATGAAGCCACTGCAGACGAGAGCGTAGCGACGAACGAAGTTGGTTTCGATGCCGGCGTCGAAGAGTCGAATTCGCCCGTCGAATCCGAGAATGTTTCGCCTTTTGCAGATTTTGCCCATGGTGAGCCCGCGGCTGTCAGGGATGATTTCGAGTCTGAAGCTGTGAATGATGATGCACTCGTCCGGTTCGATTCGGCAGATGTTTCCGAATCGGAAGAATTTTCCTGCGATAACCAGAATCCGTTTGCCGAGACGGCCGGAAATGACGTTTTCGAACAGCAAGAACCCGAAGCAGCCTCGCCGTTTGCTGATGAGCCTTATCAGTTCGCGGCCGAAGACGTTAGGTTCGCGACCTTTGACGATACCGATGCTGCGGCATTTGCCGAACCGGCGGCCTCATATCCAGGTGCCGCTTGCCCGTTCTGTAACGAAGCTAATGACCCGCAAGCCTTTGACTGTGCGTCGTGCCGGGCAGCTCTAACGCTCTCCGATATAGAATCGCTGCTCGCGGCGCCAAACGCCAACCAGGAAGTTGTGCGAAATGCCGTAACGGCGATGGAAGCCGAATGGAACCTGCGCGAATTTGACGAACGCGAACTGACCGAGCTCGGAATCGGCCACCTGAATTTGGGCAATCTGGACAGCGGCCTCAAATATTTGCAAGAGGCGTCGCGGCTTAACTCGAATAACGTCATTCTGGCCGGCCAGGTAAATACAATCGCCATTCGCCGCGACGAAATGCGCCGTCAGGCGGAAAATTACGATGCAATGCCTAAGGGTAAAACGATCCTGGTCGTTGACGACAGCGCGACGGTTCGCAAGCTGATATCCGGGAAGCTCGAAAAATCAGGACACAACGTAGTCTGTGCCGCTGACGGTGTCGAGGGCCTGGCAATGCTTGACAACGGAATGCCCGATCTCATTCTGCTCGACATTACCATGCCGAGAATGGACGGGTACGAAGTGTGTAAACAGATTCGGTCTAACCCAGCCGGACAGGATGTGCCGATCGTGATGATCTCGGGCAAGGATGGCTTTTTTGACAAGGTCCGTGGCCGCATGGCCGGCACGACCGGCTATGTGACAAAGCCCTTTGGCCCGGAGACGTTAATGAAAGCCCTCGAAACCTATCTGCTTCCCGAATCTGTCGAGGCAAACTAGCCAACCCGCACGCGGCACAAAATGGACCGCCAAAAATC
>Ga0138256_10004247_pt1 | contig 15243 bp, 12 predicted proteins | sample KNB2016incub_MG_FD_105486 | JGI IMG/M metagenome (GOLD analysis project Ga0138256, IMG submission 105486) | Active sludge microbial communities from wastewater in Klosterneuburg, Austria - KNB2014incub_MG | ecosystem: Engineered > WWTP > Activated sludge > Unclassified | place: Austria... | reverse complement strand
TTCCCCTGCGACGATGCCAATACGAATACGGGCAACGATGTGATCGACGCGAACTGCCAGTGCGCTGGTCTGTTGATCGATTGTGAAGGCGTGCCCGGTGGCACGAGCACCATCGGTACGGCATGCGACGATGGCGACAACGACACCAGCAACGATATGTTCAACGCCAACTGCATCTGTGCGGGTATGCTCGCGAGCGATTGCGAAGGCACTGTGGGCGGCACTGCACAGCCGGGCACGGCGTGTGACGACGGCAATGCGAACACTGGTAACGACGTGTACAGTGCGAACTGCACATGCGCGGGAGAAGTCATCGACTGCGAAGGCACGATCGGTGGTCCGTTGCTGCCGGGCAGCGCCTGTGATGATGGAAACGTGTGCACGGTGAACGACCTGCGCGATGCCAACTGCGCATGCAGCGGAACCACGCTCACCATCGGAGCCGTTTCCGGCGCCACCGTCGTGCTCGGCAACACGACCAACGCATACGTCGTAACCCCTGTGCCCAACGCTACCAGCTACACCTGGAGCCTGCCCAACGGCTGGAGCACCGCCGATAATTCCGCCTTCGCAGTGGTAGCCGACGCGAACAATGTGGCCGGCCCCGTGGATCTCTGTGTAGCGGCCATGGTAGGCGCATGCGAACTCACCAGCTGTATCACCGTGACCGTGGATATCAGCACGGACATCCACACCAACGATGGGAACGCGAACGAATGGTTCACGGTACAGCCGAACCCTTCGAACGGGTGGTTCCAACTGCGCCTTTCCACGACCGATGCCACACCGATCCGCATCAGCGTGCGCAACAGTTCGGGCCAGGAAGTGCTGGCGCCGCTCATCGTGGCCGGACATCGCGCCATCGACATGGATCTAGGAGAGGTCGCACCCGGAGCCTACTATCTGCTTGCCACGCGTGATGAAGAACAGACGATCATCAAGCTGATGGTGCAACGCTAAGTCGTCCGCCATCATCAGTTCCGCCGGGGAGGGTTCTCGCAAGAGGCCCTCCCCGGTCATTTCCAGGCCCCTCGACGGTTCCCCCAGAACTGGTATTTCCCCGAGGTGCCGGTCCAGGGCGACAACCAAAGTTTGGCCGACCCAACCGCACAACCACCATGCGCTTCCTTGCATACCTCTCTCGGAACCCACTGATCCTCACTGTTCCACTTCTTGTGGCGAGCTGCAACAACGCCGAACACCCCGAAGAGAGCACGGAAGCGAAGACCCAGCTTATGCCGGTCGAAGAGCCTGAATGGTTCGATCTGCGCCCCGAAGCGGAGAAGGCCTATGGCTACACCCACGCTGTGCGCATCGGCACTGCCATCACCATCAGCGGCGCCGTGAGCATGGACGACACGGGCGCACCGACCGCCGTGGGCGATCTCGCCCAGCAGCTGAAGAACTGCTATAGCGATCTGGACAAGGTGTTGAAGCACTATTGCTGCACCTTCGATGATGTGGTGGCGGAGAACGTGTTCACTACCCACATGGCCGAGTTCATCAAGCAGTCCGGCTATCGCAACACCATCTACACGGAACGGTTCCCGGCCGGTTCATGGATCGAGGTGAAGGGCCTGGCACTGCCAGAGTTCCTGATCGAGATCGAACTGGAGGTACATAAGGCTCGGTGAACCCTTCCAACGATCGATCACCGGCACCCTATATCCTTGCAGTGTTCAAAGACCTTTTATGCACAGGCATGATCACTTCAATGGGATGCCATACAAGACCAATTCGCTTTCCGAGGCGATACACACGTTCACGCTCCGCGTTCGCGTAGCGCTTTCGATAGGCAGGCCGGTCCCCGTGTTCCTGATATAACGTGGGAACCAATCGCTGCGAACGATGACCGCCAGTCTATTGCCCTTCTTGAACTGATGCGCAAAAGGGAACAGATCGATCCTGGTAGTCTCGAAGACACCGGGTCGCATGGACGCCAACGATGCATTGTCCCTGAACATCCCTCGTACCTTCCCTGGATGTGTCAGGACATTCAGGTTTCCCGCAGGATCCATCTCCGCAAGCAGGACGAAAAGGTCCACATCCGGCTGATCGATCTCGAAGACAAGGTCCAAGTAAGCCGGACCGCCGATCACGGTGTCCTCTTCGAACGCTGCGGTGATCAACGCGATCTCATCCTGCCTATCCGGATGGCGCGTATACAAGGAGGTCTCTGAGAATTCCGGGTCCATGTTCAATTTAACGGAATCGGGGACGTAGGTATACCCTGAGGTATGTCCTGGTGCAGGTGTGGGCTCCAATGCATGGAAGTGGTCCGCTTCATGTGCCAGGTCGAAGTGCAGAAAGCTCTTCTTGAAATCAGCGTCCGGCCAGTGATCGAGCTCGACCCACGCGTTGAGCCCTGTTATGAAGAGGCGGACGGGTTTGTCCCTTTCAACTCCATTGTCCGCACCCTTCAGCCAATGATCGAACCACTTCAACCAGATGGCCTCGAAGTCCAGCCGCGATGCTTCCCCGTAATCGTTCCCTGAAAAGGTCGTGGGCAGTAGGTCCAGAAAGCCGGTATGCTCCCAAGGCCCGAACAGCAAATGTTGATCCGCATGACCATAGGCCTGCATCCGATGCCAGTTCAACTGCGTGGAAAGCGCCTCTACGTCCCAGTTGCCGCTCACATGCAATGCGGGTATGTCCACGTTCCGCATGTCGTCCAGGAAGCGCGCCGCCTTCCAGTCGTCCGGATGATCCATCCCGGCCCACCTATCCCAAAGGGGAACGTTCACACCGAAGAACTCATCATCGATGCGTGTTACCGGAAGTGTGTAGAGCTTGCTCCAGATGTACTCCGGCGGTTCACGCCCCGGAAAGGTCAGCTTGTAGGCCCACTCGATCATGCTGAGCTTCAGGATACCGTGGTCGAACGGAACATCGAAGAACGGGTCGGTGCCGGAGACTTGGGGTATCAGGGTTTTGAGCACGGGGTGCCCCGATGCAGCGGCCAGCCATTGCACCTGTGCCGAATAGCTCGCGCCGATCATACCCACGTTCCCATCGCACCAGGTCTGTTCGCTTATCCAATCCAAGGCATCGTATCCATCCTGCTTCTCATGCAGGTAAGGCTCGAAACGGCCTTCACTGTCCCCGGTCCCTCTACAATCCTGGACCACTACTACATACCCTTGCACCGTGTAGTGCGCCCGTTGATCCGCTTCGTACTCCTTGCCGTAGGGTGTCCGAAGAAAGATAACGGGGAACGAGGGTCCGCCTTTCTCCGGCACACGAACACTGGTGGCGAGCACAATGCCATCCCGCATGCGCACCCGTTGGATGGAAGGAACGGGTGTTGACCCGTTCACGGACCGGACCTCCGCAGCATACAGACCCGAAAGGAAGGCGAAAGAAAGGACCGTTCTGGCTAAGTTCATGGCTGCTCGGCTGTGCCTTCTTGGACGGCCCATATACGCGGATGTTACCATCCGTAGGTGTCGGCAGCTCGACGGAGGGTGAGCCGTTCGTTCCCGACTCGTGATGTCCTTTCTCAACCCCGGACGGTTGCTCCGCTTCACCTTGATGATCCTGTAGCGGTTGTTCGACACATAGCTCGGAAGGACGTTGGGGATCGTAGTCGCCGAACGGTTCGGACCGTCCTCGCCTGAGTGAACGACAGTTCGACCCTGCGGATAGTGGAACTCACTCGTAACGCAATGCTTTCACCGGATCCGCGACCGCGGCGCGATACGCCTGCACCGATACCGTGAGAACAGTGACGACGAGCGTGATGAGCAAGGCCGCCGCATAAAGCACGGGCGAGATGTCCGCGTGGTAGGCGAAGGTCTCCAACCAGCGGCCGATCGCATAGAACGCCAGCGGGAAGGCGACGAGCAGCGCGAGGCCGAGCAGCACCACGAACTCGCGGTTCAACCGGCGGACGATGTCGAAGAGCGGAGCGCCCATCACACGACGGATGCCGATCTCGCGGGTGCGCTGCTTGGCGGTGAAGTACGCCAAGCCATAGAGCCCCATGATGGTAAGCAGGATGGTGAGCACGGCGAAAGCGGTGAAGACGCGGAACAACTTGTCCTCCGTTTGGTAGAGCTGCGCGATGCTGTCGGTGAGGAAAGTCGCATCCCAATCATCGTTCGGACGCAAGGTGCTCCAGCGCTTCCGCAAGGTGGCGAGCTGCGCGCCCACATCACCGGGCGCCAGGCGCAGCACCAAATTGGCCACACCGTACCGGCGGCTGCTCTGGTTCATGCACAGCGGTTCAATGGGCGTGTGTAAACTGGCATAGTGGAAGTCCTTCACGACGCCGATGACCGTGAGGAAGGATTCTGGCTGCGGAGGTGTGGCCTGGGCGTCACCGGGTATGATGATCTTCTCCGCGAGGGGATCCTTCCAGCCGAAAGCCTTCACTGCGCTTTCGTTCACAACGACGGCGGTCTCAGCATCGCTGGGGATGGCGGGATCGAAATAGCGTCCCGCGACAAGCTCAAGACCGAGCAGCGCGGGGTAGTCCACATCCGCGCTCATGGTGGGCATAGGTTTGTCGATGCGGCCCTCGGGGGTGTTGGCACCGAGCACCCAGCGGCCCCCGCTCTGTCCAGGAAGGCTCTGTGTGAACGAAGCACCAGTGACGAAGTTCTCGCGCATCATCTCCAACTTGACAGGCCGTAGTGCATCCCAAGCGAGGGTGTCCTCGCCGCGTGGTTGTGGCATGGTGATGCTCAGCAACTGCTCCTTACGGAAACCCAGGTCGCTGGTGCGCAACCAATGCAATTGCGCGAAGACCGCGAGCGTGCCAACGACCATGAAGAGCGCGATGGCGAATTGCGCGCCCATGAGCACTTTGCGCACGCGGCCCTTCACTGCCCCACTGGCCACGCCTTCCTTCAATAACAGTTGCGGAGAGAAGCGACTGAGGAAGAAGGCGGGGTAACTGCCGGCCACCACGCCGATGAGCAGCACGATGAGCAGGATGACGGCCAAGAAGCTGCCCTGCACGAGGTAGTCCATACCGATCTCCTTCTCCGTTATCGTGTTGAACGCAGGCAGGCAGAGCCACAAGAGCCCCAGTGCGACGACGATGCCGATAATGGCGATCATCACGCTGCCACCGATGAACTGTGCTACGAGCTGCCCACGTTGCGCGCCGCTCACTTTGCGCAAGGCCACTTCCTTGGCGCGGCGTGTGGCATCAGCCGTACTCATGTTGATGTAGTTGATGCAGGCGATGGCAAGGATGAGTACCGCGACGATCGCGAAGAGCGTGACGTAGGCCTTGTTGCCCTTCTTCGGTGTGTCGTAGATGAGGTCGTTGTTGAAGTGCACTTCGCGCAACGGCTCCAGGTTGAAGCGGATCTCCCCATGGAAGTCCTGTCCGCCCCAGGCTGGTATGATGTACTTGGTGACGAAGGCGTCCATCTTGCTCTGGAAATCCTTCTCGTCCACACCCGTTGCGAGCACCAGATAGTTGAAGCTGCTGTTGTTGCCCCAACTCTGGCCCAGTTGCTCCTTTGCCTGAGGAGGCATACCCAAACGGCTCATGAACACACCCATCGGTATGTGCGTGTTCTCCGCCTTCCCATCGATCACCGCCGCCACTTTCAAGGTGCGGCCATTGCGTGTGACCATCTTGCCGATGGGATCCTCGCCGCCGAACATGCGCGTGGCCATCTCTTGCATGATGACGATGTTGTCCGGCTCGTCGAGCGCGGTGCGGTCGCCCTTGACGAAGGTGAAATCGAAGGCACGGAAGAAGCTGGTGTCGGCGTTGTAGCCGTCCTCCGTGAGGTAGGGCTTCCCCTCGTACTCCAATGTCGTCTGTCCGAGCTGGTATAGTGAGACACCGCTCTCGATGTCGGGGTATTCCTTGAGCAGCGCCTCCATGATGGGAAAAGGCGTGATGCCGAAATCGTCCTGGGTATCGCCGAACTTGTAGTGCGCCTGCACACGATAGATGCGGTCGGCCTTCATGTGGTGCGCATCGAAGCTCAACTCATCCTGCACATAGATGTAGATGAGCATGCACGCCACGATGCCGATCGCGAGTCCGCTGATGTTGAGCGCGGCGAAGAGCTTGTCGCGCTTGAGGGTGCGCCAGGCGATGAGGAGATAGTTCTTCCACATGCGCCGAAGGTGCGGACCACAACGGGCAGGGGAAAGCGTATGGTGGGCGGGTGTTGCAGGAGTGATGAACGGTTAGGGGACCGGGAGCGAGGTCAACACCGGGGCACAGCCGTGACCACTACTCCGTCATGAACATCATGTGCAATGCTCTTCCGGCATTCCTCGTACCGGTCACCAGGTAATTGCCCTTCGCAAGCCCACTCACCTCCGCTGTCGCACCCGTGAAGCGCAACACCGTTCTACCCATCACGTCGCGCACCTCGAATGCATCGTTCGGCAATGCACCGATGACCGTGATGCGGTCCGTAACCGGGTTGGGTGCGATCACGAGTGGTGAAGTCGACCACGCTTCCTCGATCCCCACGCTGCCGCTGCTCTCGCCCCAGACCTCGCGTGAGAAGCCGTTCGAGAAGTCATGCTCATTCCGCATGCCCACACGCGTGTAGCCGATGGCATCGCCAGGTGTGCTGTAGAAATAGTAGTAGAAGTGCATGGTATCACCCGGGGCGATGGGCACGATGGCCGTGTCCACATCGGGCAGATAGCACACATCGAGGCACAGGGACGTTTGCCAGCCGCCGGGCAAGTTTGTCTCCAACTTCACGACGCGTACGAGCACATCGTCCGTGGCGCTGGTATTGAAGAGCTTCATGTAAGCGGTGAGGGTGGTGCCGCCTGTACCGTAGACCGTATCGTTGCTCACCCACTCCAAATTGAAGTGCCCGCCGAAAGTTTCGCCGCCGCAATCACCGGTAGGTGGCAATGCAAGCAGGTCCTCGATGTCGCAATCGATATCCTCCGGCAGCTTGTCGAACCAGTCGTGGTGCGTGTGGATGGTGCCGTTAAGGTCGATGAGATAGGCATTGTTGGGTTGCGGGCCGTAGTAGTCCCACCATTCGTTGCAGGGCCCATCGATGTACACCGGCGCATCGATCTGCAGGCTGTCCAACATTTCCTGCAACACCGCCTTACGTTCACCGTAGGTTGTGGGCTGCTCGTAGAGGATACCCGCATCGATGTTCTGCTGTCCTGTGTTCACCGCACCGAAGTAGGGACTGATGTCCACAGCAGGATGCGCCTCGGGGGTGTACACGATCACGATGTGCAGTTGCGAAGAATAAGCAGCAACGAGGTCGTTGATCTTGGGCACCTTGTCGCGGAACACCGGGCAGGTATAGCTGCTGCTGATCATGAGCACCGGCTTGCCTTGCAGCAGTGCATCCTCCAGGTTGAACACATTGCCGTTGATGTCGTACAGCGTGAAGTCGGCTGCCTGTTCGCCCTCGGGCCGACCAACGTTGCTGATCGGCGGTGTTTGCGTGGGCAGCGTGCAGATCGGGTCGCTGTCAGCGGGCAGCGCGGGAAGACCGATGGAAGGGAGCAGTACAGGTTGAGCCATCGTGGCGAATGCAATCGTCGTGCTGATCGCGCATAGTATGGATCGCTTTGTCATCGCCGGATTCTGCTGAAGGACCGACCAAAGATGCGATGGTTCGATCCCTGTTATGATATGACAGAGACAACCCACCGACACGATGCCTAGCCATGACTACCTTGGATCCGCATGAACGAGCTCTTCCGCATCTTCAAGGTCGACCGGGAGGAAGTGCAGCGCCTTTCCGCAGGCGCGAACCTGCCGCACCACCACGACTACGAGGAACTCATCGTGGGCGCACAAGGCAGCCTGGAGCATTTCATCGACTTCCGTACAGAGGTGATGGACGCGCCTTTCGTGAGCTTCGTGACGAAGGGCAAAGTGCATCGCGTGAAACCCACGATGAAGGACGGTGCCTGCGACATGTGGGTGCTGCGCTTCAAGAGCGAGTTCATTCCCGAGACCACCTTCCAGCTCTATTCGCTCTACCACGACAATGCCAACATCCCCCTGAAGGAGGCGCGTTGTTTCGTGCGCCTGACCCTGCTCTGCGAGATGATCGCTGGCGAAATGGGACAGAAGGAGCCGGATCTCGCCGTGGTGCGCCAGCTATTGAGCACGCTGTTCACGCTGATCAGCTCGGAACGTCGCAAGCTCCATCCGGACGAAACATCACAACCTGCCACGCAAAGTGAGACGTTCCGCAACTTCCTGCGGATCCTGGAGGATAACTACCGACAGGAGCACGAAGTGGAGTTCTACGCCTCGCAGCTTTTCATGAGCGTGCGCAACCTCAACCTCATCACGCAGAACATCCTGCAGCAAAGCGTGTCACGCATCATCGAGACGCGCAAGCTGATCGAAGCGAAGAACCTCTTGATCAGCACGGACAAGCCCGTGAGCGAGATCGGCTTCGAACTCGGCTACGAGGAGAAGGCCTACTTCACGCGTGTGTTCAAGAAGAACACGGGGCAGACACCCACCGAGTTCCGGGAAGAGATGCGCAAGCTCGTGGCGTGAAGGCGTTGTGCGTTACACCGCCGTCATGATGCGGGCGCAGTATCCGGCGCGCTCAGCGTGTTGAACGCATCCAACACGCGTGCGGAATAGATCAGTGCAGCACCGGCGTTCACCGATACGGCCACTCCCAGCGCCTCCACGATCTCCTCCCGCGTGGCGCCCGCCTTCAATGCGGCCGTGGTGTGCGTGGTGATGCAGCCGTCGCATTGCCGGGTGACGGCCACCCCCAGCGCGATGAGTTCACGCGTCTTCGCGCCGAGGAGCGAGGTTTTCGAACCCGCGTCGCTCAGTCCGCGATAACCGCGCAGGATCTCTGGACTGGTGCGGCCTATACCGGCGAGACCGGCCTGCAATTGGTCCCTGTATTTTCTCCAATCGAGCATCATGGTCCTTGAGATTTCAGGTGGGACGGATAGTGGAGAACGAAGGTATCCTCTCACTTACTGGCGCCATGCAGGACTTGGCCGCCAGAGGCTAACTTCTCTATATCGGTTCCGCTCCTTCCTTGGTGCGATCGATGTTCACCTGATGGCGTAAAGTATCCACCAGATGATCGGGGAAGTAATGGTCCGCCATCCGTACGAACTCATCGCCGCGCACGAACATGTCCATGCCCACCTCCGTGAACTGGCGTTTGCCGCAAGCGCCCAACAGTTCGATTGCGGCGTGCAACGTATTGCGATGGAAATGGTACACGCGCTCCGTCTTGTCGGTGACCACGAGCCCGCGCTGCAGGCCTTGGTCCTGTGTGGCCACGCCGGCCGGGCAGTTGTTGGTATTGCAACGCAAGGCCTGTATGCAGCCCAGCGCGAACATGAAGCCGCGCGCACTGTTGCACGTGTCAGCACCCAGCGCGAGCATCTTCAGGAGATCGGCGGCCGAGATCACCTTGCCGCTGGCAATGATGCGGACGTGCTGTTTGAGGCCGTAGTGCTTCAACGAGTTGTTCACGAACATCAGGGCGGGGACGATGGGCATCCCCACTGAATCAGAGAACTCCAGCGGCGCCGCACCCGTGCCACCTTCCGCACCGTCCACGGTAATGAAGTCGGGCATCAGGCCGGTGGAGATCATTTTCTCGCAGATATCAGTGAACTCCTCGGCCTTGCCGATGCACAACTTGAAGCCCACGGGCTTGCCACCGGACAGGTCGCGCAAGCGGTCCACGAAACGCAGCAGGCCCTCGCTGTCGCTGAAGGCGCTATGCCATGGTGGTGAAAGCACGGTGGTGCCCGGCTCCACGTGGCGGATGCGCGCGATCTCCGGGGTGTTCTTCGCGGCTGGCAGGATGCCGCCGTGACCGGGCTTGGCGCCTTGGCTCAACTTCAGCTCGATCATGCGCACCTGGGGCAACGCGGCCTTGGCCTTGAAGAGCTCGGGATCGAAGGCGCCCCGTGGATCGCGGCAACTGAAATACCCGGTGCCGATCTGCCACACGATATCCCCGCCCGGTTCCAGGTGATGATGGCTTAGGCCGCCTTCCCCCGTGTTATGGTAGAAGCCGCCTTTTCGCGCGCCCCCGTTCAAGGCCTTGATGGCGTTCTCGCTCATCGAACCGAAGCTCATGGCCGAGATGTTCAGCAACGACGCCTCGTACGGTCGCGTGCATTTCGGGCCGCCGAAGCGAACGCGGGGGGGTGCCTCCAACAACGGCGCGGGGAATATGGAATGGCGCATGCCCTCATATCCGCCATGGTATAGGTCCAACTGCGTGCCGAAGGGCACGGTATCCATCACATTCTTGGCGCGGCGGTATACCAGCGAGCGTTGCTGGCGGCTGAAGGGGCGGCCATCGGTATTGCCCTCGATGAAGTACTGCTGCATCTCCGGGCTGATGAACTCGAAGAAGTAGCGCGCGTAGCCCAGCACGGGGAAGTTGCGCATGATCGTGTGTCGTTCCTGGAGCACGTTCATGATGCCGATGATCACCAGCGGGATGAGCACCACGTACCCCCACAACACGATGGGATGCCAGTAGCCGACCAGCGCGACCAGGGCGATCAGGAACAAGCTCAGGGCATAGAAGAGTTTGCGCATGCCGTATCACGTCGTCAGTTTCGCGACCATTTCATCGGTCAAGGGGTCGGCGTAAATGCCGTACGCATTCACGAGCACGCCCTTCAGCCCGTACTTCTCGGAAGAGATCGCATAGACGATGGCTCCATCACCCGGGTCCGTGTTTCCTTCAAAGCGGAAGTACTGGTCAATGTGGAAGTCCGACGGAGAGATCCTCAAGTTCCCGTTGCTGCAGTCAATGCAGTCGGCTTTCAGGTTGAAGTCCTCGGTATAGCCTTTGGCTTTTAGAACTTTCAGCGTTTCAGACAATGTGGGCATGGTGCTCGGCATCGGGGAGTAATTGCCCATTTGATCGTGGTTTAGGAGTTTCAAGTTTTTGCCAAGGCCATGGTCTCATGCGTTCCTGTTCGCTGGTGCTACGGGAAGCGGCACGAACTCCGTTTCGCCCGGCACGGGAACGAACTGCTGCTCGCGCCATCGTTGGCGTGCCAAATTGATCAACTCCTGCCGGGTAGCCACGAAATTCCAATCGATAATCCGTGGCTCCGCCATGGGTTCGCCACCGAAAAGGAACACCGTGGTACCCGCTTCCATTGTAAAACGGCACAGCCCGGGGTTCTTGGCCACGAGCAATTGCTTCGGCTCGTAACGATGACCGTCGTTCGCAATGGCGCCTTCGAGGATGTAAAGCCCAACCTCGCCGTACAACGCGTGGCCTATGTCCAGCTCACGCTCCTTCAGGCTCACCAACTTCATCATGTAGCACCGGCTGTACACGGGTACCGGCGAACGATGGCCCATGGCCTCACCCGCGACCAGTTTGTAGCGAACCCCGTCATCCTCCCATGCGGGCAGTTCAGCTTCCGCGACGTGATGGAAGTTGGGAGCCATCTCTTCCTTGTCCTTCGGCAGCGCGACCCAGATCTGCAGCCCATGCAGGCGTTTGTCGCTGTGGCGAAGGCGTTCCGGGGTCCGTTCCGAATGCGTGATGCCCCTGCCTGCCGTCATCCAGTTCACCGCGCCGGGGTTGATCTCGATCGCCGTGCCGAGACTATCACGATGCATCACGCTCCCCTCGAAAAGATAGGTAAGTGTGCTCAGCCCGATGTGCGGATGTGGGGGCACGTCGAAGTTGGTGCTTGCATCCATTTCAACCGGCCCCATGTGGTCCAGGTAGATGAAGGGGCCGACCATGCGCTTCTCCCGGAAGGGCAGCAGGCGGCCTACGAGGAAGTTCCCGATGTTCCGCGCGCGCTCTTCGATGATGACGGAGATGTTGGACATTCGTGCTGGTTGATCTCAGGCTTAACGCAGGGGCTCGTACCTGCTCGGAGTTCCGCGAGGAGATGCGCAAGCTCGTTGCGTGAGGATCGTCAACACATCAGCGGTATCATGCCACCTCTCCATCGTGCACGTGTTCGATATTGGGTAAGCGCCAATGATGGTTATTCAACACGTTCGGTGACCTCGTCGGTCCGCTCGCCCAGGAATTCCACCCATGCCTTCTTCATGCATGGATAATGTTTCGCCGCCTCGACAAGATCCAGGAACGCCATAAGGTTCTCCTCGAAGCGCTGCGCCAGTTTTTCGTCGGTGATGCTACCGGTACCATTGAAGGCCTTGTGTGCCATGGCGAGCGAGAACATGTTCGGGAAAACACGCGCACCCAGGTGTTCCAAGGGAACACGCAATTGCCACAGTGCCTTGTTGCCTCCGGCCATGGATGGCGAGGCGGACATCAGCAACGCATGTTTCTCATTGAAGGGTTGCGGACGGAAGCGTGACACCCAGTCAATGGTGTTCTTGATCAGCCCCGGCATACAGCCGTTGTATTCCGGTGAAGAGATGATGAAGGCATCGCTGGCCAGAATGCGGTCGCGCAGTTGCACGGCACCCTCGGGGGGGTCATTGCCGGTCTCCAGGTCCTGGTCGAACGAAGGCGTATCGAACTCGCGCATGCTCGCGAAGTCCACTTGTGCTCCATGCTTTTCGATCACCCCTGCCGCCAGCCGGGCCAATTGCGTGTTCAGTGATCCCTTTCGGAGCGAGGCTGAGAAAACGAGCAAACGCAGGGGCTCCCTGCCTTCAGCGGTCATGTGCGTGCGTGCGTCGTTCGCCATTGGTCGATAATGATGGAGCCAGTTCGCGGATCGTTCGCGGTCTCTTTCCCGCCTGGACGATTCCGGGGTTTGAATCTACCACTATTGTCCTCCATTCCACGCCGACCTTCTCCGTGGGATCGGGATGAACACGCTCGCTTCCAGTACCACCGTTCTACCGGATCGTGCTACCCGGGGGGCGGCTATCGGGGCACCTTTGTCCCGTCGGCCAGTTCGTTGACCGACAGTCACTCAGGGCAAACCAACAACACACGATCATGGAATTGAAAGGACAAGCCATCATCATTACCGGCGGTGCCAGCGGCATCGGATATCAAGCTGCGCTTCAACTGGCCGCCAAAGGAGCCGATCTTATCATCGCCGACTTCAACATGGAAGGCGCAGAGAAGGTGGCGAAGGAGATCACCGCAAAAGGCGTGAAGGCGTTCGCCTTCAAGGTGGACGTATCGAAGGCCGCCGAAGTAGAAAAGCTCGTGGACTTTGCCGTGGAGAAGCTCGGCACGCTGAACGGCATCTTCAACAACGCGGGCATCGGTCTAGTGAAGTCCTTCCTTGAAATGGATCCCGCCACCTACCACAAGGTGATCGAGGTGGACCAGCACAGCGTGTACTACGGCATGTATTACGCGGCGAAGAAGATGGTGGCGCTCGGCACCAAGGGCACCTTCGTCAACACCGCATCCATCTATGGTTTCCAAGCCGCGTTGGGCAGCTTCAACTACAACGCCGCCAAGGCCGCCGTGGTGATGATGAGCAAAAGTGGCGCGTTGGAACTGGCGCCACACGGCATCCGCGTGGTGGGCGTAGCTCCAGGCTTCATCAATACGCCCATTCTGGGCAACGACTCCGCGATGAAGAAGATGCTGGGCGACCAGCACCTGCACAAGCAGTTGATCGAGCCCGCCAAGGTGTCGAGCGTGGTGGCCTTCCTCTTCACAGACGCCGCCTCCGCGATCAACGGCAGCACCATCCCCGTGGATGACGGCTTCCTGATCCACAAGAACAGCTGAACGCGCGGCGGTGCGCTTCGCGACCAATGTGAAATGAACCCCCGGCCCCGGCCGGGGGTTCATTCATTCTTAGTGGATCACAGAACGAGCGCGGAGTGCAACCCTTCTACCGATTAGTGTAACCCCCACCCCTCGCAACACGGGCACCTTTGTTCCATCAAACAACAACAGCCATGACAACCACAGCAACCACAACCAGCACCCGCACGAAATGGGCGGTGGATCCTTCGCACAGCGAGATCGTTTTCAAGGTGAAACACCTGATGATAGCGAATGTGAAGGGCACGTTCCAGAAGTTCAATGCGAGCATCGAAGCCGTTGGAACGGACTTCCACCATGCGAAGGTCCATGCCACGATGGACGCGGCGGGTATCTTCACCAACGATGAGAACCGCGACAAGCACCTGCGCAGCGCCGATTTCTTCGATGCGGAGAAGCACCCGCACCTGGAGTTCAAGGGTACCGCCATGGAACATGTGAGCGGCAGCGACTACAAGTTGACGGGCGACCTCACCATCAAAGGCATCACCAAGCCGGTGACGCTGGACGTGGAGTTCGGGGGCAAGAACACCGACCCCTGGGGCAATGAGAAACTGGCATTCTCGCTCAGCGGAAAGATCGACCGCAAGGAATGGGGCCTCAACTGGAACTCGGCCCTGGAAACAGGTGGGGTGTTGGTGAGCGACGAAGTGCGGATCAGCGCGGAGGTACAGTTCACCAAGCAGGCCTGAGCCGTGGACCGGAAGAAATTCCTTCTTTCGTTAGCAGCACTACCCATAGCAGGAGCAGCCATGAAACTCAGCGGACTACAACGGATCACAGAACCCTTCAAGAGCACGGAGCGCATGCCCGTGCTCTTCCTCGGCCACGGCAGTCCGATGAACGCGATCGAGGAGAACGAGTTCGTGGCCGGCTTCCGCAAGGTGGGCAGCGAGGTGCCGCGCCCGCAGGCGGTCCTGGTGGTCAGTGCGCACTGGGAGACACGCGGCACGCAGGTGACGGCGATGGAACATCCGCAGACCATCCATGATTTCGGTGGCTTTCCCAAGGCGCTGTTCGATGTGCAATACCCGGCGCCGGGAAGTCCGGAACTCGCTGCGGAAACGAAACGATTGGTGAAGAGTGCCGACGTGGTGCTCGATCACCAGTGGGGCATCGACCATGGCGCTTGGAGCGTGGTGAAGCATCTTTACCCGAAGGCCGATATGCCCGTGATCCAGATGAGCATCGACTACAGCCTCTCACCGGCGCAACACTACGCACTGGCGAAGGAGATCGCCTCCTTGCGCGACAAAGGCGTGCTCATCATCGGCAGCGGCAACATGGTGCATAACCTGGGCATGGTGGCCTGGGACAAGCTGAACGCCGATGCCTACGGCTACGACTGGGCGCTTGAGGCGCGGGAGAAGATGAACCGCTTCATTCTGAACGACGACCACGCGCCCTTGGTGAACTACCAGGCACAAGGTCGCGCGTTCCAGCTCGCGATCCCTTCAGCCGAGCACTACCTCCCGTTGCTCTATACGCTCGCGTTGAAGAATACCGACGAGCGCGTCACGCTCTTCAACGACAAGCCCCTGGCCGGATCGCTCACCATGACCTCGGTGAAGATCGA
>Ga0138256_10004246_pt1 | contig 15244 bp, 12 predicted proteins | sample KNB2016incub_MG_FD_105486 | JGI IMG/M metagenome (GOLD analysis project Ga0138256, IMG submission 105486) | Active sludge microbial communities from wastewater in Klosterneuburg, Austria - KNB2014incub_MG | ecosystem: Engineered > WWTP > Activated sludge > Unclassified | place: Austria... | reverse complement strand
GTATGATAATCCTGACAATGTAATATTACCTGCTAATTTTAATCCTATTCAGGCACTGCGAATTGTTGGCTTTGATATGAAAGATACCACCGCTGCCATTGTTGGATTTAAAAGACATTGGCTGCAGGATACAACAAGAGGTCTGAACGAAACACAGAAGAAAGCATTGTATATGCTTAGCCGGAAATTTCAATAATCTTGTCATTAACTTTAGAACTGCTATAACTTTACTTCATTATTTTTAATGATAAAGTAAAGTGTAATTAGTTTAATTAATATGACTGCAGAACATCAGCGACTGGAAGTGAATGCTACAAAAGCAGTTCCTCTTGTAAAATGGGGGCCTTATCTAAGTGAGAGGCAATGGGGAACGGTAAGAGAAGATTATAGTGTGCATGGAGATGCTTGGCATTATTTCCCATTTGAACATGCACATTGTAGATCTTATGTATGGGGCGAAGATGGATTGGCAGGTATTTCTGACTTCTTTGGTAACCTATGTTTTTGTGTTGCTCTTTGGAATGGTAAAGATCCGATTTTGAAAGAAAGGTTATTCGGGTTAGGCAATCCACAAGGTAACCATGGCGAAGATGTAAAGGAGTTATATTATTACTTAGATAACCTGCCTTCGCATTATTATATGCAGTATTTGTATAAGTATCCGCAACAACAATTTCCTTACGACCAACTTCGAGAAGAAAATAGAAAAAGAAACCGATTAGATCCCGAATACGAAATTTTAGATACAGGAGTCTTTGATGACAATCAGTACTTTGATGTGGAGATTACATATGCCAAACAAAATGCTGAAGACATTTTTATAAAAATTGATATAACAAACCGCTATACAAAGGCGGCAGAAATTACTGTGCTGCCAACATTGTGGTTCTATAATCGTTGGAAAGATAACTCCTTAAAAGAAAAGCCGTCAATTGTTAGTATAGATAAAAATTCTGTGAAGGCTGAGCATGAACGATTGGGGAATTATTATTTTTATTTTCAACCTCCCAATAAAACGCTGTTTACAGAGAATGAAACCAACACCGAAATTGTTACCGGAGAACCTAATGAAAGTATTTTTGTAAAAGATGCTTTTCATAGAGCTTTAATAAATGATGAGAACCTTTCGGAATTGTCAAATAAGAAAATCGGCACAAAATTTTCACCAGTATATAAACTGAAAGTTGCTGCTGGAGCTACGAAAACAATTTATTGCCGCCTTTCAGCTACACAAACTGATAATCCTTTTTTTAACGGATTCAAAGAGATCTTTAAGAACAGAAAGCAGGAGGCAGATGAATTTTATGCTGCAATACTGCCAAAGGGGATGAGTGATGATATGGCGCAGATTCAACGACAGGCATTGGCTGGTGTGTTGTGGAGTAAACAGTATTATCATTTTGATGTAGAAAGATGGCTCACAACTTCTGATGGTATTACAGAGCCAAATAAAATAAGAATGACAGGTCGTAACCATGACTGGACTCATTTAAAAAATCAGGATATTATAATGATGCCCGATAAATGGGAGTACCCTTGGTATGCCGCATGGGATCTTGCTTTTCAATGTATCTCCATGGCAGTTGTTGATTCAACCTTTGCGAAGCATCAATTATTATTAGTGATGCGGGAGTGGTATATGAAGCCCGATGGTCAGCTCCCTTCTTATGAATGGAATTTCAGCGATGTAAATCCACCAGTACAAGCATGGGCGGCAATGCAGGTCTTTCACATTGAAAAGAAACAAAAAGGAAAAGGAGATATTGTTTTCTTAAAAAAAGTTTTTCAAAAGTTACTTATCAATTTTACCTGGTGGATCAATCGTAAAGATGTAAATGGCAATAATATATTTGAAGGCGGGTTTCTTGGGCTGGATAATATAGGTGTGTTTAACCGCAGCTTTCATTTTCCTGGGGAAATACAACTGGAACAGGCCGATGGTACAAGCTGGATGGGAACATATGCATTGGATATGATGGATATGGCAATTGAAATTGCAATGGAGGATAAATCATTTGAAGATACAGCAACGAAATTCTTTGAGCATTTTATATTGATTGCAGAATCATTAAATGAACATGGCTTGTGGAATGAAGAAGATAAATTCTTTTATGATGTTTTATGCGTTTCAGGTGCGGAGCCAATACCTCTACGAATTCAGTCAGTGGTAGGTGTCACTTCATTGTATGCTGTTTCTACCATTAGTCAAAATGTTATGGAACATCTTGATGATTTTAAAAAAAGAACAACCTGGTTCGAAAATTTCAGAAAAGAGAATAATAAATTCTGGCCAAATGAAGAACGAAGTGAAGATGGCGAAATACTATTATCATTGGTACCCAAAGATCGGTTGAAGAGTATGTTGGAGAGGCTTGTAGATGAAGCTGAATTTTTATCAAACGGTGGCATAAGAGCTTTATCAAAATTTCATGAAAAGAATCCATATTCTGTAACAGTCGAAGGAAATTTACATACAATAAAATATGACGCTGGAGATTCTACCTCTGATATGTTTGGCGGTAATTCAAATTGGCGGGGACCTGTTTGGATGCCGATAAATTTTCTTATTATTCAATCAATCCGTAAGTATGGGGAATTTTATGAAAATGATTTGGTGCTTGAATTTCCAAAAGGATCAGGTGTAAATATGAATCTTACACAGATTGCAAAAGAGTTGACAAAAAGGATAATTAGTTTATTCGAAAAAGACTCCGCAGGAAATCGTCCTTTATACGGCGATTATAGCTGGTTTTATAAGCAGCCAGGCAATGAGCATTTGCTACAGTTCTATGAGTATTTTCATGGGGATAGTGGAAGAGGTCTAGGAGCCAGTCATCAAACAGGTTGGACAGCTTTGGTTGCAGAGTTGATTAGTGAATATGGCAATGAATAAAAAGGTTTGTACAATAATTTAATTCAATTCACCTGCAGGTTCGTGGTCGTCATATTCATTCCGGAGATTTATTAATTCTTTTTTTAATGCAGCAATAGTTTTTGCATAGGCAGTGTTGTTGATTAAATTTTTCTGCTCATTCGGGTCGGTTTTCAAATCGTATAATTCCCATTCGTTTACAGTGTAAAAATAGATCAGCTTATAACGTTCGCCTCTTACTGCAAGATGAGGAATTACGGTGTGATCTCTTACATACTCATAATAATGATAGTACAGGTATTTTCTGCCAAGTATTTTTTTATTTCCTGTCAGTAGAGGTTTTAAACTAATACCTTGCATCCAGTCAGGAATTTTTCCACCTGCAATGTCTAAGATGGTTGGAGCGAAATCAATATTCTGTACCAGTTGATTACTTACACTGCCTGCTTTTATATGTCCCGGCCATTTGATTAACAAAGGCGTTCCCATTGACACATCGTATGCAAAACGTTTGTCAAACCAGCCATTCTCTCCCAGATAAAACCCTTGGTCGCTTGTGTAAATAACAGCAGTGTTATCTGTAAGATTATTTTTATCAAGATAGTCCAATACTACACCTACACTTTCATCAATGGATGCAATGCAAGCAAGATAATCCTGCATATACCATTGGTATTTGTATTTCATTAATTCATTCCCTTTAGGTTTTTTATCACGGATAATTTTCCCTCGTTCTGCATAAATTTCTTCAAATCGTTTTCGTTGATCCTGTGGCATCCTTTTCATGATAGCGTTATAAGTCGCAACATCTTCTGCATCAGGTTTTAATTCGGGAATACCTTTTAAGTACTCTGGGTCAACTTTCAGATCGCCGGATAAACGCATATCCAATAAAATACTCATGGTTTGCATTCGCCATGCACTACCACGACCGGTAGTGTCTGTATATAAAGTAGCAGGTTCAGGAAATGTTTTTGTATGATACTCTTCCAGATATTTTAATGCGGGAACAAAATTTCGATGTGGTGCTTTGTGGTGAAAGAAAAAAGCGAAAGGTTTGGTTTTATCACGGCTCTCAAGCCAATTGATAGCATCAGTAGTAAGAGCTTCCGCTGAATAGCCTTTTTCAACTATGGTATCACCATTCATTGTTATCATTCTTGTGTCAAAATATTGACCCATTCCCGGTAGCACTCTCCAATAATCAAAACCAGCGGGATATGAATGTAAATGCCATTTGCCTATTATTGATGTTTGATAACCGGCATCATGTAACAGATGTGCAATTGTTGTTTTGGATGAGTCAAACCTTGTGCGGTTGTTCGTTACACCATTTTTATGTGAATGTTGACCTGTAAGTAAAGTAGCTCTTGCTGGGGCACAAATTGAATTTCCCACAAAAGCTTTATTGAATTTCATGCCTTCTTTGGCTATACGATCAATGTTTGGTGTTTTTATAAACTGTTTGTTGTAAGCACTAATGGCATCTGCATCATGATCATCACTCATGATATAAATAATATTGGGTCGTTGCTGCGAAAAACAATTGATGGATACAAGAAGGAAAATAAATAGCTGCTTCATATCTTGTTTAATTAGAAAACAAGTTAAACATTTACTCCTATAAATAATGCCGGATATTGCTGGTAAGAAAGCATCGTAGTATTGAAATAAAAAACCAGTTATTTCTAACTGGTTTCAAAATATAGTTTACTAGTTTCTAAGTAGTACTGCTTTTGTTCTTCGTGGAGGAGTTCTGTCTCTTCGGTTTTCTTTTATAATACGAATCACTTCCTGACGAAATTTATCCTCGTATTGAAAAACCTTATTAGCTCTTTGCTCATCCATTATTTGTTTGAATTCTCCACGGTAACGTAAACGAAGTTCAATCACTTTTTGCTGAAGCACTAACCTGTCGCCTTTATTTTGGCGATGTGTTGTAGCAAATTCTCTGAAGTAACGGGCAAAAACCGGAGTAAATTTCTGGGCTTCACTTTTTGACAAGCCAAGATTTTTTTGAATATACTCTCTCATTCTCTCAGCAATCTTGCCATTTTCTTCAGCAGGATCTTCATCCTGCGAAAAAGCAGCAACTGCCGGAAGCAGAAACAGAAGTAATATGTATAAATATTTTTTCATTATTACTTAGTTAATCAGTAAAACTGCCTGAATGTCTTCAGATTGTTCCTGAAAATCATTTAATTCTTCATCCGAAATTCCAACCAGCATATCTTTTATTTCGGTTGATTTGTTATCACTTTTTAGTTGAGCAGATTCTTTTCCATTAAGACCAGCGTCAATAAAATCTATTAAATCATCTTGTTGGTCAATATCCATGTTTTTTACATCATTAGTAATCTTGGCCATTACTTTGCTACCAGGCTCTGCATCTCCATTATTTTTATTTAAAAATAGGAAGCCGGATAACACAATTAAGCCGGTAACTACAGCAGCGGCGGCATAACGGAACCATTTGCGGCCACTAAGTGAAATAACTTTTGTAGCAGTCTTATTCTCTTCTAAGACAATCTTTTCAGTAGTGTTTTCAAAATACCCTGCAGGAACAGTGTACGGATTATCTTTTTTCAATCCGCTTAGTAATGGTGAAATTGATTCCAATTCTTCTTCGGCTGTTTGGTAATCGTTGCTTTCACGAACAGTATGCAGAATATTATCCGCCAGCGTTTCAAAATATCCGACAGGAACAGTATATGGAGTTTCTTTGGAAATAGAGTTTAGTAAAGGTGATAAATGATTCAACTCTTCTTTTGCATCAATTGCTTCCAACGCTTTGATTCTTTTCATCACTTGCACAGCTAATCGATCAAAATAACCTACAGGAACGGAGTAAACATTCTGCTGGCTTAAATTGACAAGAGAACTGTTCAATTCCTTCAATTCTTGTAATATGTGGTCTTTTTGTGTCATTTAACGGTTATAAGATAGGTTTTGACCCACAAAGTTTAATGATTCAGCATATAATCCTCAACTTTTTTAACTGCATGGTGATAGCTTGCTTTTAAAGCTCCTTCACTTGTTTCTAAAACACGGCTCATTTCTTCGTATGGCATTTCTTCATAATACCGTAAACTGAAAACAACCCGCTGCTTTTCAGGCAGTTGCTGAATTGCTAATTGCAGTTTCCACTCCACTTTATTGGCATCAAAGTTTTCATCTGCTTTTATTTTATTACTAAGTCCAGTTTCTACATCACTAAAACTTACAGATGATTTTTTCTTCTGCTGTTCAATATACGTTAAACTTTCATTGGTGGCGATACGATAGAGCCAAGTGTACAATTGACTGTCTTCTCTGAATTTCTCAAGGCCTTTCCACACTCTTATTAATACATTTTGAAGTACATCATTAGCATCATCATGCTGTACCACCATCCGGCGTATATGCCAATATAACTTTTCCTGATATTTTTTTATTAGGCTGGTATAGGCTTTTTCTTTCGTAATAGGGTTACGAAACTGCTCAAGCAATTCACTATCGCTTATGGGTGTCAGGGACATTAATCAGGGGCTTTGGTTCGGTTAGAATAGTGGATCAGCAATATGTTTAATAGTCTTTTCAGGTATTAAAAATAAAAAACGAAGTGCATAAATGCCAGAAAAGTTACTTATTCTTTTTTACGGGTGATTTAATCACAATGCCGAGTGAAGTTCTGAAAGCATAATAATCAAAATTAAAACCCTCTCTGTTTAATCTGGTATTTGCTATGCAAGATAACTGCAAGCCTATTTGTTCATTTTTGGCAAAGAAAAAACGAGAATTCAAGGAAAAGTCTAAAAAAGAAGACCACTTAGGATTTCCATTTGGCGGAAGGCGATAATTTATTTGCTCATTATTGTCATAATCGGTTACTACTTTGTCATATCCTGCATACATAAACCGTGTAGTAAAAGATAAATGCACTTGTGATAGATAAGAGTTAAGGCTTCCTTGTAAAAAATATCGGTTAAGATTACTTTTATAAAAGTTGAGTTTTGGAGTAGTTGATTGTGTTGGATATGTTTGATATAATTTTTCCCGCATTTCAAAATTTCCTTTTATATATCCTCCATAGAAAGATAGAAAAATTGTTTTTTTATCCCTGGAAATTGGGAAATAGACGCCTGCTCCAATTTGTAAGCCGTTGTGTTTGTATAACAATTCGCTGCTATCTCTTCTATCGCTAAAAAGATAATATTCTTCTTCCCGGTCATTATTTTTATGAGAAAACAATCCTGCTGTAAGTGCAATCCTGTTTGTAATCGCATAGCCGCCATTTATATCAAAACCTGAGGGCAAACCATAGGATAGATTTGCAGAATAATCGTTTTTATTTTGAAGTGATGGATTATTCACTTCAACCGGAGAATAGATTTTTCTGTTTATCGTACAGGATGATAAAGCTATTATGCAAATGACTATGACTGTACATTTCATGCGGTAAAGACTCTGGAAAGGATATTGATGCTGCTGGGAATAAAAATTTATTTTCGACTCATTACTTTTTCAGCAGCCGCTACAATATCTGGAATGTCTAAACCATACTTTTTTAAGAGCTCTAATGGTTTTCCGCTTTCGCCAAATGTATCTTTTGTGCCAACATATTCTATTGGAATAGGAAAATTCTTTGATGCACATTGTGCAATTGCATCACCCAATCCGCCAATGATATTATGCTCTTCCGCAGTAACAGCACATTTTGTTTTTTTGATAGAAGCCAATACCGCTTCTTCATCTAATGGCTTAATGGTATGAATATTTATTACTTCTACGCTGATTCCTTTTTCTTCTAATATAGCTCCAGCTTGAATAGCATTCCAAACCAAATGCCCACAGGCAAAGATTGTAACATCTGTTCCTTCTGAAAAATGCTGCGCCTTACCTATTTTAAAATCTTCTTCTTTAGTAAAGATGGGCCAAACCGGTCTGCCAAAACGTAAATAAACAGGTCCTTCCATTTCAGCAATAGCTTCGGTTGCAGCCTTTGTTTGGGCATAGTCACAAGGAACAATCACTGTCATGCCGGGTAGCATTTTCATCAGTCCTATGTCTTCCAGAATCTGATGAGTAGCTCCATCTTCTCCTAATGTAAGACCTGCATGAGATGCACAGATTTTTACATTCTTACCGCTATAAGCAACTGACTGGCGAATCTGATCATAAACTCTACCAGTTGAAAAATTTGCAAATGTTGTTGTAAAAGGAATTTTCCCTCCAATAGTCATTCCTGCAGCTATACCTATCATATTGGCTTCTGCAATTCCAACCTGAATAAAACGTTCAGGAAATTCTTTCATAAACTGATTCAGCTTAAGAGAACCAGCTAAATCGGCAGTCAGCGCTACAACATTTGGGTTTTTTCTTGCTGCAGCAACAATTCCATCTCCAAAACCACTACGGGTATCTTTATTTCCAGTTGATTGAATATCCTTTAACATGATAGTTTTTTTGATGTGGCAAAAGTAAGGGTGAAAAAGCATTGGGCAATAAGCAATTGGGAATGTGCAATTGACAATAGGCAATGCGGAATGGCTAATATTTCTCGGGATTGTTCATCATGTGGTTCAATAACCTGCCGATTTCATCATTTTTTAAGATGAAGTTTGAATGTTGATCTGAATTTATATACTTACAAGCCAATGCAAAATCCAGCCATCCTGATGTTTCTGAGTTTTCCATATCACTATCGCTAACCTTTGCAACAAAATGCGCCGGATATTGTTTCTTTCTATAAGCTTCAAGAAGATTTATACAAACACTTCTTGAAGATCTTCTTATTTGATCTGTAAGAGAATATGTTTCTTCCTTAGGAAACTTTTTTGTGATTTCAAAAATCTCCATTGCCAAATCAAAAGCAAGTTTGTAAACTTTAGTATGCTTAACACTAATTGCGGCCATAACTTATTTTTTTTAAAGGTGGTTCGATGCAAAGAGTTTGCCTGTTGCCAATTGTCTATTGCTAATTCAGTCCACTTGGCTGGCTTCTGAAAACTGTTTCATCGGCTTTTAAGAATTGCTCCCATTTCCAGGCAGTAGACATGATGTCTTCAAGAGAGTATTTTGGATTCCAACCTAATGTGTTTTTAGCAAAATCGTTATTGGCGTAAATGGCTTCAATATCTCCAGCTCTTCTGGGTCCCGTTTCGTAATTCAGTTTTACACCACTTACCTTTTCAAATGCATGAATGGCTTCCAGAACAGAAACGCCATTCCCACTTCCAAGATTGAATATTTCGCAAAGATTGTTATTCTTTTCTTCTTCCACATATTTTAATGCTAATGTGTGTGCATTAGCAAGATCACATACATGAATATAATCTCTGATGCAGGAGCCGTCTCTGGTGTTATAATCAGTTCCATGTACAAACATTTTTGGTATTCGGCCTATTGCAGTTTGTGTAATGGCAGGTACAAGATTCTGAGGTTTGCCCAATGGCATTTCACCAATAGCAGTGGAAGGGTGAGCTCCAGCTGGATTAAAATATCGCAAAAGAATTGATCGTAAGCCTCTGCTTTTTGAAAACTCATTTACAATCTGTTCTCCTATCTGCTTCGTCATTCCATAAGGAGATTCTGCTGGCATAAGCGGAGTGCTTTCTGTTACTGGCATTTCATCCGCATTGCCATAAACAGTGCAGGAAGAAGAGAAAACAAAATTTGGCGTTTTAAATTCCTGTACACATTTCAATAAATTGACTAAGGAATTGATATTGTTTTCAAAATAAAGTAAAGGGTCTTTTACAGATTCTTCTACCGACTTGAAAGCAGCAAAGTGAATTACACCAGCTATGTCAGCGTTTTCTAAAAAGATGGCAAATGTGTCGTCGTAATTGCAGAGATCAACTTTATAGTTCTTGATTTTGTTTCCGGTTATTTTTTCAATACCCGAAAACATATTGGGGTTTGAACGAGAATTGTTATCCACTGAGATAACCTCATACCCATTTTCAATCAGATCAACAATTGTGTGTGAACCGATATAACCACAGCCGCCTGTTACAAGTATCTTTTGCATAAAAAATCCCGACAAAAGTCAGGATTTTTATTTTAATGAGTTTTAATAATTTAAAAAAGAATAACAACATGATATACACCTGCCGCAAGTAATGCACTCACAGGAATAGTTAATACCCATGCCCACACAAGACTAATAGTAATTCCCCAGCATACTGCAGACAACCTTTTAGTAGCACCAACTCCCATAATAGCACCTGTAATAGTGTGAGTAGTACTCACCGGAATTCTTAAAGCTTCGGTAATAAACAATGTTACGGCGCCGGCAGTTTCTGCTGCCACACCTTCAAACGGTGTAACTTTTGTAATTTTTGTTCCCATTGTTTTTACAATCTTCCAGCCGCCGCTCATGGTTCCGAGACCAATTGCCGCATAACAGGCAATTGGAACCCAATTGGGCATTTGTCCAAATTCAGTAATAGACCCACCTGCAATTAATGCTGCAGTAATGATACCCATAACTTTTTGTGCATCATTGCCACCATGCCCGATACTAAATGCGGCAGAAGAAATTAGCTGTAATCGCTTAAACCATTGGTTTGATTTATGTGCATTAAGTGTACTTAAGTAAAGAGCAAAAACAGCCATTACTATAAGAATTAAAGCAAGTAAAAGCCATTTGAAATTTTTAGAATAAAAAATAATCTGCCAGATATATGCGTCATAATGTGTTTTACTGGCAACAATTTCTCGACTGAATTCCAATTTTAGGGTTAGGAATATAGCAACTATAACCAAAATAATGAGGGAGAATATTTTAGATCGGAACCCTTTTTTAAAGGAGCTCATAAACCAAAGCGACATCACAAAAGCCATAAACATACCTATTAACGGCGCAATAAATATGAAGGCTGCAGTTTTAATAATGATGGGTGAGTTAACTGCTGCAAATCCGCCACTTGCAACAGCAGCACCGGCGAATCCTCCAATCAACGTATGTGATGAAGAGGATGGTATGCCCAACTGCCAAGTAAGCAAATTCCACATAATGGCAGCAATCAATCCAGAAAAGATAACAACCATCATGTTGCCGCCAGCTATTTTATCAGGATGAACTGTTTTGGCAACGGTATCTGCTACGCCATGATCTTTGAAAATGAAATAAGCCACTGAATTAAATAAAGCAGCCCACAGCACAGCTTGAAATGGTGTCAATACTTTAGTAGATACAACAGTGGCAATTGAATTGGCCGCATCATGAAAACCATTGATGTAATCAAAGATGAGTGCCAGTACGATGATGGTTATGAGAAATGGTGTCATAATAGATTTAATTAGAAAATGTGTTAATGTGGAAATATGAAGATCAGATAATTAAATATCTGTATTATCATATCTCGATTAAGCGTATTTAATAATGATGGACTCTATCACATTACTTACATCTTCACATTTATCAGTTACAATTTCCATTACCTGATATATCTCTCTTTTTTTAATAACTTCTTTAGCATCGGGTTCGTTTTCAAATAATTTTTCAATACTGAAATCGAAGATATCATCTCCCTGATTTTCTATGCTGTTGATTTTTACCAAAGCTTCAGTTATGCCCCGCATATTTTTCATATCCCTTAGCCCAGTTACAGCAATTTTTACTTGCTCTGCTCCTTTTTCAATAAGTTCTGCAAATTTTTGCAAGCCTGTGTCGTTTGGATTTACACGATAGAAGTTGATTTTTTTGCCCGCTGCATATATATAATCAGCAACATCATCCAGCGATGTAGCCAGATAGTGTATGTCTTCTCTATCAAACGGGGTTATAAAGTTGCGACCTAACTCGGTAAATAAATTATGTGTAAGATCATCATTAGCATGTTCAAGATCTTCTAGCTGACCAATAAGTGTAGCCCTTTTATCAAAATCGGGTTCGCCAACAACATCTTTAAGTAGACTGCCCATTTTTTCTACATTATTAGCTACTTTTTCAAATAGCTCAAAGAAAATTTTGTTTTTGGGCATGAAGATTTTGAGGAAAGATTGAAGTGCCATTGGTTTTAGTTTTAGTTGTTCAGTTTTATTACCTGAATTGGTTACAAAAATACCGGGTGTAGTTTAAGCCCCTGACTTTTTGGCCAGAATTAATAATTTGATAATATAGATTTAAAATTAGGGTAACGTTTCAATAACAAAGACTTTATATTGCGGTAATTTTAAGAACTGCTTATGTTTTCTTTAAAAAACAGTATAAAAAAAGCTTTTTTCACAGGAGTTTTCTCATTTTTATTTTGTTTTGCAGGTAGTTCCCAACGCTATTTAACAGATATCGACTCTTCCTTTTTTATAAAAGATACACTTCGTCCCTTTTTGAAAAGGTTTGAGAACCTCAGAATTTCAGGATATATGCAACCACAGTTTCAGATGGCACAGGCTGATGGAGCAGCTTCATTTGAAGGAGGAAATTTTTCCCAATATTCAAAAAGCAGGTTTATGCTCCGTAGAGCTAGGCTTAAAGTGGATTATCTGCTTTTGACAAAGGGAAGTTTACCAAAGGCACTTTTTACATTTCAGATAGATGCTACAGAAAGAGGCGTAATTGTAAGGGATATGTTTATCAGACTCTTTGAAAATAAAAATAGCAATCTCTCTTTAACTGCTGGTTTTTTTGCAAGACCTTTTGGCTTTGAAGTTAATCATGGTTCCTCATCCAGAGAAACTCCCGAAAGAGGTAGAATGTCGCAAATCTTGATGCCAGGGGAAAGAGATTTGGGAGTCATGTTCAGTTTCGAGCCACAAAAAAAAGAACATAAGCTGTATAAGATGAAATTAGATGCCGGTTTTTTTAACGGGCAAGGCTCTGCTGGCACTACGGATTTTGACAGTTATAAAGACTTCATTAGCCGTTTTACCCTTCGACCTGTTACAATTAAAAATTTTGAAATTAGCGGTGGACTTTCTTTATTACTGGGTGGATGGAAGAATGGAACTAAGTATGTAAACAGAAGTGGTATTGCCAATAACGGAGATAAAATATTTATAACTGATTCTGCTGAATCAAACATAGGGAAATCCTCTCCCCGGGATTATTATGGTGGAGATGTACAGTTAAAATTGCATCATGGCTGGGGCGAAACGGAATGGAGAGCAGAATATTGGTTTGGCACACAGCCGGGCACATCTACAACTACTGCAAATCCGGGCACAATTCCTAATGCCAACGGAACACTACTTCCTACTTATGTTCGTCATTTTGACGGAGCTTATTTTTATTTTTTGCAAAATATTTTCAATACTAATAATCAATTAATAGTAAAATATGATTGGTATGACCCTAATATTAAAGTGAAAGAAACAGATTTAGGAAAGCCTGGAACTAATCTTACCCCTGCCGATATTAAATACTCCACATTGGGATTGGGTTATGCTCATAATTTCAACTCGCAGACAAAAATTATTTTTTACTACGATTTTGTAAAAAATGAATCAACAAATTTCAGCAGTACTTCAACAGATCAGAAAGATAACATCTTCACTTGCAGACTACAATTCAAGTTCTGATTTCAGGTAACATTAAATTCATATTTGGGTTACAATTGCTTAACATGTAAGTAACATGCGGATAACCTGAGCAGTCCACCTTTGCGGGCAAATAGCAAAATATGTATTTCAGGATGCGACTAATTCTATCTGTACTTTGTATCAGTATCTTTTCTTTCTCTCAGGCCCAGTCTGTAAAATTGGGAGGAAGAGTATTAAATGAGAAAAATGAGCCTTTAACTGGTGTTTCCATTAAAATCATTGGTGGCGGAGGTACAACTTCAGATGTTACTGGTAATTTTTCATTGAGCCTTACACCCGGAAAAAAATATGAACTAGAATTTTCTGCTATTGGTTATGAAACAAAGCAAATAACTGATGTAGAAGTTATCGGGAATCAGGTTAATGAACTTAATATTGTATTAGCAGTAAAAGCAACAACGGGTGATAATGTAGTAATTACCACAAAAAAATCTTCAGCCAGAAATGAAACAATCAATTCAGCCATCTCATTTCAAAAGAATACAAATACTGTAGCACAAATTGTAAGCGCAGAATCTATTCGCAGGTCTCCCGATAAAAATACTGGGGAAGTTTTAAAAAGAGTACCAGGTACATCTGTACAGGAAGGTAAATACCTTGTCGTTCGTGGTTTAGCAGACCGTTATAACCAGGCTATGCTAAATGGTATTCTGCTAAGCAGTACTGAACCTGACCGTAAAACATTCAGCTTCGATATCATTCCTTCTTCAATGATTGATAATATTGTTATCAATAAAGCATTTATTCCGGAGTTGCCGGGTGAGTGGGCTGGTGGATTGGTACAAGTAAATACAAAAGATGTTCCTGTAAGAGATTTTTTCTCAATACAAATCGGTACAGGAATAAATACGAATACTCTCGGTAAAGATTTCTATACCTACACAGGAAGTAAAACAGATTTTCTTGGATTTGATAATGGCTTCAGAGGATTGCCTGATGACTTCCCAAATAAATCAACATTTGAAAATCTTGATAATGGTCAGAAGGCCGCATTAGGCGCATCGCTTGCAAATATCTGGACAGCGGAAAAGACTAATATTCCGCTATTTAATCAAAGCCTTGCTTTAAATGGCGGCTTTAAAAAAGAGCTTGGCCATAATAATAAACTGGCTGCTGTATTTGCTGTTAACTATAATAGAAGTAATAAAAGAACGGAGTTTGAAAACAGAATTATCCGGTATCAGAATAATACAGCAGATGTCTATTTTGATTATTTCAATAATAAATATAATAAAGAAGTATTAGCCGGGGCATTGGCAAATATTACACTGCAATTAGGAAATAATAATAAAATTTCTTTCAAGAATATTTTAAATATCAATACAGCAAACTATGCTACTTTAAGAGAAGGATTGGATTATGAAGGACGTACAGCAGGTACGCCGGACAATATCAGAGCAACCGAATTAGCTTTTAAAGCAAACACATTTTTTAATACCCAACTTGCAGGTGAGCATAATATTAAGAAGTATGGTCTTAAGCTAAATTGGTTTGGAAGTTTCAATATTCTGGATCAGTATATCCCCGACCAAAGAAGGGTGCAGTATGTACAAGACGATCCTACAGTTGCCTCTTCTCCATATATTATTTTAATTCCTGTTTCTAAATCATCTCAGAAAAATGGTAGCCGTTATTTCGGATACCTGAGTGATTATGTTTACACAGCAGGTGGCGATCTGGCAAAGAGCTTTAAGATTAAAAATTTGTCGCAAACAATTAAAGCTGGATATTTCTTTCAGGTAAAAGATCGTTTGTTTGATTCAAGACCTTTCGCAATCTATTTGCCATCTGGTAGCAGCCAGTTTCAAAATCTTCCGCAAGATCAGGTGTTTGCTCCGCAGAATT
>Ga0138256_10004245_pt1 | contig 15244 bp, 14 predicted proteins | sample KNB2016incub_MG_FD_105486 | JGI IMG/M metagenome (GOLD analysis project Ga0138256, IMG submission 105486) | Active sludge microbial communities from wastewater in Klosterneuburg, Austria - KNB2014incub_MG | ecosystem: Engineered > WWTP > Activated sludge > Unclassified | place: Austria... | reverse complement strand
AGCGCGATCAAGTATCTAACCCAGTCGACCTGGTCACATGCAGCGCTGTTCGTCGGCGATGCGCTGCCCGGGTGCGCACCCGAGGGCCGTGGCTTCGTCGAGGCGGATATCACAGAGGGAGTGCGCTGCGTCGGGGTTGGCCAATTCGATCGGCTGCTGACCCGCATCTGCCGTCCGAGCGGACTGAGCGAGGCCGATTGTCAAAAGGTGGTCCAGTATGCGATCGAGCGAATAGGCGAGCGCTACGACCTGCGCAACGTGTTCGACCTGGCCCGCTATCTGCTACCGACGCCGCCCGTGCCACACCGCTTTCGCCGCCGACTGATTGCACTCGGCAGTGGAGACCCCACACGGGCGATCTGCTCGACCCTGATCGCGCAGGCGTTCCAGTCGGTGCGCTACCCTATCCTGCCGCTCGTGACGTGGCAGGCCGTCGGTGACCCACACTGCTCCGACTGCATGAAGGAAACCTTCCATGTACGCGATCACAGCCTCTTCACTCCGCGAGATTTCGATCTGTCACCCTACTTCGAGGTCGTGAAGCCCAGCCTTGGCGATGAATTCGACTATCGCAAGCTGGATTGGGCGTAAGAACAGTAAGCATGGCGCTGGCCCGACGCGGCTGGGGCCTAGTTCGTCGCGGCGGTGATGCGGAATTTGATCACGACATCATTAGCAACGATGTCGAAAGCCTTCCACGCGCCCTCGCCGAGGGCAAAATCCCCGCGCTGGATCGTCAGACTGCCGTTGAATACCCCAAGCCCGCCCTGCGCGGCGAAGGTGGCAGGGACAATAACCTCGCGGGTCGTACCCTTGATCGTCAGCTTGCCGGTGACCGCGTACCTGTCGCCGCCGAGCGCTTTAACGCTGGTGGACTCGAAGCGCGCCGTCGGAAAGTCCCGGGTATTCAACCAGGTCTTGCGTACCACCTCGTCATCGCCCTCCTCAAGGCCGGTGTCGATGCTCGCCAGATCGATCTCGATCGATACGCGGGCACTCGCCAATGCCGCCGGGTCGAAGCTGAGTTGGCTGGCGAACTTGCTGAACGAACCGTCCATCGTCACGCCCATCTGTTGATAGCCGAAACCGATCCGGCTTTTGTCGGGCTGGATCTGGTTGTACTCCACAGCCTGGGCTGTGGCGGCACATACAAGCGTGAATAACAGGGCGGGGACAATGCGCTTCATCGTTCAAGCTCCTTCTGGATAAAGTCGGCCAATCACTCGCCGCGACGCGGCAACATGCGGGTCAGCACCTCATCCTTGTCGACGAAATGATGCTTGAGTGCGGCGCCGACATGGCCCAGCACCAGCACGACAAGACACAGGTTCAGGCTCATGTGCACAGTCTGCAGCAGCTCACCCAGCGCCTTGTCCCTGGCGAGCAGATCCGGAATCGGCAGCACGCCGAACCACACCGTCTGCACACCCTTGGCCGAACTCATCAGCCAGCCACTAAGCGGAATCGCAAACATCAGCACGTACAGCAGATGGTGACCGGCATGCGCGACAAACCGTTCAATGCGGCCCACGTGCCCGGGCAAGGCCGGTGGGCGATGGATGAGGCGCCAGAGCAACCGCAGCGCGACCAGCGCGAACACCGTCACGCCCGTCCACTTGTGCCACGCGTAGACCTGCAGCTTGGCGGGGGACAGCGCCAGATCCGTCATGTAGACGCCCAGCCCCAGCATGCCGAAGATCAATAGGGCGATGCCCCAGTGCAGGGCCTTGGCAGTGGTGGTGTAGTGGGTGCTCATGTGCGGAAGTCCTCCGTGCGGTGGACAACTGAGGCGTCTGAAGGTGCAGTCCTTTACAGCCAAGCATCAAGCAGGCGCAACTGCAAGCCGCGCCGGTTCAGACCGAAATGCGCTGCGCTGGATAAAGGGCCACGCCGACACCTGTCAGAGCTGGCTGAAGGAAGCGCGCGCCGCGGCGAAATAAACCGCTCGAAACGGGCGATGACGAGCGACGGCGATCTCACGGGTCGCCGTCGCTCATGTGTCGTCAGTCAGCGAAAGCCGCGAGCGCCGCACGCAGGGTGGCTTCATCCACGTCCTCGACCAGCGCCGCCACCCGGTCGCCATTGAGCCACAGCGCCTCAGCCTTCATCTCGAAGCTCGCACCCTGCTTCAGTGCCGACACGACGCCACCCGCCTCGCGCGGCGAGGCAAAGCCCTCGCCCTGCAGCAGCAAGCCGCCGTCGGCATCGACCAGCTTGAAGTGGAAGCGGCCGTCGGCCTCACGGTATTGCTTGAACTGGGGCAGCGCGGCTCTGGCCTTTTCCGCCACGACGGGCCCGGCCACTGCAGTCAGATTGCGCAAGCCGACGGCGTGGCGCAGCTCGGCGAGGAAAGGGGTGGCGATCGCGCGCGCCTTGGCGGCGCCCTCATGCAGATGCTTCTCGATCTGCCTCGGCTCGGCAATCAAGGCCTGGTACTTCTCACGCATCGGCGCCACGGCGGCCTCGACCTTGTCGAACAGTGCCTGCTTGGCCTCACCCCAGGCGATACCCTCGTCGAAGGCGCTGCGCATCGCGCGCGTATCCTCGGGGCTGGCAAAGGCCTGGTAGAGCTCGAACAGCGCCGAGCCCTCGGCATTCTTGGGTTCGCCCGGGGCCTTCGAGTCGGTGACGATGGAGAAGATCAGCTTCTTCAGTTCAGCTGGCGGGGCGAACAGCGGAATGGTGTTGTCATAGCTCTTGCTCATCTTGCGACCGTCGAGCCCGGGCAGGGTAGCAACCGACGCATCGACGGCGGCCTCGGGCAACACGAAGTGCTCGCCATAGAGGTGGTTGAAGCTGCCGGCAAAGTCGCGCGCCATCTCGATATGCTGGATCTGGTCGCGCCCGACCGGCACCGAATGCGCCTTGAACATCAGAATGTCGGCTGCCATCAGCACCGGGTACATGTACAGGCCCATGTTGACGCCGGCATCCGGATCAATGCCGTCTGCGGTGTTCTTGTCCACTGCCGCCTTGTAGGCGTGGGCACGGTTGAGCAGGCCCTTGCCGGCGACGCAGGTCAGCAGCCAGGTCAGCTCCGGAATTTCCGGAATGTCGGACTGGCGGTAGAACCACACGCGATCCGTGTCCAGCCCGGCGGCAAGCCAGGTGGCGGCAATTTCCAGGGTCGAGCGCTGCACGCGCAGCGGGTCGGTGGTCTTGATGAGCGCGTGGTAGTCGGCCAGGAAGTAGAAGCTCTCGACGCCGGGCTGGCGGCTGGCGGCGACCGCCGGGCGGATGGCGCCGGCGTAGTTGCCGAGGTGGGGCGTGCCCGAGGTGGTGATCCCGGTAAGGACGCGCTGGACAGTCATGGATCGCTCCGGCAGAAACTGGACAAAGAGCGCGAGTTTAACGGCTTACGGGCACCGGGATAAGGCGTTGGAAACGGAACCTGGCCTCTCCAGTACCCTGCACGGGTCGCGCAACGGGTCCATGATCGGGCCTGGGCCGACGCGCGCGCGGCGGAACAACACGCGCGATGTGCTGACCAACCTGGCTTCGCCTGGCTCAAGCAGCCGCGAAAATGGCTGAGCTGCACCCCCAAAAACGAAAAGGATTGCTATCGCATGCTGGAAAAACTCACCAACCTGGACTGGATCAATGCCTACGCCCTGCCCTGGGGCATCAACCTGCTGTTTGCCATTGGCACCTTCATCGTCGGCCGCTGGATTGCGCGTGGCGTGGTGAGCGTGGTGCGCAAGTTGCTGACGCACGCCAGACTCGATTTGATTTTGGTGAATTTCGTCATTTCCATTCTGCAGGGCGTGCTGTTGCTCGTGGTCATCATCGCCGCCCTCGATCGGCTGGGCGTGGACACCACTTCGCTGGTGGCGCTGATCGGTGCCGCAGGTCTGGCCATCGGCCTGGCGCTGCAGGACTCATTGAAGAACTTCGCTGCCGGCGTGATGCTGATCGTGTTCCGCCCGTTCAAGGCCGGTGACTTCGTCGAGGCCGCTGGCACCTCGGGCGTGGTGGAAAAGATCAGCATCTTCAGCTCCATCTTCCGCACCGTGGATAACCGCGAGATCATCGTGCCCAACGGCGCGATCTACGCCGACGTGATCACCAACTACTCCGCCCGCCCGACGCGTCGCATCGACCTGCTGTTCGGCATCAGCTACGACGACGACATCCGCAAGGTGAAGGCGATCATCGAACAGGTGCTGAAGGACGAACCGCGCCTGCTGGCCGACCCGGCTCCCTTCATCGGTGTGGCCGACCTGGCCGACAGCAGCGTCAATATTCACGTCCGGCCGTGGGTGGCAACCGACGACTACTTTGCGACGATGTGCGATCTGAAGGAAAAGATGAAAATCGCCTTCGACGACAATGGCATCACCATTCCGTACCCGCAGATGGACATGTACCAACACGTCATCCACCGCCCGGCGACAGACAAGACCGTAGCCTGACACCCTTTCCAGCGCCCTCACGCAGCCGCAGCCCTGCCGGCACAGTTGCGGCTGCCGGGGCCGTCGGCTCAATGCCTCAAGACCTTGAGGCTCAAGCCGTTCACTTCGATTCGGCGCGCCGCCACAGCGGGGCCAGCCCGATCAGCCCGAACAGCGGCCCCGGCAGCAGCAACCAGGCCACGCGATCGCCGATCAGTGGCCACAAGCGCGTGCTGAGTTCGATCGACACCATCGTGATCGCAAACCCGACCGCATTCTGAAACGCCAGCGCACTGCCCACGCTCTCGGGCGGACAAGCGCGCGCGGACAGCGCGGAAAAGTGCGGCGAGTCGGCAATCACACTTGCCCCCCAGACCAACATCAGCGCCGCCAGCAATAGCGGCGGCCAGTGGGTCGCCAGCGGATAGACGGCACAGCACAGCGCCGAGGTGGCCAGCGCCAGTGCCGCCACCCGCGCGCTACCGATACGGCGGCTGAGCAACCCGCCCAGCACACAGCCGGCCGCGCCAATCCCGATCACCGCAAACGCCGGCCCGGACGGTGAGCCGGCGTCGGCCCCGCGCGCCGCCGTCACCATCAACGGCACCAGGGTCCAGAACGCATACAGCTCCCACTGATGGCCAAAATAGCCCAGCGCCGAAGCCCGAAAGCGTGGCTCGCGCAGCGCCAGCAAGCCCTCGCCCAGTCTTAGCCGCGGCGCACCCGGCCGCCGCGTCAGATACGGCCCATCGCCCAACGCATGGATCATGCCTGCAGCCACCAGCGCCAGGGCCGAGGACACCAGAATCGTCGCCTGCCAGCCCCAGCCGGCATCCAGCATGCGCACGCCATGCGGCAAGGCCGTGCCCAGCGTCAACATGCCGACCAGCCAGGCCAGCGCCGCGCCCGCCTGTCGGGGCACCCACGTCACCACCAGCTTCATGCCCAGCGGGTAGACGCCAGCCAGCGCCAGCCCGACGGCAAAGCGCCACGCCAGACCGTCCGCAAGGTTATGCGCCAGCAGCGCGAAGCCCGCGTTGGCGATCGCTCCCAACACCGCACAGCAGGCAAAGATGCGGCTGGCGGAAAAGCGATCGGCCAGACCGCTGAGCGAGAAGCCCAGCGTGCCGAGGATGAAGCCGAGCTGCACCGCATTGGTCAGGCGTCCCAGGTCGGCCGGGCGCAGTGCCCACAAGCGCATCAAATCCTCGCCCGCGCTATTGGCCGAGAACCACAGCGAGGTGCCGAAGAGCTGGGCAACAACGATCAGGAAAAGTGGCGGTGGACGCATGGTCGTCGACTGTGCAGGCGGATCAGCGCCGATTCAAGTGCCAGGCATGCCCGCATCAAACGGTGCCGCATGCACTGGACCCGTGAACGCCGCACCACCCCCCGCGCGCGCTCCGTGTGCAGGAAAGCCCCCCGGCACGCGCGACACGACTCACCCCAGCCCACCTCCGTCCGCTGGCCGATCGGGATACCATTGCATCTGCGCACCAGACGTGCTGCCGCGCCCGTTTCGCTCGTTTCCGCCCATTTCCGAACCTATCAGAAGCCCATCGTGAGCCTGCCCACCCCCGAACGCCCCCGCGTACCGACAATCACCGTCGGCCTGCGCCCCCACCCTGCAAGCCTCCCCTTCCAGGCCGCGACCGACAGCACGCCGGCCATCGTCTCGCCAGTCGGCATGCTGCTGGCGACGATGTACGCCGCCCCCGATGGCAGCGCAGTGTTCGAGTTCAGGCTTGAGGACAGCCCGCTAGGCAAGCTGCGCATTCCGGCACCGACCGAGCCAGGCCCGGCTGATGCATTGTGGAAGCACACCTGCTTCGAGGTGTTCATCGGCGTCAAGGGCGAACCGGCCTATCGCGAATTCAACTTCTCACCTTCGGGCCAGTGGGCCATCTACGACTTCCGCGCCTGGCGCGAACGCAACGACGACTTCCGCGTGGTGGCAGCGCCACAACTGCGCTTCGAGCAGGACGGCAAGGATGCCTGGCTGGAAGCTCGCGTGCCCGGCACGGCACTGCCCACGGTGCCGGCCGGCACCGAACTCGAGATCGGACTCGCCGCCGTCATCGAGCGTGACGACGGCGAACTGGAATACTGGGCCGTACAGCACAGCGTCGCCCAGCCGGATTTTCACGCCCGCAACACCTTCGTGCTGATGCTCAAGACCTGGGTCGAACCCAGCGACAAGTCCTGATGCCGGCCATCCGTTTCGGTCTCGATCGCCTGCTTGCCGACCCGGCACTGCGCCGCCCGCTGGCCGGCAAGCGCGTCGCCCTGCTCGCCCACCCCGCGTCGGTGACGCGCGACCTGAGGCATTCGCTGGACGCCCTGGCCGCGCTGCCCGAGATCACCTTGTCCGCGGCCTTCGGCCCGCAGCATGGCCTGCGCGGCGACAAGCAGGACAACATGGTCGAGTCGCCCGACTACAACGACCCGCTGCTGGGCATTCCGGTGTTCAGCCTGTATGGCGAAGTCCGCCGCCCGAGCGCAGCGATGATGGACCGCTTCGACGTACTGCTGGTCGACCTGCAGGACCTCGGCTGCCGCATCTACACCTTCATCACCACGCTGCGCTACGTGCTGGAGGAAGCGGCCAGGCACGGCAAGTCGGTATGGGTGCTCGACCGTCCCAATCCGGCTGGCCGCCCGGTCGAAGGCACCCTGCTGCGCCCCGGCTGGGAGAGCTTCGTCGGCGCCGGCCCGCTGCCGATGCGCCACGGCATGACGATGGGCGAGCTGGCGCGCTGGTTCGTTGCCACGCTGGGCCTGGATGTCGATTTCCGCGTGATCGAAATGGAAGGCTGGCAGCCCGAAACGGCACCCGGCTATGGCTGGCCGCTGGGCGAACGCAGCTGGATCAACCCGAGCCCCAATGCCCCCAACCTGTCGATGGCGCGCGCCTACGCCGGCACGGTGATGCTGGAGGGCACGACGCTGTCGGAAGGCCGCGGCACCACCCGCCCGCTAGAGCTGTTCGGCGCGCCCGACCTCGACGCCCGCGCCCTCATCACCACCATGCGAGCCCTGGCGCCCGACTGGCTGCGCGGCTGCGTACTGCGCGAATGCGGGTTCGAGCCCACCTTCCACAAACACGCTGGCCGCTTGTGCACGGGCGTGCAGATCCACGTTGAAGACCCCACGCACTACGACCACGCCGCCTTTCGACCCTGGCGGGTTCAGGCACTGGCTTTCAAGGCCATCCGCCACCTGCAGCCCGACTACCCGCTGTGGCGCGACTTCGGCTACGAGTACGAATTCGACCGCCTCGCGATCGACCTCATCAACGGCTCGCCGCTACTGCGCGAGTGGGTGGACGACGCCGCGTCGACGCCAGCCGAACTCGATGTGCTGGCCCGCACCGACGAAACCACCTGGCTCGAAACGCGCCGGCCTTTCCTGCTCTACCCCGCCTGAGCCTGCTCAGCTCGTAGCCTGAAGGCGGGTCAGGCGGTGGTGACACTGCCCCGACTTTTACACCCTGCAAACGACAGTGCACGCGTACGGGCAAGGAAGCCGGACGAAGACGTGTCGTGGATTTTTACACTCGAGGCTTTAACTCAACTTGCAAATTCATCTAATTCACTGTTTTCCTTGATTTTGTAATATCAGGCACGACTTATGCTACCTCCATTGACAAGAAGTCCGCAGTGTCAAATCACCCATGGAGGGAATCATGAAGCGCACAAGCACTCACCTAAAATACGGTCTTTCCAGCATCGCAGCGGCGGTCGCCCTCTTGGCAGCCCCGGCGGCACAGGCGAGCATGATCGACGGCATCGTCGATTCCTGGACGGTCAACGTTAATGCCGGCTTTCTGACCTCAACCGTCCTGTGGGACGACTCGAACGGCTCAGGCGGCGCGACCAGCGTCTCCACAAGCCAGTTGGTCTGGGGCGAGCCGGCCACCAATGCCGGCCAGAGCAGCCTGACGCTGACCAATCAAAACACAACCAAGACCGCAGTCACCAATGGTGCGGCGGAATCCAACCTCACCATCACGCACAGCAACCACCCGGTCAGCGGTCGCACGCTCGACAGCGTTACGCTGTCTTCAATGCTGACGCTGACGCCCTTTAGCCCGTCTGCCACCGGCCTCGCCCCGGTCACCCTCAACTTCCTGATCAACTTCGACGAGACCTCGAACGGTGCCAATCCGTGTGCAGACGGCGGCGCCAACGGCAGCGGCGTGAACTCGAACGGTTGTGCCGACATTTTCGTCATCGACAACAACGCTCTCAACTTCGAGTTTTTCTACGACCTCGACGGAGTGGGCGGCCCGTTACAGAACCAGCGCTACTACATCAGCTTCTTCGAGCAGACTGCCGGTCTGACTGGACTGCCTACCGACGCCTGCACGTCGGCCGGTGCCACTGCGCCCTGCCTCGGCTTCCGCACACCTGAAGATGCCGTGACCCCGGCGACTTTCGCCGCACTCATCACCACCGACCGGGTCACAATCAACGTGCCGGAACCGGCTACGCTGGCCATGCTCGGCCTCGGTCTGGTCGGGCTCGGCGCGGTGCGTCGTCGCAAGGCCTGAGGACCGCACCCCGCCTTGCTGGCGGATACTCGAAAGGCGGCTCATCGAGCCGCCTTTTTTATTGGCCACCCTTATTTGCCACCCTTCAGACAGGCCTGACAGAGGCGACACCTTCCAATACCAGACCCCCGATCCCTGTCCGCGCTCACCAGCCCTTCCCGTCAGCGCGGAGTCGGGGTAAAAAGAAGGCCAGCCGCTCACGCTGCACACCCACCCACATAAGCGAGCCATTCGGTGATGAAACACGGCCTCCAGATCTTTGCCTGCAACGCCAGCCAGGAGCTCACGGGCGAAATCTGCCACCGCCTCGGCATCCGCCCCGGCCAGCTCGAAATCTCCCGTTTCTCCAATGACAATCTGCGCGTACAGATCCAGGAGAACGTGCGCGAACGCGACGTGTATGTCGTGCAGTCCTTCACCGAACCGGTGAGCGAGCACATCATGGAACTGCTGATCACGCTCGACGCCATGCGCAGCGCCTCAGCGCAGCGCATCACGGCGGTGATTCCGTATTACTCCTATGCCCGTTCGGACAAGAAGGACGCACCGCGCATCTCGATCACCGGCCGCCTGATCGCCGACATGCTGAAGACCGCCGGCGCCGACCGCGTGCTCACCATGGACCTGCACGCCGACCAGGTGCACGGCTTCTTCAGCGTTCCGGTTGACCACCTGACCGCCATCCCGACCATCGCCGAGCACTTCCGCCGCCACCACGACCTGTCGAACATGGTCGCGGTCGCCACCGATGCCGGCGGCGCGAAACGCGTCGGGCGCTTCTCCGAGCGGCTCGGCATCCCGATGGCGATCATCGACAAACGCCGCGTCAGCGATACGGACGTCAAACATGGCGAGGTGGTGGGCGAGGTGCGCGGACGCGACGTGGTGATTTTTGAAGACGAGATTTCCACCGGCGGCACGCTGGTATCCACCGTCGCCACACTGAAGGCGGCCGGGGCACGCAGCATTCATGCAGGCGCTGTGCACGGCGTGTTGTGCGGCCCTGCGATCGAACGCCTGCGCGACGCCGACATCGACTCGGTGGTCGTCACCAACACCGTTGGCCTGTCCGCCGACAAGCGCCTGCCCAAGATCACCACGCTGAGCGTTGCACCGCTGTTCGCCGCTGCAATCGAACGCATCCACGGCGGGCAAAGCGTGGGCGCGCTGTTCGAGTAAGGCGGTCTGTCGATCGACCTCAAGCTCAAAGAATTCGATCTGCACCTCCGCCCAGAACGGCGGACCCTGCCCTGATCCGACCCGTTCACGCAGGTCTTAGTCGGAACGACAGGCGGACACCACCCAATAGGTGATCCCCAGGGCGAGCACGACGGCAGCAATGCCAAGAAGGTAAGCGGGTGCCAAGGTCTGCAGGTCCAGCACGATCACCTTGCGCGCAATCGCCATCAGGGCCGTGGCGATCACGAGCTTTACGTGAATGACGTCATCACGCAGATAGAGGGTGATATTGACGAAGATCTCGATCGCAATCAGGACTGCGAGGAATGCTGCAAAGACAACGAAAATATCGTCCAACCTGAGCAGCAGAACGGGTGGCGTCGCAAGCTTTTCGTAAAGCACCAACACGACATCGGCCACGCTCCAAAGAATCACCCCAACCATCAATACCGCAAGAACGCGGATCGATTGTCGGATGACCCAGTGCAGACGATCGACAAGGGGGTCGTCCGCACGCTCACCCAGGTGGTTTTCACCGCCAGCGATTAGTTTGTGTTTGTCCTGTGGTGCGCTCATGATGATCTCAAGGATGAATGGGCGGCGGCAGGCCGCCCATTCCAGCTCAGTTCAGACCTCGCACACGGGCGTCGACCGGGAGGTGGGTCAGTCCCCACTTTTGCAACGCATGGCCCAGCAGATCGACCTCGGTTGCAGTTTCGACACCATCGGCCCCCACCACGTCCTGCATCGCTTGCAGCAGCGACGCCTGCAAGGCCGGGTCGCGGATGTCTTCGAGCAGGAGTGCGAACACCTCGTCGGCCAGCTTCAGGTGGATGCCGTCGAGGAAGTTCGCCCCCAGCAGCAGGTCATTGCAGTAGTCGCGCAGAATGTGCTCGAACTCCACTTGCCCGATACCGAGCCGAGTGGCTAGCTCGGTCTGCATGGCGGTGTCGAGTTCGCTCTTGTCCAGCCCGCCGTCGGCGAGCACGGCTGCGGCGAGAATCCGCGCAACGGCGGGGGTGCTGTTGGCTTCGTAGTGACGCATGGCGCTTTCTCCTGAGGGGTAGCGTGGAAGTGTTCGCTGCCGCGCCGCCTCAATGGCGGTTTGCGATGCAGCGGAGTTCACCTTATCGACGAATCACCCGTATAAAAAGTCGAGTATATTTTGATGAGTAATCGATTTTTTGGATGGAACTGCAATGGGCGAACTCAACTACAAGCACCTGCGCTACTTCTGGATGGTCGCCAGGGTCGGCACCATCGCGGGTGCGAGCAAACTCCTGAATGTCACGCCGCACGCGATCAGCGCCCAGCTCGCGACCTTTGAAGCCAGCCTCGGAAGCACCTTGTTCCGCCGCGCCGGGCGCCGGCTGGAAATGACCGAGGCCGGCGAGCGCATCCTGGGCCACGCCGACGAGATTTTTGCCTTGGGCGATCAGATTGTCGAAACCCTGCGCGACGGCACGCAGCGGCGCGGGCTGCCCTTTCGCATCGGCATTCCGGACTCGATGCCAAAATCGATCGTGTACCGCCTGATCGAGCCAGCCCTGCACCTGGAGCGAGCGGGGCGCTTGGTTTGCCGCGAAAGCGCGCTCCCTGCGCTGCTGGCCGAACTGGCGGTGCGCCGGCTCGATCTGATCATCGCCGACCGCCCGATTCCGCCCAACCTCAGCGTACGTGGCTATAGCAGTCTATTGGGGGAAAGCACGCTGACGGTGTTCGGCAGCGCTGCGATCTGTGATCGGCTCGACGGTGACTTTCCTGCGCTGCTCCACCGTGCGCCCTTCCTGCTGCCGGGTGAAGACGTCGCCTTTCGCGGTGCGCTGATGCAATGGTTCGACAGCCAGCGGCTTCTGCCCGACATCGTCGCCGAACTGGACGACAGCGCGCTGATGAAGGCCTTTGGCCAGGGCGGTGCGGGGCTGTTCGTAGCGCCGACCGCGATCTCGCCCTACATCTGTGGTCAGTATCAGGTGCGCGCCCTGGGCGAAATCGCCAGCGTGCGCGCACAGATTTATGCGATTACCACCGAACGCCGCCTGAACCACCCGGTGATGGAGGCGATCCGTCGCCAGGCCGCCGAAGCGCTGCAAGCGGATGCAGGCTAGGTGCGCCCTGCTCCTGCTGGGCTGCGTCAGCCCGCCTGCTGTCCGTCTTTCTGAGCGGCGATCTCTGCTCGCACCTCATCCATGTCGAGGCCACGCACACCTTCGATGACCTGGTCCAGCGCACTGGCCGGCAGGGCTCCCGATTCGCGGAACACCATGACGCCTTCGCGGATCACGGCAATGGTCGGAATCGAGCGGACCTGAAAGGTCGCGGCAAGCTCCTGCTGGGCTTCGGTGTCGATCTTGCCGAACACGATGTCCGGATGGGCCTCGGATGCGGCCTCGTAAGTCGGTGCAAAATTGCGGCAGGGACCACACCAGGCAGCCCAGAAGTCGAGGAAGACGATCGGGCTGCCTTCCAGAACCGAGTTGAAGTTGTCGGCGGTGAGTTCGAGGGTGGCCATATCGGCAAGCTCCGGTGGATAGAGGCCATCGATGCTACCCGAGTACAGCCCCCGACCCAAGCCTGAAGCGCCTGAGTGCGCCGCTACAGCACCACGAAGGGCTCAAGCGCTGATGACGGAGCCTGCCTGCAGTGCGCTGTCGACCCGCTGATACAGCAGATCGATATTGAGCGGCTTGGCAAGGAAGTCGTCCATCCCGGCGGCAAAGCAGATCTGTCGATCCTCTTCGCGCACATTGGCGGTCATGGCCATGATCGGGATCCGGCGCAGACCGTGCTCGCGCTCGTACGCACGGATCCGCCGTGTAGCCTCAAGTCCGTCCATGACCGGCATCTGCAGATCCATCAACACCAGATCGAAATGACCCCTGGTCACCAGATCGAGACCCTGCAGACCGTTGTCGGCAACGGTAACAGTGCAAGCTCGCCGCGCCAGCAGGGCTACGGCAAGTTTTTGATTGATCGGGTTGTCCTCGACGACAAGGATGGCAGCGGTCCGTTCCGGCGCACAAGTGGCGGGCGCATCGGGCAGCGCTTGCGCCTTGGCTTCCGCGCCAGCGGCCGACCCGGTGGCCAATCCCTTACGCTCAAAACGGAGGGTGAAGAAGAAGTGGGCGCCCTGGCCGGGATGACTCTCGACACCGAGCGTCCCGCCCATCAGTTCCACCAGCCGGCGCGAAATCGACAGCCCCAGCCCGGTGCCACCAAAACGCCGCGAAGTCGAGCTGTCCGCCTGTGCAAAGGCATCGAAGACCAGCGCCTGAACCTGAGGGTCGATACCAATACCGCTATCCTTGACCGAAAAGCCGACTACGACTGCGTCATCCAGCCCCTCGACAAGCGACGCCGAAACCACGACCTCACCCTGCTGGGTGAACTTGATGGCGTTGCCAACAAGATTGGTGAGCACCTGCTTCAGCCGCAGCGCATCGCCGACCACCCACTGGGGCAACCCGGGCGCCAGCTCGAGACGAAGATCAAGCCCCTTCGATTTGGCTGGCGCAGCCAGCACCTGAGTGGCGAGACGCAAGGTGTCATACAGATCGAAAGCCTCATGCTCGATGTCGACCTTGCCCGCCTCGATCTTGGAGAAGTCGAGGATGTCATTGAGGATGCGCAGCAGCGAGTCGGCCGAGGCCTGAATCATGCGCAGATGATCGGGCACTTCGGGATCGAGCGGATCCATCAGCGCGAGCTCGGTAAGGCCGATGATGCCGTTCATCGGCGTGCGAATCTCGTGGCTCATGTTGGCCAGGAACTGGCTCTTGGTGCGGTTGGCGATCTCGGCCTGATCGCGCGAGACCTCCAGTTCGGCGATCATCTCGCTCCGCTCGACGCTGAGCCGGATCGAGTCGACCAGCATGCGACGCAGGTTGTTGGCCCCGGCAACGACGACACCGATGAACAGTAAGGACGCAAACGCCAGCACCGTGTCGGCAGGCATACGGGAATCGAAGAACGCAATCAGCGAAATCGGCAGCACCGATATCAGCACATAAGTGCGCAAGGCCAGGCGCGAGGACGCCAGCATCGGCACGGCGCCGGCAATGGTCGCGGCAATCATGCCCGCAGAGAAGAAGCGCGCCTCGCTGCTGGCGCCAATCATGAAAACGCAGGCGCCCACGGCCCAGCCGAGCGCAGCAAACGTGCTGCCAATGTAATAGCGGCGAAACCACCGGTCGGCGTCAGCCGGGCCACTGGCCGTGCGCTGGTAACGACGCACGAGTGCGGCACGGCCAGCCGCAATGCAGACCATCGCCGCCACCCACCACGCAGCACGTGTGAGCGGAACACCAAGCGTGACGTTGCCGACCGCAATCAGCGCGGCGATCAGGGCCAGATTGATCTGGGCGAACAGGGCATTGCGATAGAGCAGCGAAACGGCTTCGTGCCAGCTCGCTGCCCCGACCACATCATTGTCGCCATTGCTCACGGCACGATTATCCAGAAGGCAAGGCGCCGAGCCTAGCACAGGGCCACTCGCCACGACGGCCCCGCGCATTCATTGCAAGTACCTCTCAGAGCAAGGGCGCCAGCCAGCGCGCAGCCTCGTCCACCTCCATGCCGGTGCGCTGCGCCCAATCTTCGAGCTGGTCGCGACCGATCTTTGAGACGGCGAAATAGTGACTGTCCGGATGCGAGAAGTAAAAACCGCTCACTGCGGCAGCCGGCATCATCGCGTAGCTTTCAGTCAGTTCCATGCCGATGCGCTCGCGCGCGCCGAGCAACTCGAACAGGGGCCCCTTCGACGTATGGTCCGGGCATGCCGGATAGCCGGGCGCCGGGCGAATGCCGAGATACTTCTCGGCGATCAGCGCCGCATTGTCGAGCACCTCGTCGGCGGCATAGCCCCAGCACTCTCTGCGCACGCGCTCATGCAGCCACTCGGCACAGGCTTCGGCCAGGCGGTCGGCCAGGCTCTTGAGCATGATCGCGTGATAGTCGTCATGTGCGGCCTCGAACTCAGCGAGCTTGGGTTCAATGTTCAAGCCGGCGGTCACGGCAAAGGCCCCGATCCAGTCTTCCACCCCGGAATCCTTGGGTGCGATGAAATCGGCCAGGCACCAGTGCGGCTTGCCCGCCGGGCGCTCGTGCTGCTGGCGCAGGCCGT
>Ga0138256_10004244_pt1 | contig 15253 bp, 14 predicted proteins | sample KNB2016incub_MG_FD_105486 | JGI IMG/M metagenome (GOLD analysis project Ga0138256, IMG submission 105486) | Active sludge microbial communities from wastewater in Klosterneuburg, Austria - KNB2014incub_MG | ecosystem: Engineered > WWTP > Activated sludge > Unclassified | place: Austria... | reverse complement strand
AAGCAAAATCGATGATGAAGAAAAAATAAATCTCCAACAATACATCACTAGAATTTATGGGAGTTTAACTACTTTTAATGTTTTATTCAGACAAAAAGAACATCACTTCGTAGGTGAAAAAGGAGATGCATAAGATGATAAAAAGCATTAATAAAAATTTTATTATAATTATTGCCATTAGCTTGTTTTTTGGCAAATGTATTCAAGTACCAAAACAATTTGATGGATTAACACCAGGAATTTGGCGAGGTGTTTTTATTTTAAAAGATCAAAGACAACCAATTGTAACAAAAGGTAAAAACAAAATAGTCACTCTCGATGTGACCACAGATAAGCAGTATTTCACTTCCCCATTTAATTTTACTATATCGAGAAATGAATCGAAGGAACTCATTATGACTGTCACCAATGCAGAAGAAAAAATTGTATTCTCTCCTATTCAATATGGCAGAGATAGAAAGACAGGTGAAGATACATTTTATGTAGAGCTAAATCCTTATGACGCCGTTTTGAAAGGAATTTATGATGAAAATCAAATGAAAGGTAACTTTATTGTACGTGATAAACCAAACTACTATATCCCATTTGAAGCTAAATTTGGTCAAAATTTCAGATTTGAAAAAATTCCTAAAAAAGCAAATATCGACCTTACAGGAACATGGCAAGTTACTTTTGGCAAAAACACAACAGATGAATTCAATGCTATCGGTGAGTTTCAACAAACTAATAATCATCTAAATGGAACTTTCAGAACTGAAACAGGTGATTTCCGATATCTTGAAGGTCTAGTTGAAGAAAACATAGTAAAACTTTCCTGTTTTGATGGTGCACATGTTTTTTTATATGATGCCTTTATTCAAAACGATTCATTACAGGGGATTTTTTATTCAGGGACACATTATCAAGTGCCTTTTGTAGGATTTAGAACGGATTCCCCAAAATTGATCCATGGCGATAGTTTAGTAAAAATTTTATCTAATAAGCCTTTTATTTTTTCACTTGAAGATACGAATGGAAAAATGATAAGTAACGCAGATCCTGAATATGCCAATAAGTTGAAGCTTATTCAAATCACTGGAAGCTGGTGCCCAAACTGTAGAGATGAAGGAGAATTTTTAAACAGCTATTTAAAAGAAAACCCAAATTCAAATATTGCTATTTTTTCACTTGCATTTGAACGATATCCTGACAGACAAAAAGCATTAGAAAGAGTAAAGAAATATAAACAAGCAATGAATACTTCTTATCCTATGCTTTATGCAGGGCTTTCCAATAGAGATTCAGCCTCACTATTAATTCCTCAAATTGATGGGATAAGAGCCTACCCTACTTTGTTGTTTTTAGATAAAAATAATTCGATTGTAAAAGTCCATTCTGGATTTGACGGACCTGCTACCTCTAAATTCACTGAATTCAAAAATGAATTTGAGACTACTATAAAAGAACTAAATAAGTAAAATGAAAACAGCATTAATAACTGGCGCCACTTCTGGAATAGGTTATGCGACAGCAAAATTATTAGCTTCAACAAAAAATTACAAATTAATTCTTTGTGGCAGAAGACTTAATAAACTCGTTCAATTACAAAAAGAACTAAGCGATTACCAAATTCATATTCTTAATTTTGACATTCAGAACTTTTCTGAATGCCAAGATGCATTAAATTCACTTCCAGAAAATTTTCAGACTATAGATATTCTCATCAATAATGCTGGGCTTGCGCTAGGTTTAGATTTACTTCATGAAGGAAGTCTAGAACATTGGAATACCATGATCGATACCAATATCAAAGGATTATTGCATATGAGTAAATTGGTGAGTGCTAAAATGGTAAATCAAAAATCTGGACAAATCGTAAATATTTGTAGTACCGCTGGGAAAGATGTTTATCCAAAAGGAAATGTTTACTGCGCCACAAAATTTGCCGTTGACGCTTTAACCAAATCAATGAGACAAGATCTTGTAAACTTCAATATAAGAGTAAGCCAAGTTGCACCTGGACATGTTGAAGAGACTGAATTTGCTATAACAAGATTTGAAGGAGATAAATTAAAGGCAAACATTTATTCAGATTTTAAACCTTTAAAAGCCATTGATGTCGCAGAAACAATATTATTTATTATATCACGTCCTGCACATGTAAATATTCAAGATATTTTAATCACCTGTACTCAACAAGCTTCTGCAACACTAATAAATAGATCAGGCCGTTAACTACAGTTTTACCTCAGGGTATTTTTTAGTAAATGCTTCCTCTAAAATTCGTATCTTATCAATCATTACTTTCGATTCATTTGATTCAGGATGTATAGAAATATGAGCTTGTAATAATTTAATTCTTTTTAATTCAACTATTGTGTTTACAGTAATTTGGTCAAAATAGAAATCATTAAACATATTCCATATATAGTCAATAGCTAGATCATTTGGATGTACTAAATCCTCTTTTACAAACCTATAATCTCTTAAATCATCAATAAAAATTTCATAAGAAGGAAAGTAATAAACAGAACTGAATTCCTTTTGAAGTTTCTCAATTGCCACAATTAATTTGGCTTTACTTCTTGAATTTTCTATAAACCCATCTTTCAAATACCGAACAGGACTGACAGTGAATAAAATCTTTAAATTTGGATTTACATTTCGAAATGCGAGAATCAGATCTGAATAAGCTTCATAAATAGTGTCAATATCAGTTTCCATTCTAGTAAAATTTTGAGCATTAACTTTATGACAATTTGCAACTGGAAATTTTAGATCGTTGTGGAAATAATAAAATGAACTACCTAAAGTTATAATTAATAAATTGGCATATTCTAAATAGTGCTTATTCTCCTCAATGCCTGTATTCAAAATGCTTAAAAGCAACTCCTTGTCTGTTGAATAAATTTTACTATGATGCATCCATGATAAAAAAATATTCTCTTTCGAAAAGATATAATTTGACCACTTATACTCAGATCGATCAAGTAAGATATTAAGTTGATTACTGATCACTAATGGATTAAATGCAATCCCAAATGAAGATTTCTCTACATCAAAACCTAAATATTTAAATTTATCAAAAATATTTTCTGCAAAACACGAACCAATGCAAAATATTTTATCCTTATAGCTTATTCTAAGATCAGATGGTGGAATTTTAATTTCTGTTCTAAAAATCATTCATGTAAGATTTTGCCAAAAATAACATAAACTTCAATAAATTGAACAATTATTTAAATTAAACAACAGGATTTAATATAGTTACAACTATCTTTGCAACATTAAGCCTCATAAATAAATGGAATTTTGGAATATTTTCAGAGCCAATGAAGTCATTAGACCTAGTGATAGCATGATTTTTGGCAGATACAGTGAGGCTGGAATAAGTGAATCAAAATTACAAATCTGGGATAAGTCAATTGCCTATTATGAAAGTGGTGATTACAAATCAAGTATTCTAGAATTATTGTATTATCTGATTAACGAAAATAATCCAAACAATGTTATCATTAATGAGTCAAACAACCTAGTTGATTTTTCGATTCATCAAGGATCTAAAATAGTTACTGGATATTTCAATAATCAATATTTTAGATCTGAAGTTCAAATTGCAAAAGGAGCAGAACTTAAAATCGGACTTTTAAGAGAACTCACTGAAATAACCTATGAATTAGAATATGGGAGATTTGCATTAAATAAAGAAGATATTATAACTCTTGTTTTTGATTCATACATTGAAGAATCCTCACCTTATAAATTGTTTTATGGTCTTAAAGAAATAGCACTTTTTGCAGACAAAAAAGATGATGTCTTATTAGTTGACTTTAAAAATTTGAAGCCTATTAACAATGCTATCACTATTGCAGTCCCTGATTCTGAAAAATTGATTAAGTGGGATTTATTAAAAAAGCTTATATCGGATTGCAATAATGATACTGAAGAAAATAAGAACACATTAGATAAATTCCAAGGTGCACATACATATATTTTATTAGCCGCAATTTATAAAATCGATTACTTGATAAAACCCGAGTCTAAAATAATGGAGTATATTGAGAATGCTGATAAAGATTATTTTATCGATAAATCTACTGATCTCACTTCCAAGATAAAGCTTTTACAGGAATGCATCAATAACATTAGTGAAATTCCACAAAGTCAATTTAATAATGAAATATATAATGTAGTCTCTACTTTTTCTTGGACAAATCACAGTTCACATTCACAAATAAAAGACGTTATCGAAGCTGAATTAAAAACATTTAATTGGTTTTATGAAAACAAAAATTACAATATATGTGAAGCCATTTGTTCCTATATTGTAGGATATTTATTATACCATTTTTCATTAATTCCTCCAATTAAAGAATTGCTGCAATTTTACCTTGAATTGGTAGAGCCTCGGTTTTTTAGCAAATTAAATGGTACGGAAGATAATGATGTCATCACAAGTTTAATGATAAAAAAAAGAATAAATAAAATTTCAGAAAAGTATAAATCCAAATACCCCGCTCTTGAATTCATTTCCAATACCAAAAATGATGATTTCCATTTAAACCTAAGAAATATTTTATTAACGATTCAATCCTACCAATATTAATGAAAATAAAACAGATCATAGAGAATTACAAAAATGTAGTGGTACAAATCGCCACACCATTCTCTATTGGTACCGGTTTTTATTTAAAAAAATATAATTTAATCATCACTAATGAACATGTCGTCAGAAATAATAAGGAAGTCATAGTTGAAATTCATGAAAAGTCTAGATCAATATTTCCTGTCATCTACTTAGACCCAAAACTTGATATTGCATTTATTAAGGTATTGACAGACGAGTTGGACATTGATATTGAACTAGGAGACTCAGAATCTCTATCAGAGGGTGACATTGTATTAGCTATAGGGCATCCCTTTGGTCTAAAATATACAGCAACTCAAGGTATCATTTCCAATATTTCACATTTGCAAAATGATATATATTATTTACAACATGATGCAGCTTTAAACCCAGGAAATAGTGGGGGCCCCTTATTGGATCAATCTGGCAAAATAATTGGGGTCAACACATTTATCATTCAAAATGGCCAAAACATAGGATTTTCACTGCCTTCCAATGAATTGTATGCCAGTTTAAAAGAATTCACACTTAACAATAATCAAATTCCAGCCACAAGATGTATTTCATGTATGAATCTGGTTTTTGAACCAAATGTTGATCGACCATTTTGTCCACATTGTGGTGTAAAGATCACAATGATTTCAGATATCAAACCCTATGAACCAACTGGCTTAAAAAAGGAAATCGAAGATTTAATAACAAAATTAGGCTTTGATGTGAATCTGACCAGAAGAGGTCCTTATAATTGGGAGCTAATATTGGGATCTGCAAGAACCGTTATTAGCTACCATGAAGAATCTGGCTTTATTTCTGCAGATTCTATTCTATGTACCCTGCCAAAAGAAAATATAAAAGAAATTTATAGTTATATCTTGCAGCAAAACTACGACATGAAGGGTCTTAGTTTTAGTATCAAGAATAATGATATCATTCTTAGCACTTTAATGTTCGATAAATACTTTCATAAAGAATCAGGCTATCGAATCTTAGAGAATCTAATAGTGGTATCAAATGATCAAGATGATATACTTATTAACAAATTCAAGGCAATAAAGAGCATTTATTAGCGAAAATTGCACATAAAAAAGAAAAATATGGACATCATGTTAAGAAATTGGAACAGGAATTGCAAAACATGTAGTATATTTAGGCATTCTAACGTAGTAGGCATGAAACGAATTCTATACGCTGTTATTTTCGCGCTACCAATTATATTGGGCGCACAAGACATACATTTTTCACAATTTTATATGTCTCCTCTCAATTTAAACCCAGCAATGACTGGTGTTATGAATTGTAAAATGAGGTTTTTGGCCAATTATAGAAACCAATGGGCCCCAATTCTCAAAACAAAGGCTTTCAACACTTATAATCTATCTTTTGATCAAAAGATCCCTGTAGGAAGATATGATTATTTTGGATTCGGAGGTACTTTTTGGGGTGATAGAGCTGGATCTATTGATTTTTCTACATTACAATTCAAACTTTCTGGAGCTTATAGTAAGCGCATGGCAGGTTCTAGAACTTCAGCTCATTACCTAGTAATTGGTGCTGAAGGTGGAATAAACCAGAGAAGTATAAATTTCCACAATGCCGTATTTGGTGATCAAATAGAAGCTGAAAAAGGTGTAACCAAGCCTGTAAGTAATGAATTTACTAAATATTCTATTGATCCAAGTTTCCTATTTGCAGATGTTGCTGTAGGATTATTGTGGTTTTCTGTTCTTGACAAAGAAAACAATTATTACTTTGGCGGATCTTTTTCACATCTAAATGAACCTTTACAAAACCATTATTCTCCTTCAAATCCAAACTTTACTGCAGCTCCACTATATTCTAAGCTTACAGTTCATGGAGGAGGTATATTTGCATTAAATAGAAAGACTGCTATTGTTCCAGGAATTGTTACATTCTTTCAAGGACCTCACTTTCAAGTTAATGGAGGTACCAGTTTTAGATTTGATATGAGCAAATCAAGGTATGATAAGCAATCATTCCAAGCAGGTCTTTGGACTAGAATTAGTAATAAAGTATCTGGTGTGTTGAGTGATGCTGTGATATTGTCAACAAGATTTGATTATAACAAATTTGGTATAGGATTAAGTTATGACATAAACGTATCAAGTTTAAGAGCAGCTTCACCAGCTAATAATTCATTTGAATTTTCTTTTATATATAATATCTGCGGACCTGAAAAAAGAGGTATCTACTGTCCGAATTTCTAAAAACTAGAATTTAAAAAATATAAAGAGGCAATATTCGTTAGAGTGTTGCCTTTTTTTTATAAAATGATTCGATTAGATTTCTAAACATAAATAAAAATTAGTTTTTATCTTTAAGGCTAATTTATATTTGATCAAGAGATTGCATTCAATATATAAATTTAGCTTATATAAAACAAAACGAAAAAATATGTTCGGCTCAAAATCAAATCAGAACGACCCAAATAAAAATGCAGCTTTAGGAGGTCAAGGTGCTTTAAACAGTATAGTCAATGGAACTAATATTGATGGAACGATCAATGCCGAAAATGATATACGCATTGATGGCAATATGAAAGGAATCTTAAATTGCAAAGGCAAAGTCATTATTGGTCCCAAAGGTCAAATCGATGGTGAAATCAGAGCTCAAAACGCGGTAATAGAAGGTGTATTCAAAGGTGTCTTGCATATCGACGATCTTCTTCAGATTAAAGAATCAGCCCATGTCGAAGGAGAAATAAATACAGACAAACTTTCTGTATCTCCAGGTGCAAAATTCAATGTCGTAAGTAAAATGAGTCAGCAGACGCAGATGTAAAAAATTTAATGTTAAAAAATAATTCTTCAGCCAATAAAATACTTAAATATTCTGGACTTGCATTCCAATTATTTGGAACAGTTGGTTTCTTTACTTGGATTGGCACTATCTTAGATGAAAAATTTAAATTTAAAGATCCGTGGATGACAATAATTTTAGTTATTTTATCATTCACAGCTGTAATGTTTTGGCTATACAATGATTTAAAAAAAAATAAAAATGAGTAATACAAAATTTATAGTATTACTTTTTATAACCATATTTATTAATGCTGTATTGGTCTATTTGTTTGCAGCAAAAACGATATCGAATAATTACATATTGGGAATGTCGCTCATCATTGTTTTTTTTACAATCTTTTGTTCAAGTTTATTTTTTTTTGGAAAAATGACTGTCCAATCAAAAAATAAATTTTTATTTTCTAGAGTATTTATTATTTCAATCATCTTTAAAATGATCATGGTAATACTGTTGGTATTAATTATGATTAAAAAATTTGATTTAACAACTGAACAAATAATCATACCCATTATTTTTATATACATTAGCTTTACTACCTTAGAGACTATTTCATTAATGAAAATAAGCAATACAAAAAAATTAGCTTAATCCAATCAAATGACTTTTGAAGAATTTAAAGACTTTTCAATAAAAATCCCAGAAGATCCCGGAGTCTATAGATTTCTCGATAAGAAAAACGAAATCCTATATGTAGGAAAAGCAAAAAATTTAAAAAATAGATTGAACTCCTATTTTGGTGAAAAGAAATATATAGCGGTAAAAACAAAAGCTTTAATAAAGCATGCACACCATATAGAATTCACAATAGTAGAGACTGAGCATGATGCTTTACTTCTAGAAAATTCTTTAATTAAAACACATCAACCGAGATATAATGTAATGCTCAAGGATGGGAAAACCTACGCTTATATTTGTATTAAAAATGAATCATTCCCAAGAGTATTTTTTACTAGAAAAGTGTATCGAGATGGTTCGACATATTTTGGACCTTATACTTCAAAATATAAAGCTGAAATACTAATAGAACTCATTAAATCCCTCTACCCTCTAAGGACCTGTAGTTTAAATTTAAGTCCATCTGTTCTTACAAAATCTAAGTATAAAATTTGCTTAGAATATCATATAAAAAATTGCAGTGGTCCTTGTGAAAAACTAGAAAGCGAAGATGAATATCTTCAAAAAATTTCTCAAATAAAAAACATACTTAAAGGGCATTTTAAATTCGTAAAAGAACATATACTAGGATGCATGGAAGACAGTGCCTCAAAAATGGACTTTGAAGGAGCCCACATTTGGAAAACGAGACTTGAGGCACTACAAGATTATCAAAGTAAATCTACTGTGGTAAATCCTAATATTCTAGACGTCGATGTATTCAGCATTGCAAAACTAGACAATGAAGTATTTATCCACTTTATGAAAGTCATTGATGGTGCCGTAATTCATACATTTACGATAGATGGTGAACTTAATGTCGACGATGATGATAGAAAAGTACTTTCATTAGGTATTCAAAAATTAAGGAATCAATTTGAAAGTCAAGCGAAAGAAATCATCGTGCCATTCGAAGTAGATCTGGAATCAAATGATATTCAGATTACAATTCCTAAGATTGGAGACAAAAAGCATCTATTAGAATTATCCGAAAAAAATGTAAATTTTCATGTCCTACAGGTAAGAAAAGATAAGCTAAATAAAGCAGCAAAATCATCCCCATCAGAACGAATATTACGTACCCTACAAGCAGATCTCAATCTTTCAGAAATCCCATTCCATATCGAGTGTTTTGATAACTCAAATATACAAGGCACCAATCCAGTATCTGCCTGTGTGGTTTTCAAGAATGCAAAGCCATCAAAAAAAGACTACAGACATTTTCATGTTAAGACAGTAGTAGGACCCAATGACTTTGCTTCAATGGAAGAAGTAGTTTTTAGGCGATATAAACGATTAATAGATGAAAAGCAAACCCTGCCGACATTAATTATAATAGATGGTGGAAAGGGACAATTATCATCAGCCATGAAGTCAATTAATGCACTTGGAATATCAGATAAAGTAACTTTAATAGGTATTGCAAAAAAACTTGAAGAAATATATTTCAATGGTGATCCTATTCCACTTCATATTAATAAAAAATCTGAGTCCTTAAAACTTATTCAACAATTGCGAAATGAAGCACATCGTTTTGGGATCACTTTTCATCGAAATATGAGATCAAAAAAAATGCTCGGAAGCTCACTAACTCAAATCAAAGGACTGGGAGAAAAATCAGCAAAAAAATTAATTACACATTTTGGTTCAATATCAAGTATTGCAGCGGCTGATGAAATTGAAATTGAAAAAATTGTTGGAAAAAAAATTACACATCTTTTAAAAAATTATTTCGACCATACACCACCTTTTTCAAAAGGAATACAAGTTGATGAAGAAGAATAATAAAGTTATAATCTCAAAAAATTTTTCTCCTTTTGGCTTTTTACTAGATTAAGGCCTGATTAAATTTGATGCTTCGACATTAATTTCCATGCCATATCCTATGGAGGCCAATTGAATAATTATTCTACTTTTCCCTTTAAGATTTATTATTTTCGCTTTCATTCCTGCTAGAGATCCTGAGATAATTTCTACGTTTTCCCCAACTTCAAATTCAAAATTCATTAAATGACTTGCAATAACTTCCCCAGTGATTCTTTTGAGTAAGTCTATTTCAGACATTGGAATAACTGCAGGACTATTTAGGTTTTTAATAAACTGACCTACGTAAGGAATACTTAAAACTGAATTAAAATCGGATTTGTGAATCCTAAGAAAAACAATGCCTGTTATCAATGGTTTTTTAATAATTCTTTTACTCCTAGCATACTTTTTTACAATTTCTTGAATGGGTACATATACTTCAAAATTCATTGAAGAAGCACGATCTTCGACCCATTTTTCAGATCTTGCCTTCACCCTTAAAGCATACCACTGTTGTTCCCCTTGTTTAGGCATTATACTTAAATTGATCTTTATACCATTGAACTGTTTTTTTGATCCCACTCTCAAAACTTGTTTTCATAGTATATCCTAGAAGTTCATTAGCTTTTGTTATATCTGCAAATGAAAACTTAATATCTCCTTTTCTTTCTTCAGCATAGTTTGGCTCTATATCAGAGCCCAATTCTTTTTGTATAGCATAATATAGTTCATTTAAAGTGATACTACTGCCACATGCCAAATTGAATACTTCACCATAGGCACGTTCATCTGCATTTAATGCCAATTTACACCCTTCTATAACGTTACTCACATGGGTAAAATCGCGACTTGTACTGCCGTCACCATATATAGTAGGTCTTTCTCCTTTAAGTAACTTAGTAATAAAAATTGGAATAACAGCTGCATATTGCGATTCTGGATTTTGTCTTTTGCCAAAAACATTAAAAAAACGAATGGCAATAGTCTTCAATCCATATAAATGATAGAACTGTCTAGCATACAATTCCAATCCATATTTTGTAATAGCATAAGGAGACACTGGATTGGGAAAATCATTTTCAGAGCGTGGCTTAACAGTAAGGTCTGTTGTTTTATTACCATACACCGATGAGCTACTAGCACAAACAAAACGTTGAATATTCTTTTCTTTTGCAGCAACCAACATATTTAAAGTGCCACTGATATTATTTTCATTTGAATTTATAGGTTCAGCGATAGACCTAGGAACTGACCCTAAAGCGGCTAGATGAATTACTGCATCCATATCATTACATGCTTGCATACATGAATGTAGATCTCTAATATCACCTTCAAAAGCATCAAAATTACTAAATGAACGAAATTGAACTAGGTTGTCGCGACTTCCACTAGAATAATTATCCAAAATGCGGACATGATATCCATTTTCTAGCAAATCTTCAACCAAATTGGATCCAATGAAGCCAGCACCTCCAGTGACTAAAATATTTTTCATTTTTATAAAATTAGTACAAAAGTAAGGAAAAATATATGATCAGGATTCCTAATATATCTTTATATTCTTATTTAACTTCTTCTTCCGATTTGATAAACTTTAAATCTAGATAACTTGAGATCAAGAGGTTTGAACTTATCAGAAATATTCTTATTGGAATTCCGATCAAGCAGAAGAAATTTATGTTCATTGGAACAATCCAAACTGAGATAGCCAAATCTTGAAAGGTAAGCTATCAATGCCCAATCAGTACATAAATCTTGTGAAGTTGACAATATACTACCTTCAGGTATGTGTTTAGATAATTGTTGTATATCTTTTAAAATTTCTTTATCTCGAGAATAATTTCCAAAAGAAAATATTTAGTAAACAAATATAAATCCAATTAAGCCATAACTCAAGTACTTTATATTTTTAAAACTAATTTCTGGTAATTTATTTATTTGAACAAGGATCGCTTGATGCAATAAAAACCCAAATGAAAGTGCATAAAAAGGAATGGATGGAATAAGATAAAATTTTCTTTGTTTTAATGAAATTATAAGGGGAATAGAAGCGGTCAATGCAATAAATATGAAAAGTAGAAATTTTTTATTTTTAAACTCAATTGTTTTAACATGATTTTTCCATTCATAATACCAGAAACCAATCAATAAAATTATTGGAATGGATAGATCTAATAACAAATCAAAAATCAGTTTGAATCGATAAGATGTGGTAATCTCTCGTTTATTTTGCAACGCAGGTAAAAGCTGTTGAGTGAAATAAAATTTAAGATTAGTAATGAGCTCAGGAAATATTAAATATATCCCAACAAAAAAACAAAATAGACAAACAATAATAACAAAAGAATTGATCATTGCTTTTTTCCAAGAACCATATAGAGCCGCATAATCAAAAGGAACTGCGATCGGAAACAATCCTACAAATCCCTTGGACAGGAAGGCTAAAAAAATAAATAGACTGGCAGGAAAAAGTAATAAATTTCTTGAATAAATCAAAGCGTTCAATAAAAAATTGACTGCAAAAAGACTAAATAATCCAGTTACGTTCTCCAATAGATTATTTTTATAAGACCAAGCCACTATTGGGATAGATAGCCAGAATAAAATAGGTAACCAAAAATTTCTTCTTTCAACTTCGCTACCACTTAAAAGTCTCCAACATAAAAATATTCCAGAAACACTAATCAATATTATACACAGAGAAAATATATTCTCAGTATAAAACCCATTTCCAAAAATTGAAAAGAAATAAGATTGAATTATAAATACTAAAGGAGGATGTTCATAAAAAACTGGATATAAAACTTTGGTATAATGTGGCGCAAAACAACTTCCAATCCCCGATGCCAAATTCTTTGAAATAGCACTGTAGGTAATACCATCCAAAAACATCCCTTGATGCACAAGCGAAGGTAAAAATATTGTAATAAGGAGAGCTAAGACAATTAGAACAAGAGCGTTATTTTTTTTCATTAAAGTGAATAATCTCAATAAGGTTGATAATTACTGCTTTTGAAATTGCGTTTTAACCTTCTAAAAGCATGTTCTTTGATTTGTCGCACCCTCTCGATTGAAATGCCATGTAGTTCAGCAACATCTTCAAGTTTTTTAGCTTGACCATCAGTCAACCCAAATAAATCTTCGAGTACTTCTCTTTCTCTAGGTGCCAATCTTTTTAAATTAAATCGAAGCTGTTCATTCATTGAGTCTTGAATGACTTTCATATCTGGACTTTCCATTGATTCATCACCTAATGTATCCATCATAGACAAGGATCCATCTTCAGCACCAAGGGGTTCATCTAAAGATACGTGTCGTGAATTTGAATTCAGCATCGTATAAATATCATCTATCCCAATATCATATTTTTCTGATAACTCTTCAGGGCTTGGCTCTCTCTCAAATTCTTGAAGAAACGATTGATTTTTTTCATAAATTTGATTTTGAAGATGGTGTTTGTTGTATGGCAATCGAATCATCCTTGAATTCTCTACAATTGCTTGGAGAATAGATTGACGAATCCACCATACAGCATAAGTAATAAACTTAAATCCTTTTGTCTCGTCAAATCGCCTTGCAGCTTTGAGCAAACCAATATTCCCTTCATTAATCAAATCATTTAAGGTGAGTCCATTATTCTGATATTGTTTTGCCACAGAAATGACAAATTTTAAATTTGACTTGACTAATAAATCTAAGGCATTGAAATCTCCAGTTTTAAATTTTTTAACGACTTCTACTTCTCTTTCTGGAGTTAAAGGATCTATTCGAGAAATTTCAGATAGATACTTATCCAAAGCTGCACTTTCTCTGGAAGTGATTCTATTAGAAATTTTTAATTGCCGCATTATACAATACTTTATATATTTAAATAATCCTATTTAAACGTAAAAAGTGCCATGAAAAGGCAATAAAATCGAATTTTAGCTTTTAATTAACTGTATAGTTTACTTTCTTGGCATTATTGCCTTGCGAGAAAGTCTCAGCTTGTTTGTTTTTGGATCGGTTCCAATAAGTTTAACTTGAATAATCTCGCCAACTTTCAATGCGTCTTCCACTTTATCTATTCGCTCATGTGAAATTTCGCTTACATGAAGTAATCCACTTTTGCCATGGAAATCAACAAATGCTCCATATGGGAATATAGAAACTACTTTTGCATCATAAACTTCACCAACTTCAGGTGTGAATGCTATTCCTTTTACAATTTTCACTGCTGCATCTATTGAATCTTTATTATTTGAAGCAATATTTACATAGCCTTTATCGTCTTTTTCCTCTATACTAATTTTAGTTCCTGTCTTTGCTTGGATCTCCTGAATGATTTTTCCACCTGGTCCAATCACTGCTCCTATAAAGCTCTTATCAATAATCACTTCTACAATCCTTGGTGCATGAGGCTTGAAATCATCATTAGGTACTTTAATCGTCTCTTCCATCTTATCTAGGATGTGCATTCTACCAGCTTTAGCTTGAGCCAATGCTTCAGCCAACAACTCATAAGATAATCCATCGATCTTCATGTCCATCTGTGTCCCAGTAATCCCTTTACGAGTCCCTGTAACTTTAAAGTCCATATCTCCCAAAGCATCTTCATCGCCTAAGATATCTGATAAAATCGCGGTTTTACCATCTTCTGTGATCAAACCCATTGCAATTCCAGAAATTCCAGATTTAACAGGTACACCAGCATCCATAAGAGCTAATGAACCTGCACAAACAGTTGCCATTGATGATGAACCATTTGATTCTAAAATATCGGAAACAATTCTTACTGTGTAAGGAAAATTTTCAGGCATGATTTGCTTTAAAGATCTTCCAGCAAGATTGGCATGTCCCACCTCTCTTCTTCCTGGTGCACGCATTGGCTTTGCCTCACCTACAGAATATGGAGGAAAGTTATAATGTAAAAAGAAATTCTCATCTCTTCTATCTAAGGCATTATCGATAAGCATTTCATCATCTTTTGTACCAAGTGTGACGGTAGTTAAAGACTGTGTCTCCCCTCTAGTGAAAATAGCAGATCCATGAGTTGCGGGAAGGTAAGCCACTTCTGTCCATATATGCCTAATATCCTTAGTTCCTCTTCCATCGAGTCTCTTGCCAGTTTCTAGAACTAACATTCGAACGATATGCTTTTTAAGTTTATCGTAATATGAATTTATGGTCTTAGAATTTTCATTATACCACTCTTCACCATTCTCCAATTTTAAAGCTTCAGAACATTCTTTTAAGACTGCATCAAAAGCATTTTTTCTGTCTTGTTTTTCAGATGCACTAGCTGCTATTTCTTTGATTTTTGCAGCAGCGTTTTCATTTAAATAGTTCTTTATTTCAAGGTTTTCTTCGAAAACCAAAATATCTCTT
>Ga0138256_10004243_pt1 | contig 15255 bp, 20 predicted proteins | sample KNB2016incub_MG_FD_105486 | JGI IMG/M metagenome (GOLD analysis project Ga0138256, IMG submission 105486) | Active sludge microbial communities from wastewater in Klosterneuburg, Austria - KNB2014incub_MG | ecosystem: Engineered > WWTP > Activated sludge > Unclassified | place: Austria... | reverse complement strand
GGTCTTTCGACCAACGGAACAGCGCGATCTTCGTTCCCACCTACCACCTACCGCTCCCAACATGGAATCCGAACACAAGGCCATCGTCCCCATCCAGCTACGCTTCGCCGACCTGGACATGGCGCATCACGCCCACAACGCGGTGTACCTCCATTGGTTCGAATTGGCGCGTATGGCCTTGTTGCGTCGGTTCATCCCTCCCGGTCACGATTGGAAGAACCAAGGACTCATCCTTGCACGCAACGAAGTGGACTATCGCGCACCAGTGCATTTGAATGATGAGATCGAAGTGGAATGCTGGTGCAGCGCGATCGGTAGCAAGAGCTTCGACCTGGAATACGCCGTGGTGCGGGTGAAGAAGGAGGAGCGAACGATCTGCGCAGAAGGCCGCAGCGTGATGGTCTGTTTCGACTATGTGGAGAGCCGGACGATCGGGATCCCGGAGAACTGGCGCGGGGCCTTGTCGAATCTCACCGGTCGCTGAGCGCAAGCCACCATCTTTGCGCGCTCAAGAAAAGCCATGCACGCCATCACGCTCACCGAACCCGGCACCGTACTCGAACCCAGCGAACTCGTCCTGAACCCGGACGGATCCGTGTACCACCTCGCCTTGCGTCCCGAGCAGCTCGGCGACCTCGTGCTCGTGGTGGGTGATCAAGGTCGTGTGGAGCGCATCAGCAAGCATTTTGAAAAGATCGAGCACCGCACCGCGAACCGCGAGTTCGTGGCGCACACCGGTGTGTATCGTGGCACGCACATCACGGCGCTCAGCACTGGCATCGGCACGGACAACATCGACATCGTTGTGAACGAACTGGATGCGCTGGCGAACGTGGACCTGGAAGCGCGCATGCCGAAACGCGAGCAGCGCGCCTTGCGCATCATCCGCCTCGGCACTTGCGGATCCTTGCAGGAGGACATCCCTGTGGACAGCCGCATCGTGAGCGCCTTCGGTGTGGGCATGGACAATGTGCTGCACTATTACGCCTATGAGAACACCGATGCCGAGACGCGCCTGCTGAACGAATTCCTCGCGCATACCGAATGGCCGGACAACCTGCCCGTTCCTTATGTGGCCGGTGCGGACAAGTTGCTCTTGGAACAACTCAGCTACGAGAACACCGTCGGCATCACCTTCACCGCCGGTGGCTTCTATGGCCCACAAGGACGACAGGTACGCCTCGTGCCCTCCATCGATGGCTTGAACGAACGCCTGAGCAGTTTCGAGCACGAAGGGCTGCGCGCGGCCAACTTCGAAATGGAGACCAGCGCGCTCTATGGTTTGGGCGGCATGCTGGGCCACCGTGTGTGTACCGTGTGCTGCGTGGTGGCCAACCGCCTGCGCAAGGAGTACAGCAAGGACCACCATGCGGCGATCGACCGAATGATCGTGGAGGTGCTGGAGAGGGCGACGGTGTGAGGGAGCACTTGTCCCAACCTACCTTTCCACACCCCGCTGTTAACGGCTCCTTCCTTCAAATTGCATCAACAGCCCCTCGGTGGAAACATCGTGCGGCCTCGCCTTCCCGGCGTTTCGGCTCCGGCTAGTTTCGGCCAGTTCCGAAATGAAGATCCGCCGATGAGCCACCCCGAGATCCGTGCGCTGATCACGTTGATCGACGATCCCGACGAGACCATCTACTCCCAGGTGCGCGACCGCATCGTGGAGTTGGGCGATGGGATCGTGCCCGAGTTGGAACGCGCGTGGGAGATCGATGACTTCGGCGACCTTTTTCGCAACCGCATCGAGGACCTGCTGCACATCATCCACCTCGCCTCCGTGACCGATCGCCTGAAGGCGTGGCGCGACAGCGGTGGGGAGGACCTGCTGGAGGGCGCGCTGATCATCAGCCGCTACCGCTACCCGGACCTCGATGAGATGAAGGTGAAGAGCCGGTTGGCCGCCGTTCGTCAGGACATCTGGCTGGAGTTGAACGACAATCTGACGGCCTTCGAGAAGGTGCGCGTGTTCAATCACATCTTCTTCCAGGTCCATGGCTTCAAGGGCAACAAGCGCAACTACCACGCGCCGCAGAACAGCTACATCAACGAGGTGCTGGACAGCCGCAAGGGCAATCCGCTCTCGCTCGCGATCATCTACCAAGTGCTTGCCGAGGATCTGAACCTGCCCATGCGCGGCGTGAACCTGCCGAACCATTTCGTGCTGGCCTACCTCGACGAGGAGAGCATCGGCGGCGCGGATAGCGGCCAGCAGGGCGAGGAGAGCGTACTCTTCTATGTCAACGCGTTCAGTCAGGGCGACATTCTCGGTCGCAACGAGATCAACGAGTTCCTGGCCAAATTGAAGATCGAACCACGCCCTTCGTTCTATGCGCCCTGCACGAACATGGACATCATCCGCAGGCAGTTGAACAACCTCGCCAACAGCTACAAGAAGTTGGGCGACAACGAGCGCTCGGATGATCTGGAGCGCTTGCGCGATCTGCTCGGAAAGCCGGAGGAGTGATCCGCGCCACCCCGCAAGGCCTCGTGCCAGAATTTGAGTGATGAGATATGGCGCCGGGACCGGAACGCTACGTCCCTAGCCGAATACCATTCGTCCCAGCGTGCGCGCGATGATGCGCAGATCCTGTAGCAAACCATGCTCATGGACATACGGGAGATCGAGCGCAAGCTTGGCAGGCATCACCTCTTCGATGTATGTGCGCTCCGGATCGGCGCTCCGGCCCAACACCTCGTTCTCGTTGATGTACGCGATGCTCGCCAAACTGGTGATCCCCGGTCGCACTTGAAGCACGGCGCGCTGCTCAACGGTGTATAGCGCCACATACTTCGGCACTTCGGGTCGTGGGCCCACCACGCTCATGTCGCCGATAAGAACGTTCCACAACTGCGGCAATTCGTCCATTTTCGTTCGCCGCAGGAAGTAACCGATACCGGTGATCCGCGGATCTCGTCCACCCACAGTGATCTGGCCTTTCGATTCGCTGCCGCGTCGCATGGTGCGGAACTTCAGCAGGCCGAACTCCTTCCCTCCCCGACCCACGCGCACTTGCCGAAAGAACGCGCCACCCGATGAAGTGACCGCGACGATGATCGCGACGACCAGCAACACCGGTGATAGGAACACCAATGCGCTTGCGGAGGAGAGAATATCGAAGAGGCGTTTGACCATCGTCGGCCGCAAAGGAAAGGCTGGCGCGCATGCGGTGGCCGAAGTTCCATGCACCGCAAGAACGATCTTCGCCCCATGGACAACGCAATGAAGGTGGCCGTGATCGGTGCGGGCACCATGGGAAGCGGCATCGCCCAAGTGGCTGCACAGGCAGGTCACGCAGTGATCTTGTTCGACAGCCGTAACGGAGCTGTGGATCACGCGCATTCGGTTCTGCGCAAGACATTGGACCGGTTGGTGGAGAAGGGCAAGTTCACCAAGGAACTCGCCGATGGGATCCACGGACGGATCACACCAGCCAAGGAGTTGAAGGAACTCGCCGGTTGCGGCATGGTGATCGAAGCGATCATCGAGGATCTGGGCATCAAGAAGAAGTTGTTCGCGGATCTGGAAGCACTGGTCTCCGCTGATGCGGTCCTGGCCACGAACACTTCATCGTTGTCCGTAACGGCGATCGCCGGGGCGTGCAAAGCGCCAGAGCGGGTCATCGGTCTGCACTTCTTCAATCCTGCGCCGCTCATGCCCTTGGTGGAAGTGGTGCCGGGTATCGCGACCACTTCCGATATCGTGAAGAACGCGATGGCGTTGATGAAGGCGTGGGGAAAGTCCGCTGTGCAATGCAAGGACACCCCGGGCTTCATCGTGAACCGCGTGGCACGTCCGTTCTATGGCGAAGCATTGCGGATCTTCGAGGAAGGCATCGCCGACATGGCCACCATCGATCACGCGGTGCGCAGCGTCGGGGGCTTCAAGATGGGACCCTTCGAGCTGATGGACCTCATCGGCAACGACATCAACTTCGCAGTGACCAAGAGCGTCTTCGAGGCCTTCTTCTATGATCAACGCTACCAGCCGAGCATCACGCAACAGCGGCAGGTGGAAAGCGGACGGCTCGGACGCAAGACAGGGCGCGGCTACTTCGATCACTCGAAGAATGCTGCATCTCAAGCACCCTCCGACGATGCCGTGTTGCTCACCACGATCCATGACCGCATTGTGGCGATGCTGATCAACGAAGCGGCCGAAGCCCTTCGCTTGAACATCGCCAGTCGTGATGACCTGGACCTCGCCATGACCAAGGGTGTGAACTATCCCAAGGGCCTGCTGAAATGGGCGGATGAGATCGGCCCAGCGGAATGCCTGTCGCGATTGGAAAGCCTGCAAGCGGAGTTCGGTGAGGATCGCTACCGACCTTCCCCGCTGCTTCGCCGCATGGCCAGGGAGAAGCGAACTTTCTATTGATCCTGGTCCAACGCCGCAGCATCGATGCAATAACCTATTAGTTCCCATGGAATATATTTTCTACATTTGCGGCTCAACCAAGAATCACCCCCTTTATGAAGACCCTTGTTATTCCCTCCGTTGCCGTTGCAGTACTGATCCTTTCCTCGTGCGGACCCAGCCCTGAAGAGATGAAGGCCGCCCGCGAACAAGCCATTTCCGACAGCCTCGCCAACGTTGCTGCGATGGAGCGTACCGTGGTGCTCGATCCCGCCGCAAGCGTGGTGAATTGGACCGGTGTGATGCTCGGGGTGAAGGACCACAAAGGCACATTGCGTTTGACCGAAGGCAAGGTCACGATCAAAGGCACGGAGGTGTTGAACGGCTCGTTCACCGCGGACATGAGCAGCATCGCTTCCATTCAGGACCAGTTCATGGCGCCCGAGGGTTCACCTCAAGGAACGCGGCTGAACCTGGATGGGCATTTGAAATCACCGGAGTTCTTCGACGTGGGCACACATCCGAACGCCACATTCGTGATCACCAGCGTAAGCGGGAATACCGCTAAAGGCAACTTGACCGTTCACGGCAAGACCAATGAGGAGTCCGTGACGGACATCACTGTTTCCGAAGAGAACGGCCTGATCATGGTGAGCGGCAAACTGACCTTCGACCGCCAGAAGTACGGTGTGGCCTGGAGCAGCGGTTCCAAGGACAAAGTGCTCAACGACAACATCGACCTGCAGATCGAATTGGTGGGCAAGCCCGCCATGTGACCCGAACGTTCGGGTGAAAGTGGAATGCCTGCCTCACGGCGGGCATTCTTCTTTTCAGCCCTTCATGGCCTTGACCAACCACACGTTCAGTGGCCGCATCGCCAGCCAGTGGTTCATGAAGACTTCCATGAGCTTCGGATCCTCCACCAGTTTCGCGGGTAGCTCAGCACCTACGTAGAACTGCTTGTTCGCGATCAGCGGCTGCTTGACCGCTGCTGCCTTGAACTCGGCCGGGAGGATCTTGTTCGCTTCCCCTTGGATGGATGCGAAGTGCGAAGCGAAGGCCTTCGCACCGGTGACCTTCGCGAGTCCCTTTCCGTCCTTCATGATCGCTTCGCGGATGCGGTGCAACCGGTCCTTGTCCGGCATGTAGCAACCGCCATAGAACTTCACGCTCTCCGGGCCGAATGCGAAGTAGATCCCCGGATCGCTGTGATCCTTCCGCCCCGCCGATGAGATAATGGCCGACGCCTCCAGTTTGTATGGTGTCTTGTCCTTGCTGAAGCGGATGTCCTTGTTGATCCGGAAGATCGCATCCTTCGCTTGGATCGCGATGCGCTTGTCGTGCTTTGCTATCCGCGCTATCGCCTCTTCAGTGAACGCCGCGAATGGAGCTTTCACACTCGTCTCATACCGCTTGCGGTTCGCATCGAACCATTCCTTGTGGTTGTTCTTCGCGAGATCCTTGAAGAAGCGGTTGAAATCAGCGGTGAACCAGGCCATCAGTGGTACTTTGCGACCAAGATAGCCGCCATGCCACCGCGCCGATCCGCCCCTGTGACCACTGGTGAACCCGAATTGTTCACGCACTACCACGTGATCGCCGTGGAGTCGCCCATCGGCCGGATCCACATCGAAAGTGATGGCGAGTTGATCACGCGCGTGTCGTTCGATCCGATCCGGATGCGCCGCGCGAAACCACCCAAGGTGCTGGTGGAAGCGAAGAAGCAGATGGAAGCATTCCTGAAGCGGCGCCGAAAGCACTTCGACCTTCCGCTGCAACGACCGGGCACCCCTTTCCAGAAGCTCGTGTGGGATCACCTCGATGAGATCCGATGGGGCGATTCCCGCACCTACCAGGAGATCGCGGACCGCATCGGCGGGAAAGCCATCGCCCGCACGGTCGGAAGTGCATGCGCCTCGAACCCGTTGCCCATCATCGTGCCTTGTCACCGGGTGATCGGTAGCAACGGTTTGCTTACCGGGTACGTGGGCGGGATCTGGCGGAAGAAGTGGCTGCTGATCCACGAAGGCGTGTTGAGCAAGGACCTCTTCGAGGAGGCCTGACCGCCATCGGATACCTTCGTCGCCATGTCCGCACAGCAATTGGCCGAGCGCGTAGTGGCCCGGATGTATGACAACGACCCCTTCAGCATTTGGCTGGGGATCGAACGGCTGCTGGTCGAGCCGGGCCGTTGCTCCCTCCGCATGACTTTGCGCAATGAAATGCTGAACGGTTTCGCGATCGCGCATGGCGGCATCACGTATTCCTTGGCCGATAGTTGCCTCGCCTTCGCGTCCAACAGCCACGGGATCCACGCGGTTTCCGTGGAGACCTCGATCAGTCACACGAAACCCGTGAAGGAGGGCGATGTGCTCACCGCACAAAGCGAAGAGATGAGTCTTTCGCGCAGCATCGGCGTCTATCACATCACCATCACCAACCAACGGGAGGAGGTCGTGGCCCTGTTCAAAGGCACCGTCTTCCGCACCGGCAAATCCTGGTTCCCGGAAGAACCCTAACGATCCGCTATGAAGGACGCTTTCATCGTTGATGCCATCCGCACGCCCATCGGCAGCTTTACCGGTTCACTCGCTCCGGTCCGCGCGGACGACCTTGCCGCGCACGTGTTGCGCGCACTGATGCAACGTCATCCGGACCTCGATCCCGCCGCGATCGACGACGTGATCATGGGCTGCGCGAACCAGGCCGGGGAGGACAACCGCAACGTGGCACGTATGGCGGTCCTGCTGGCAGGATTGCCTGTGACCGTCCCCGGCGAAACGGTGAACCGACTATGCGCCAGCGGTATGAGCGCGGTGGTGGGTGCAGCGCGCGCGATCGCTGCGAACAACGGGGATCTCTTCATCGCGGGCGGCGTGGAGCACATGACCCGCGGCCCGTGGGTGATGAACAAGACCAGCACCCCATACGGGCGCGATGCGCAACTCTTCGACAGCAGCTTCGGATGGCGATTCATCAACCCGCTGATGAAAACGCGCTTCGGTGTGGATGCCATGGGAGAGACTGCCGAGAACCTGCTCGACGCGAATCCCATCAGCCGCGAGGACCAGGACCGATTCGCGTTGTGGAGCCAGCAGAAGGCCACAGTCGCCCAAGCAAAAGGACGATTCGGAAAGGAGATCGCGGCGGTTCCCATTCCGCAGCGCAAAGGCGATCCGATCCTGTTCGATCACGACGAATTCGTCAAGCCCAAAACCACTTTGGATATCCTAGCGGGATTGCGACCCGCCTTCCGCAAGGATGGCACCGTGACCGCCGGCAACAGCAGTGGATTGAACGATGGCGCAGCTGCGGTACTCGTAGCTAGTGAAGCTGCGCTGAAGGCCCATGGCCTGAAGCCTCTGGCACGGATCGTCAGCAGTGCCGTGGTGGGGGTGGAACCGCGGATCATGGGCATCGGTCCGGTCACGGCCACCCAACTGGCCTTGAAAAGGGCCGGCCTGCGGCTGGACCGGATGGAGGTCATCGAACTGAACGAAGCCTTTGCCGCACAGGCGCTAAGCTGCACTCGGAGTTTGGGCATCGCGGATGATGATCCCCGGATCAATCCGAACGGCGGGGCCATCGCGCTCGGGCATCCGTTGGGGATGAGCGGCGCACGGCTCTTGCAGACCGCCGCACTGGAGCTTCAGGAGACCGGCAAGCGTCTGGCGCTCTGTACGCTGTGCATCGGTGTCGGCCAAGGCTACGCGACGATCATCGAACGTAGTTGATGCTGCGTCGAACAGGGCTGATCGTGGTTTCGGGTCGTTACTAGCTTTCGCCCCCATTTCAATTCCATGTTACCCCAGGAACAGATCAACCTTTACATCGCTGACCAACCCGAATGGCAGCGAAGGATGCTTGTCCGGGTCCGCCAGCTGATCCACTCGGTGGATGAGACCGTTGAGGAACATTGGCGCTGGAACTCACCTCATTTCGATCATGACGGCATCATGATCGGCCTGCACGGCTTCAAGAGCTTCGTAAGCGTTTGGTTCCACAAAGGCGCCCTACTGAAGGACACGCACAAGGTCTTTGACAAACCGGAAAAGGACGAGGACAAGGGCATCCGCAAGATCAAGTTGGAGGAAGGGGATGTGATCAACGAGAAGGCCATTCTTGATCTGGTGAAGCAAGCCGTGAAGGTGAACCAGAGCGGTGCCAAACTCACGGACGCGAAACCGGACCGCAAGGCGCTGGTGGTCCCGGAGGAACTGGAAGCCGTGCTCAAACACGACAAGGAGGCGTGGGAGCAGTGGGAGAAGTTCTCATACAGCCACAAGAAGGAATACGTGGAGTGGATCACCGACGCCAAGAAGGAGGAGACCCGCAAACGCAGGATAGCCCAAGCCTTGGAGAAGATCCGCGAGGGCGTATGCAAGGAGGACAAGCACAAGGTCTGAGCGACACCGGCCTGAATGCGAAAGCCCCTTGATCGCTCAAAGGGCTTTCGCATTAACGGAAAGAAAGTGGACTACTGCTCCTCCTTCTTCGCGGTGTGCTTCGCGAAACGCTTTTTGAACTTATCCACGCGACCGGCCGTGTCCACCAACATCATCTTGCCGGTGTAGAACGGGTGCGAGGTGTGGCTGATATCCAGCTTCACCAAAGGATATTCGTTGCCGTCCTCCCATTGGACCGTATCCTTGGTCTGGGTGCAGCTCTTGCCGACGAACATGTACTCGTTGCTCATGTCCTTGAAGACCACCAAGCGGTAGTTCTCGGGGTGGATGCCTTTCTTCATTGCTAATTGCGTTGGGGGCGCAAATGTAGGGGCTTGGATCGAACCGGCAAATGGTTGCCCCTGTGCGGCCTTGCAAACCATTAGTTTGAGCATGATGCATGAGCGCACCGAACCCTGTGGGCCGGTCAGCGCTTGGCCCCTTTTCGCTTGGGTGCGCTCTTTCGCTTCACCCGTTTGACGGCGCCGGGGGATAGTTTCAGGATGGCACCAAGGACTTCCCGTAGGGTGGCGCCATTTTCATTCACTATCACTTCCGCCGCTTCTTTTGCTTTGTTGCTCACGCAGCGAAGATAGGTCCGCGCGACGGCCCTTGCGCGGCTTCTTACGGCCGCGCTTCTTTGCTTTGCGCGACTTCGGACGGAACCTACGCTTGCGGGGGCGCGGTGGTCGCGGTTCCCCCTTCGGGTGTGCCACCAAGTAGGGGGTCGCTCCCTGTGGGCCTCCTGTAAAGCAGGCGCTTTCCTACGGCCCCCTTCAGTACCAGCTTGACGCGATCAAGATCGGGCAGGTGGCGATACGAGTATTGGAATTGTCTTTCGTTCATGTACCGCTGAAGATGGACGCGGCTGACGTGTATGTGTACGCCATACAGACTTCGTTGTATGATCCCGGCAACGGCCTCCGCCGAATTATTGCTTACGATCAAACCGTCCTCGAACTTGGCGTATTGGCCCTTGACGTGGGACACGGAATGGTGTCCTCCGTCGAAGTGTTCCCCGATGCCCCTGTAAACGGACGCTTCATCGGTCATGATCGTTGATGACGGGTCGGCAACTTCGAGAATGTGTTTGTGCAGGGTATCGCGCGTGACATCGCAAACCACTTTGATGTGGGCCTTGGGGCCGTCCTTTTCCACGAGGATCGCGACGGGTTGCTTGTCCGTGCGCTTTTCGCGGTGCTCACGGGATGTGCGCGGGGATGCCCCAACGAATACTTCGTCCGCATGCAGTACCCCTTTGAGCGAATTGGCGACCGTTGGTTCCTCCATACACGCCCGGACCCGCATTCCGGCATGCCATAGGCATTCTATGTTCCCATATCCAACCTTGCCGTCAGGCAGTGAACGCGCTTAGTTGTTCTCGCGGCGTAGCTGTTGGGTACTGGTCCCGAACTTAGCGGAACACATGCTTGTGATGATCTCCAACCACTTGGTCAACGAAAACTTGGAACCATGAAACACTGTGTTCGTAGTGACCGTGAACTGACGGCGACCCGGACAGTCCTTGCAGACATACAGACCCGCACGAACGCGCTTGGCTGGGTTGGCTTTGACCTTGCCTATGCGCTTGGGCGAACAGTTGCCACAATGAGGACAGACGGGTTGTCCGTCGGGCCACATGACCTGCTCGAATAGTTCACGGGCTTCGTCTTCGGACAGCTTGCGGAGATCGTTGATGGTCATGGGGCTTGGATCCGGGTTTGATTTTCACTTACTTTGTCCCGGCTCACCAGCCGAACCCCATGTTCCTACTTGGTAGGTAGGCGGGATGTTCGACGGGCGAACTCGGTTGACAAACTGGAGATCCCGGAGGGGTTCAAACCCTCAACCTTACAGGTAGGAAACTGTACGCTCTATTCAGTTGAGCTACGGGACCTGAAGCAACGCCTCGCCCTCCACGGCGGGGTGTTGTGCTTTTATATCATTTATGTTTCTCGTTTTCGTTGTCGGCCTCCGTGTCTGCTTCGTGACCGGGCATCACCGTGGGGCTTTGCGCGAACTTGTCAAGGAAGTCCTTCAGGCCCCATGTGAAATTGCGATCGTAATGCTTGGCGTTCGGGTGTGCCATGACCTTGGCGTTCTTCATCTTTTTCAGACGCCACAGGGCCTTGGTGATTTGCAGGTTATCGACGTTGCCCCCGGCGATGTTAATGCGGTCGGCGATCTGTTGCACCGTCACGAAGCGACCGGCCTGTTCAATGGCGGCAACGATCTTGTTGGAAACACCCGTCTGTCTTGTGGCCGTGGAGCGTTCAATAGATCCTTGCAATGCGGTCGGCGGCAACGCGGTCAACCCGGTGGAGGCAAGGTCGTGGAGGATCCTCTTGTACTCTCGGAGCACCTTCAACCTTTTCTCGGTTGCGGTGATCTCCGCATCTACCTGCTCCTCACTTGCCAATGGATTCCGATCCTTCATGGCACAAGTATAGCGCATCCGCACGAGATACACACGTACAAGGAATAATTTTCTTCGTATCCCCTATTTCAAAGTAGATCCCCTATCTTTGTTGCTCACCAAAACCCATCTACTTATGGCTGCTTCAGTATTCGATCAAAACCTGTCCAAGTTTCAGGCAGATTTCAAGGCGCTCTACGGCGTGGCGTGGAACTTGGACAAACCCTTGTTCACCCAGTACATGATCGCCCGTTACGCATCGCTACAATTGGACATCACATCACAGGGTATCAATGTTATCGGCAACGATGTTAAGCGCGTGTTAGGCGTAGTGGAGGCGATAAACAACAAGCTCACCGCGCCAGTAGCATAAATCTCGGGATGATCGGGCGGGCAATGCCCGCGCTCACCACGAGATGATCTACCTCGCCATGAGCATAGGGATCAGTGTATTCGCGTACGTCAAATCCTCTTTCACGTAGTTCGGAAGCAAGCTCCTCGTTAGTGAGGACGTTGGTTTGGTTGTTGTCGTTTGGCGCATTCATGCGCCGAAGATGCCATCTTCGCTCAACGGATTCCGCGCCAATTTTCTCTCGCGGATGATGCGCGTCATGTACGCGCGGACGGATGAACGGGTAGCGTGTGCGGAGAATAGAGGTACGCGCGCACCGTTAAAGGCTAATGCTCATATTCCTAGTCCGGTCGGGCGGCGATGGTTTGCAAAGCCGAACAAGGGCAAATGGTTGGACCCCGTTGGCTACTTTCGCCGCCCCAATAACGGACTCTTTCCCCATGGCCTCGACCTCGGACGTGAATATCGGCTCCTACATCCGCTTCAATGGCGACATCTGCCAGATCATGGAATGGCAGCACCGCACGCCCGGCAACCTGCGCGCGTTCTTCCAAGGCAAGATGCGAAACCTGCGCAACGGCAAGCTCAACGAACACCGCTGGCGCAGCGGCGAACCCATGGAAGTGCTGCGTGTGGAAATACACGAACTGCAATACCTCTACCGCGAAGGCGAAAATCTGGTGTGCATGAACCAAGTGACCTTCGAACAGGAGTACGTACCCGCGACGCTCTTCGGCGAGGCCATGAAGTACATGAAGGAGGAAATGGTGGTGCAGGTCGGCTTCGAGAGCGATGCCCCCCTATTCGCCCGCCCACCCAAGACCGTTGAACTCGTGGTGGCCGAAGCCGAACATGCCGTGAAAGGCGACACCAGCAACAAGGTGATGAAGATCGCCAAGCTGGAGAACGGTACCGAGATCATGGTGCCTCTATTCGTGGATGCCGGCACCATGATCCGCATCGATACCGAGACCGGGGAGTACTTGGATCGCGTGAAGAAGTGATCCATCCTTAACGTCCGATCGGAAGCCCTGCCCACCAGCGGGGCTTCTTCTTTCCGGCCGAGAGGCACATCGAAGAGCGCGGCTACCTTTGGCGCTCACCCTTCCGCCGTGCTCCTCGACCCACCCCAGACCGCAGCCCAGCTCGCGCAACTCATCGGGGCCGAAGCACAGGGCAATACCGAGCGACCGGTCACCGGCCTGAACGAGATCAACCGGGTGGGCGAAGGCGATCTGGTCTATGTGGACCACCCGAAGTATTACGACAAGGCGCTGAACAGCGCCGCCACGACCATCCTCATCGACAAGGCTGTTGAGCCACCTCCGGGCAAAGCGATCATCGTCAGTTCGGACCCTTGTCGTGATTTCAACGCCTTGGTGAAGCGCTTCCGGCCGAGTAGCGGTTGGACCGATGAGGGGATCACGATCGGAGAAGGAAGCCAAGTACATCCAAGCGCGGTGATCGGCCCGCATGTTCGGATCGGTCGCGATTGCATCATTCACCCCGGTGTGGTGATCTACGAACGCACCACGATCGGTGATCGCGTAACGATCCATGCCAATGCGGTGCTGGGCGCCGACCCGTTCTATTTCAAGAAGCGCCCGACCGGTTACGACAAGATGATCCCCGGTGGCGAAGTCGTGATCGAGGACGACGTGGAGATCGGCGCGGCCTGCACGATCGATCGCGGGGTGAGTGCCGATACGCGCATCGGGCGTGGAACCAAGTTGGACAACCACGTGCAGGTAGGACATGACACCATCATCGGTGCGGATTGCCTGATCTGTGCGCACGTGGCCATCGCCGGTGCGTGTGTACTAGAGGATGGTGTAACGCTCTGGGGACAGGTCGGCATCCCGAGCAAGTTGCGCGTCGGCAAAGGCGCGGTGATCCTCGGCCAGAGCGGGATCATGTCCTCTGTCGAAGGCGGTAAGACCTACCTTGGATCACCTGCACGCGAAGCCAAGCAAATGCTGCGCGAGATCGCCCTGCGCGCACGCCTTCCGGAGATCGCGAAGAAACTGGACCTCTGAAATGGCCCGGCTGGAGCGCATCATCGAGCGATTGGAGCTGAAGGAGTTCCAGCTCAAGACCCTCTTGGAGGTGAGCAAGGCGATCAACGACAACATGCCGCGCGCTCAGTTGCTGGAATTGTTCGAGCACATCGTCAAGGACGAACTCGGGATCACACGTCTGTCGCTTTATGAACGAACTGAGCGTTGGGACAGGATCCTGAGCTTCGGCAACGCGGACCGCGACCCGGCCGTGGATGCGGAACAACTCTTCGGCACCTTCGCCGATATCCAGACGATCAATTCCGACATAGAAGGTCGGCTCGGATCCTTCGACGTGGCGGTGCCCGTATATCACCAGGAAAAGCCGCTTGCTTTCCTACTGATCGGCGACATCGATGAGGAGGAGCAGCGCATGAGCCCGGTGGTGAAGCACCTCAACTTCATTCAGACCCTCACCAACCTGGTGGTGGTGGCCATGGAGAATCGTCGGTTGGCCGCGCGTCAGTTGCAACAGGAACGCGACAAGCGCGAATGGGAGCTGGCTGCCCAGATGCAGCAGATGCTGGTACCGCACGACCTTCCGGATACGCCGCTGCTCGGGGCGGCGGGCTGGTACCAGCCGCACCAATTGGTGGGTGGCGATTATTACGACCTCATCCCCTTGGGTGAGGATCGCTATGTGGTCTGTGTGGCCGACGTCAGTGGAAAAGGCATCGCGGCAGCCATGCTGATGAGCAACTTCCACGCGACCCTTCGCGCGTCATTGAGCCGGATCGGCGATCTGGAAGAGGTCGTCCATCACTTGAACGAGCGCGTCTTCGCCAATGCGCGAGGTGAGCGCTTCATCACCCTGTTCCTCGGCCATGTGGATCTGCGAGCGCGTCGTATCCGCTTCGTCAACGCGGGCCACAACGACCCTATGTTGCGTGTTCCCGGTAAGACCATTCTGCTGCACGACGGATGCATCGCGCTGGGCATGATGCCGAAGCTGCCCTTCCTTCGGATCGGTGAGGTCGAGCTGACCCCATGCTGCGTGCTGGTCTGCTATACGGATGGCTTGGTGGAGCAGGAGGATGCCCATGGCCGGGCCTTCGAGACCCAACCGGTGGAGGAAGCGATGACCTTGCTTGCGCAAGCACAAGCCACGGAGATCAACGCCGCGATCATGTCGGCGTTCGAGTCGCACCGAGGAAGCGAACCGTACCTGGATGACATCGCGCTGCTGACCTGTCGCTTCAAGGATCCCACGAAGGTGTGAGCACTCACGGGCAAGCCGCATCTTTGCCGCCGATGTCCACACACCTCGTTACCGGCGGCTGCGGATTCGTGGGCCGCAACATGGTCCAACGCCTTTTCCGCGACCCGAACGCACGCATCCTCTTCATCGACGACCTCAGCGTGGGGACACACCCGGATACATGGCTCGGACAGCCGTTGGCGAAGGAGATCAAGGACCTTCGGCTCTACGGAACTGAGGAGCGACTCATCTTCCTGAAAGCCGATCTGCGTGATGTGCTGCGCGAATTGAACAAGGACCCGGAGTGGTTCAAGAAGCACTACGGGATCGACATCGTCCGCTTCGATGACATCTTCCACTTCGCGGCGATCGTGGGTGGTCGCAGCAAGATCGATGGCGACCCGATGTTGGTCGCGCAGGACCTGAGCAT
>Ga0138256_10004242_pt1 | contig 15257 bp, 8 predicted proteins | sample KNB2016incub_MG_FD_105486 | JGI IMG/M metagenome (GOLD analysis project Ga0138256, IMG submission 105486) | Active sludge microbial communities from wastewater in Klosterneuburg, Austria - KNB2014incub_MG | ecosystem: Engineered > WWTP > Activated sludge > Unclassified | place: Austria... | reverse complement strand
TATCGCTCGCCAAATTCCGGTCTGTCACATTTTTATCGTTGTGCCGGGAACTTTACAAGCTCCGAAATACGGACTCAAGGCTGAGATTGGTGGCGAGACAGGGACGCTCATTAGATTCGACAAGCTCGCCTTAGAACAGATGCATCTGGCCGGAGGATGTCGTGGGCGGTCGGAACAGATCCGTTCGGGACGCGGGCAGTGTCGCGGCGAGTCCGCAGCGCTGGCGGGTCAGTTTGAAGAGGGCGTTGATCTGATCTGCGATCGGTCCCGTGCCGCGCATGCGGATTCGGAATTCGCTCTGGCTAAGTTTGCCGTCTCGCACGGAGCGAAGACGCGATTCAATTTTATCGGCGTGTGTCGGTCGGTGGCGTTTGATCCAGTCGAGGAAAATTGTTTCCACGGCGAGCGGCAAGCGGATCATCGTGTAGCTGGCGGATTTGGCACCAGCATCTGCGGCGGCCTTGAGCACGGCTGGCATTTCGCTGTCGTTCAGCCCTGGAATAATCGGAGCCACCATCGCATGCACGGGGACTCCAGCCGCTGTGAGTTTGCGGATTGCTTCCAGTCTGGCCGCAGGCGCGGAACAGGCGGGTTCGAGTGTCTTTGTCAGTGACTGGTCGAGACTGTTGATGCTGATGGCGACTCGACACAGGTTCATGGATGCCAGCCGGCTCAGCAGGTCCGCGTCGCGCGTGATGAGAGCATTCTTGGTGATTAGCGACATCGGCTGGTGTGCTTCCAGCGCGACTTCAAGGCACTGTTGTGTGATCTGTAATTTGCGTTCGATCGGCTGGTAGCAATCGGTGACTCCGGACAACATCACGGGCTCGCAGACGTACTTTGGTCGGGCCAGCCAGTTGCGAAACAGTTTCGGTGCCGCGCGTTTGACAAAGATCTTTGTCTCAAAATCCAGCCCTGCACTCAAACCCAGGTATTCGTGACTTGGACGAGCATAACAATAACTGCAACCGTGAAGGCAGCCGCGATAAGGATTCAGACTGAATCGAAACGGGATGTCGGGGCTGTCGTTTTCGGAGATGACGGAATGAGACGTGTCGTCGAAGTAGCGAGTGGCGGGCCGCTGAAGCTGCTCCAGAAACTCGTCATCAAGCTCCAACTGTGCAAAGTCCTCTTCCTGTACGACTTTCAGGAACCTGTTGGCGGGATTGCCTGCGGCTCCCCGTCCCACTGGATTGCGTTCAGGTTCCTGCGACATGACCGGCGACCGTTCGAAACTTTGGGGGCGAGTAAGGACCGGCAACATTTACCAGTTGATTTTTTTTGCATGTTCTGTTTTTTTGCTCAGTTCAATTGTAGCGATCTTTCTGGTCATGCCGATCAATGCAGTAGCAAGGATTTTTCGCAATCTGCCTAGGGTGGCGGTTGTGGCTTCGAAGACATAGCACAAGGATTGAACACGATGCGAACGCACACGATTCTGACCAAGGCCGCCAGCGTCGCTGCGTGCTTTGGGATTTTCATTTCCAGTACCGCGTCTGCTTTTGAAGGTGGTCGGCAGCAGGTTGCCCGCGATGTCGAATTGACCAGCGATGGCACTCTTAATGGTCAGATTTACACGACAGAAGGTCGTGCTGTGGAAAATGCCGCAGTCGAACTTCGGTATCAGGGAGTCACCGTCGCCCGCGCAATGACCGGTAACAACGGTGATTTCGCGGTCACAGGAGTTCGCGGCGGAGCACATGACCTGCGAGTTGGTGCAGCTTCCACTTCCGTGCGACTGTGGAAAAATGGGACTGCACCGGCAGGAAGTGCCGAAAACCTGGTGATGGCGGCCAACGAGAATGTTGTTCGCGGACAGGCTTACGACGAGAACGGCAATCCCTGCAACACATGTCCTCCAACCGGCACGGGCTTCGGACTGATCGATGTTGTAACGCTGGCGATGCTGGGTACCTCAGTCGCGGCTCTGGTGATTGCCATCGATACGAACAACGAAGTGGATGACCTCGCGAAGAGACTTCCGGCTTCACCCTAAGTTGGTGATCTGAGAACCACATCTTCTCGATGTGAAATCAAACGAATCAGCCCGCAGCTTTCTGCGGGCTGTTTTTGTTTCCAGTGCTCTGTCACAGAGGCATTGATGGGTGGCCGGGGTTGGAGAGCGACAGCTCGAAACCCCGGGGTTTCCTTCGCTCCGCTCAGTCCAACCCCGGCCACCCAACCCCGGCCACCCAACCCCGGCCACCCAACCGCTCGCCCTACAGCGCGCCTTCGCCGGTGATCACGACGCGGATTGTGCGGAACAGGATCTTGATATCGTTCCAGGCACAGCAGTTCTGGAGGTACATCAGGTCGTACGACACTTTGCGGCGGAAGCCTTCCAGTTCGTTGTCGTAGCCATTGACGACCTGAGCGATGCCAGTGAGTCCCGGTTTCAGACCGAGGCGTTCCATAAAGTTTGGAATTTGTCCCTGCAGTTCGATCATAAATTCCGGACGCTCAGGACGGGGGCCGATCATTGACATGTCGCCCTTCAGGATATTCCACAGTTGAGGCAATTCATCGATTCGCGTGCGTCGCAGCAGGCGACCAATCGGTGTGATGCGGGCGTCGCCCTGCTGAGCGAACTGGGCACCGTTTCGCTCGGCATCGTTCCGCATGGTGCGAAATTTGTAAATCGTAAACGGTCGTCCGTAGTTGCTTCTTTCGCGGCGGTCTCGCCCCGGTTGACGTCGGTTTTCCGCACTATTCACCAGCGTTCGTGATTCCGTCCGCCGATCTGTCTTCTTCTTCGTGCGAAGATTGAGTCCGACCCGTGTCTGTGAATAAATCACAGTGCCGGGGGATGTGAGCTTGACCAGAATCGCCGCAAGCACCATCACAGGTGCCATCAGAACCAGCAGGCATGATGCGCTGGCGATGTCAAAGATTCGCTTGAAGATTCGCAGTTGCAACGAGAGACACTGGATGTTTTCGCGCGGAGCGTGCAGATTCAGGTGAGTGAGCCATTCGGTTCCCGGAAGCTCAATCGTGTGCTGCGCCACCAGCGTTGAAAACTGATCGACCTCTTTCGGCGACCGATTTGGTTTTTGACCACAATCGACAGGTTTTTCCAGAACTGGTGTGGCGTTCATTGAATAAGAATTCCGTGCAGAGTCAAGAGGTGAAAAGTGCGGAACAAACAGCCACCCCCTGCCCGGAATTCGCATCGAAACACGACAGGTCAGGCTGGAAAGCCTGACGTACTTCCGACAGTAATTTTTGCTCGATGCTTAGCAGGCCAGTTGGCTCAGATGTATTGCATGAATACTAGGGCGCTGGCCGTTCGGAACGGTCATTCAATCCAGACGAAACTCGTCCAACCCTGGCGATGGAGCCGCACTGATGACAGCTGTGCGATTCTGTTGCGTTACGGCAACACTGGCTTTCCAGGTCATCCACAACTTTACGAAAGAGACAACCGGCTTAGTCGTTACAAGCCGCGAAACTGGCACCGGCGGCGGCGATGGTCTGATCGATATCCGCGTCGGTATGCACGGCTGACACGAACAACGCCTCAAACTGGCTGCAGGGCAGGTACACTCCACGATTCAGCATTCCATGAAACCAGCGTGCAAAGCGGGCGGTATCAGATGAGGTAGCCGAGGTCAGATCCGTCACCGTCTGATTCGTCAGAAATGCCGTCAACATGCTGCCCACGCGATTGATGCGGATATCGACGTGTGCCGATTCGGCTGCGGCCCGAAGTCCCTCCGCCAGACGCTGGCTGCTTTGTTCCAGACGCGGATAGGGATTTTCCTGACGAATTAAATTCAGCATCGCGATACCAGCCGCCATGGCCACGGGATTCCCGGACAGCGTTCCGGCCTGATAGACTTTTCCAACCGGCGAAACGGTGTTCATGATGTCCGCGCGACCGCCGTACGCGCCGACGGGCATCCCGGCACCGATGATCTTGCCCAGCGTTGTCATGTCTGGAATGACGCCAAAGAGTTGCTGCGCTCCACCTGCGGCGAGTCGGAATCCGGTCATCACTTCATCAAAGATCAGCACCGTCCCGTGCTCAGTACACAGACGGCGAAGCAGCGCCAGGAACTCTGGCGTGGGAATTACGCAGCCCATGTTGCCAACAACGGGCTCCAGGATGACGGCGGCCAGTTTATCATTATGCTTTTGAAATGCGGTCTCAAGACTCTCGCAATCGTTGTACGGCAGCACGACCGTGTCGGCCGTCGCGCCGGGGGGAACTCCGGGACTTGAAGGACATCCCAGCGTCAGCGCGCCGCTGCCGGCGGCAACCAGCAGACTGTCCACGTGCCCGTGATAACAGCCGGCGAATTTAATGACGCCATTTCGACCCGTGAAGCCGCGTGCAACTCGAATAGCAGACATCGTCGCTTCTGTCCCGGAATTCACCATCCGGACCATTTCCACCGACGGCACCATTTCGATCACCAACTGGGCCAGTTCCGCTTCCGCTTCCGTCGGTGCGCCAAAGCTGGTGCCGATGAGCAGTGATTTTTCGATGGCCTGCAGAATCGCGGGGTGGCGGTGTCCAAACAGGTGCGGTCCCCAGGAACCGATGTAATCGATGAAGCGATTGCCATCAATGTCAAACAGGTACGCTCCTTCGCCGTGCTGCATAAATGGTGGCGTGCCTCCGACTGCGCCGAACGCGCGGGCCGGGCTGTTGACTCCGCCGGGAATCAGCTTCGATGTATGTCGGAAAGCCACTTCGCTGCGAGTTCGTTTGGATGTGTCTGGGAGCACGATTGGTGCCTTTGGGGGAAGAATGACCAATGACCAAGTCAGAATGACCAATGAAAAATCGCAGTCGTTGCATTGCGATTCGACTGTATAAACGATTGCGACGGAGTTTCCGCCGTGATTCTCACTCAACGATTTTAAGTCCCGGCTTTGCGGCTTTGAGCGCCTCCACCGTTTCCGGCAATGGGCGTGAATTATTCAGGTTCAGCCATTCCAGTTCCGGCAGCTGGCTGAGTTGAATGATTCCTTCGTCACCCATCTGTGAACCGGCAACGCTCAGGCGTTTCAGTTTTTTGAGCTTAAGCAGCGTCGGCGTCGAGGCATCAGTGATGCGCGTAGATTCCAGATTCAGTTCAGTGAGATTTGTCAGCGTACCGAGCGCCGCAAAGTTGTCATCATTGACTTTCTTGATTTCCATCAGTTCGAGGTAGGTCAGCCCGGTCAGTTTGCCGAGTTCTCCGATCGTTGTACCTTTGATTCGCTTGCATTCGCTGATGTCCAGATACGTCAGTTTTGGAAGCTTGCTGATGATTTCAAGACAGGCATCATCAATCGAGCTCTCCCGCAGTTCAAGTCGAGCGAGTTCCGTCAATCCTGCCAGATGCTTGATTCCCTCACTGCTGATGTCAGCCTGTCGACAACCGAATCGTCGAAGCTGTTTGAGCTTTCCAATTTCCGCCATTCCCACATCAGTCAGGCGTGCGGCATCCATTTGAAGAGACTCGAGCGTGGTGATGCTGGCGATGGCGGTCATGGCGGCATCGGTGATGGACGTGTCATAGTTGAGGTTGAGTGACTTGAGCGGCAGCCCCCGGAGATGATCAATGGCGGCATCGGTAATCTTGGTGTTTTCCAGCTGCAGATCCACAAGGGATTTGAGTCCCGCCAGATGGGCGATCCCGGCGTCCGAGACAAAAGTATTTCGCAAATCCAGTGCGCGGAGCTTTGAGAGTTTGCTGACGGATGCCAGGCCTGCGTCAGAGAATCCAACGCGGCGCAGGATCAGGACATCAACATTGGGCATACCGCCAATGACCTTGAGTGTGTCGTCGCCAATCGCCGCGCAATCTGTCAGGTCGAGTCGTTTCAACATCTTGAGACTGGCAATGGCCGCCATTCCCGTGTCGTTCATGCCAGGCCCGCCAAATCGGGCAGTGGTGATGTTGGGCACACCGGAGAGATGCTTCAACGTGTCAGAAAAATCCGTGTCGGCCGAAACCGCGATTTCTGTCACCAGCCCGGCAGCATTTTTCTTCAGAGCGCAGCCTGCCTTTTCGAGAGCAGCGACAGCCACCGGGTCGTCGGGAGCAGTAGGTGTTTTCGCAGCTTTGCCGGGGGACGATTCCACGCAACCAATCAGGAGGCAGAAGCCAGCGGCAAGCAGCGGCAGTCTAAAGCAAGATGGGTCTGAGATTTTCATTGGACGTCGTATCCGGAAGTCTGATGAATTTGAACAGGAATTCTGGTGGAGTCCTGAACAGCGTAAGTAGTCAGCATGGCTTTCGCAATGATGCGGCGGGCAGGTCAGTCAGGTTCCTGGATTGACCCGGGCAGTTCTTGACCACCTGCAGAATATTTTCGTCACTACGGCGAAAAAGCTGTTTTTTTTAGATTTCGAAACTACTTACCGATGCCGAATTTCCCGGAATCATTGCTGTTTCTTTCCGCCTTGTTATCGTAGGAGTCTTGTCATCAGAAGTTGAGCCTGAAAATGGTATCGAATAGACAAGTGCGCGTTGTCGCTCCCGTTTGAATCTGATGGCCCGTTCGAATCTGATGGTTTTTGTTTCCCACCTAAATTCTGAGGTACTCTCATGACACAAAGAACTTCACGTCGCCGTTTTCTCGGCACATCAGCCGCACTCGGAGCTGGGCTCTGGGTTGCCCCGCGTTCATTCGCCAGACCCACTCGATCCGCGCTTGAAGGGCTGACGGCAGCCTGCATTGGCGTCGGTGGTAAAGGTGACAGCGACTGCAGTCATATTGCTGATCAGGATGTCGAAATCGTTGGCCTGTGTGACGTTGATCGTGGCACGCTCGACAAGAAAGGAAAACAGTTCAGCGACGCGGAAAAATTCACTGACTTCCGCGAAATGCTGGACAAGCTCGGTGACAAAGTGGACATCGTCACGGTCAGCACGCCGGACCATACACACGCTGCTGCTGCCATGATGGCCATGAAGAAAAAGAAAAATGTCTATTGCCAAAAGCCCCTGACCTGGTCGATTCGCGAAGCTCGCATGCTGCGCGAGACTGCTGCAGAAATGGGCGTTGTGACGCAGATGGGCAATCAGGGCACCTCCGAGGATGGGCTGCGTGAAGCGGTCGAAGTCATCCGTTCCGGTGCGATTGGTGATGTTGCGGAAATTCACATCTGGACCAACCGTCCAATCTGGCCACAGGGCATTGGTCGGCCTCCGGGCGAAGACAAAGTGCCTGACTACCTCGATTGGGATTCCTGGATCGGGCCAGCTCCGATGCGTCCTTATAAGGAAGGCGTTTACCACTCCTTCAAATGGCGCGGCTGGGCTGACTTCGGCACTGGCGCGCTGGGAGACATGGCCTGCCACACAACGAATATGCCCGTCATGGCTCTCGATCTGTGGGATCCGATTGCAGTCACGGCTGTCAAAAACCCCGGTATCTTCGAAGGAGAAACCTACCCAGGTTCCTCAACTTTGATGTTCGAGTTTCCTGAACGCAACGGAAAAGTGGCGTGCAAATTCTATTGGTACGACGGCGGCAATCTGCCGCCAGATGACCTGATCGCTCAGTTGCCAGAAGGCTTCCGTAATCGAATCGAGAAACAGAAACAGGGCGGCGGAAAGACGAGCGCGGCAGTGGTGGTGGGCAGCAAGGGTCTGTTGCTGTCTGAAAACGACTACGGTGCCCAGTACTCGCTGCTGCCAGCCGAAAACTACAAGGATTTCAAAAAGCCCGAGCAATCGTTGCCACGAATTCCGTTCAAGGGCGGTACGGACGAACGTCAGAAATGGGAGTTTGTCCAGAGCTGCCGTGGCGAATATGAACCCGGCACGATGTCCAACTTTGGCTACGCAGGCCGTTTGACCGAAACGATTCTCGTGGGCAACCTTGCCGTGCGAGCCGGCGAAGGGCAGCGGATTGAGTGGGACGCCAAGAATCTCGTCAGCACAAATCTGCCGGAACTCAACCAGTACGTGCAGCGGGAATACCGCGAAGGCTGGACACTGTAGTTCGGCAGATTCTGCCAATACTTAGTCTCAATTGAGCCCGGTGTCTGTGATGGACACCGGGCTTTTTTGTCAATGCGAACAGAACGGGCGACCCCGCAAACGCAGCGGAACTCGTGCGTGTTCGGTGCGGTTCAGAATCGCTCGAGTAATTAAATGTCAGATTCATCGGAACGCTGTCCGGTCTTCAGGCCCAAAGGGACGTCCCTATGTCAGCCCAGGGCAACGCCCTGGGGAAAAATTCCACGGGATGATCTACAGCCCCAACGGGGCGGTACTATGTTGTGTTCTGGCCGGGGCGAATCCGTTTAGGGTCGCCCCGTTGGGGCTTTTCGCACTTGACCACCAATAACCCAGGGCGTTGCCCTGGGCTGACTTACAGCTGGCCCGTTGGGCCGATTCGCAGGTTGCAAACCCGCCCCACGGCAATTCTTACGCATCAGCCTACGGTCGCGTTCCTGCATTTCTAACGGAGCCTTGCGCTAAATCAGCAAACCCTGCCGGAAATCGGCCCCTTCCAGCGTCGCGAACGTCAATCCCGATTCCGCCGCTAGAACTGTTAGATTCGGAACGATCCGCACATCCGTCACATTTTAACTCATCCGGACGGGTTCCGAAGACCGATTCTGAAGAGTAACCGTCACTGTCGGTACATCCGGCACACATTCTCAGAACGGCTCGATCGGAACAATCGATGAAACCCACACGAATTCTCGCCTCGGCCACACTCCTTTTCAGCAGCATCGCTCTGATCACCGCTGCCGGCATCACCGTCGGCGATGAGCCGGGTGTTGTGCGAATGGGGGCCTATCAGCCACCGGCAGACGACTTAACGGCACCAGCACCAGATCCGGTCAGTTCCGGTGGCAGTTTTCCTGGTGGCAGTTTTCCTGGTGGCAGTTTTCCCGGTGGTCCTCCTGACCCCAATGCGGGTCTCTACCCGGAGCCAGCGCCGTACGCGCCGTACTTTGAGCGTTCGTACGGAGCGACGCAGCAGTTGCCGGACTCCAGCTTTCAGCCAAAACAGCCGTTTGGGCCCATCATGATGTTCGAAACGAACATTGGTGACGGCCTGGGATATGGTCAGCCTTATCAGCGACTCAATGCCCGGGTACCGTACCATATCGTTCCGAATACCAATGTGTTGATCGGAGACATCTCAGCCTCCGTGACGAACTACGGAAATCCAATTGGAAATGCCGGTCTGATCTATCGCAACTACGATGCGGCACGAGATCGTATCTTTGGTTGGAACGGATATTTCGACTACGATCAGGGTTACACCAAGCAGGATTGGTATCGAGCCGGAGTTGGTCTTGAGTCGCTGGGCAAATACCTCGACTTCCGGGCGAATGGCTACTTCGTTGCGGGGGATGACACAGCGTTACTCAGTACGGAGTTGCAGGGTGGGCTCTTGCTCGGTGGTAATAACGTGTTTCGTCTGCGGAATAATGTGCGTGAAAATGCGTACTCAGGTGCCGACGCAGAAGTCGGTGGACCACTTCCAGTGTTGGGACAGTACGGCATCAATATGTACGCCGGAGCTTACTATCTTGGAAACGACTACGGGAATGATACCGTGGGCTTTATGGCGCGCTGGCAGGCTCTGGTCACTCAAAACCTGACGGTCAACACTTATCTCACGTCGGACGATACGTTTGGCACCAACAGTTGGGTCGGTCTGCAGTATCAGATACCAAACTACCGTGACAAGCGATTCCTGCGCCCTGCAAGTGTGCGTGAGCGACTGCAGGATCCAGTCTATCGTCAGAACCGCATCCAGACTCACATCGATCAGGATATTTCCCGGGAAGCCTGCATCAACAGCGCCACCGGCCTGGCCTACAACCTGATCTATGTTGATCCAAATTCGACGACTGCTGGGACAGGGCTGGGAACATATGAAGATCCTTACACAACAATGCAGTTTGCTGCTGCGGCCAATTCTGCTGCGGTTGATGTCATTCGTGTGACACCTCGTGAGGACAACACTGGAACAAACCTGACGATCAATGGCGGACTCACTTTGTTTGATGATCAGGCTCTGATCTCGTCCAATTCGGACTATGAATTGTTCCGCGTCGATACGACACCATTCTACATTCCCGGCACAGGTTTGACCGGCCCCGGTCCACTGCTGACGCGGCCAAACATGCTGGCTGGAGAAAGCGTTGTGCGGCTGGCGAACAACGACACCATTAGTGGCATGCGATTTGACGGAGCGAATGCCGCTGGAGCCGTCTTTGGCAACGGTGTCTCCAACCCGCTTCCGATCACAGGCGTCAATCTGACCAACAACACGTTCACCAATTACGTGGTCGGAGCGAATCTGCAGGACGTTTCTGGTCGCATGATTATTCAGGGCAACACATTCACAGGCCGACCCGTTACCGCGAACATCCGCTCCACATATGGATTGCGGGCGACGGTGGCTGGAGCTTCGACCGCTAACCTGCTGCTGACGAATAACACGGCGACAACCAACCAAATTGCGGGATTGAGTGTCACGGCGAATGCGGGAAGCACTGTGAATGCAGATCTGCTGAATGGCCCCGTGATTCCACCACCTATTCCGGTGGGCAAGTACGCTTATGATGCCGGTGTGACCGGGATCACAAACAATATCCTCACTGGCAACGGCAATGGGATTGAAGTTCTGGGCAATGCGGGATCAACGATCAATGCGGCGATTGAAAACAACCAGATCAGCAGCAGCACCAGCAATGGATTGCTGGCCGGAACGGATGCGGGCACTTTCAACCTCTACAGTCTTCGCAACAACGTTATCACAGGAAATTACAACGCCAATGTGGCACCGACCACATCAGAAAATGGGGCCTTCTTGTATTACAAGAATGGTGGAACTTTCTTTGCCTTGTCTGAAGATGTCAATGAAGACAAAAACTTCAACGGCGTGCTTGATCCCGGTGAAGACCTCAATGGCAACGGAGTGCTGAATGTTGCGAACGGAACCCTGGATGCCGGAGAAGATCTCAATGGCAACGGCATCCTGGATCAGGGCATTGTATCGAATACATTTCAAAACAATGTTGGCGTCGGCCTGTGTATCTTTGGTGAAACTGCGGGCACTGGCAGTTTCATGATCGGTGGTCCTGAGACCAGTTTGGGGAACCGAGCGACTAACAACGGCAACGCCGGCATGGCTCTGGACCTGAATGGAACGGCAACGGCCAGCGTGGATTCGATGTTCAATACGATCACCGACAATGCGTTCGCTCGGACATACACGACGCAAGTTCAGGCGAGCTTTGCCATGACAGGGGATACTTTTGGTGCTGCAGCAACGCTGACGAATAATTCTTCGACCGGTGATATCCTTGCTTTCAACTGGGATTTGAACCTGCCGGGAGGAACCCAAGACTGGGAGTTTCAGACGGCGAGTGTCTTGAATCCTATTACCTTTCCAAATGCCGGCCCCGGTAAGCCATTCACTCCTCTTAACGGATCGGACTTAACGACCGGATTGAATGCAGTGAACGGATTCGGGGTACCGCCTTACACCAACGCATTGCAGACGGCACTTGATGGCAGCCAACAATTGGCACTTGGTTTCACCAACGATCCAACGCCTGGTCCCGGATTCAATCCGACTGACGTAATGGCATGGCAGTTGGACAGTGATCCAAACAAAGTATTTCCAGATGCCGGATTGTTTGGTGACACTGCTGTCACTGCAAATCAGCTCGCTGGCACCACGGGTAGTGTCACCTTCCGGGATGACTTCACGGGAAATGGTGTTCAAAGCACTCGAACGCTGGCTGGAAATTTTGTGCAAGATCCAGCAGACGCGAATGGTCTTGTGCTCGACTTGAACCAGAGCTTCAGCGCTCCAATCTTTGACACAGGCCGAAAGGGCGACGGTTTCCGGGTCCATGCTGTGGATAACACCCACATCACGCACTTCAACTCCACCAATGATACGATGTCTCGTAACGGCGGCACCGGCCTCTCGATCGTTGCTGCGAACAACGCGACTGTGGATGCTCTGACGATTCAGGGTGGAACGTTTGAACAGAACGCGGGACGAGGCATCAATCTTGAAGCTCGCGACAATGCCGTAATTCATGCGAATTCAACACTTGGTGGATTTGATCCGCTGACTCTCGGCCAGAATATAATTCTGGGGACGTCCTACACGGAAGGAAACGTTATCAGCCGGAACAGCTCCGACGGGATTCGAGTCCTTGCCGCCAATGGCGGTCGAGTTGACGGAAACCTAATTAACAATAACATCTCGGAAAATCTCGGCGACGGTGCCGCTTTGATAATCGACAATGGCGGAACATTGAACTTTGGCTCTGCTGCGAACAAGGAGGTCATCAGCCGCAATACGATTAATGGCAACGTTGGTGCCGGTCTGCGGCTGACCAGTAATGTCACTCCAGTGTCAATGGGTACACTCAACGCACTGGTGCAGGGAAATACAATCTCCGCGAATGCCGGTGGCGGTATCGTGAGTCAGCTCACGGGACTTCACAGCTTCCCGCCAATCAACAATTCACTGAATCTGACCGTAAACGATGCCAGTTATCTCGATCTCACCGCAGCACAGAATCGTAACTACATCACCGGCAACAGTGATGTGGGGATCGGTGTCAACGTTGGAGGAAATGGACTCGCCAATGTGGTCCTGAACAATGTGTCTGTAACAGGCACGCTGGACGGTGTCGATCCGCTGCGAAACGGTGACGGCATTGCTCTGACTCGTGCCGATGCGTCGCTGTTGACGGCACAGCTGGACAATGTGACTTCCACGTTGAATGCTGGAGACGGTTTGGATGTTGATGCTCAGGGCAACGATCGATTTGATCCAAATCAGCCATCGTCTGGCACGCCAAATACAGTGACAGTGAACAACAGTGCGTTTAACGCCAACGGCGGAAATGGTGCTCAGTTCCGGGTTCGTGGCGACGCGGTCTTGATTGGTGATGTGACGGGCAGCAGCTTCAACAACAATGGTCAGAACGGCATGCTTGTCCAGACGTCACAAAACTCATCATTCGGCGACCCGACAATTGGCTTGCCACCAGGCCGTCGCTCAATCTTTGACGGAAACACTTTTAACAACAACGCAGTCGATGGTGTGCAATTGGTCGGCAACGATCAATCTCGCGTTCTCGTGGAAATCACCAGTACTCGAGTGCCCGTCCCGTCTGCGGCTCACGCCGACGCCAACACCGCCGGGGACACAACCATCTCAAACAACGGTCGTGACGGTGTTCACATCGATACGAACGGTGGACGTTCCGATATCCTGATCACATCAGCAACCGGACAAACGACAATCGACGGCAACGGTACAGCAAAGGCTGCCGACGGCACGGCGATTGGCGGTAACGGTGTCCGTCTGAATTCCAGCGGAACGTCGGATGGCGTTGTGCGGGTTTCGCGAACAATCATCAAGAACAGTATTGCCGGTCCATCGGAAGACACCAACGGCGATGGTATCCTCGATCCAGCTGAAGACCTGAACGCCAACGACGATATCGATGTGGCTGACGGTGACGGTATCCAGGCGAACTTCTCTGGCAATGCCACAGCGACTTTGATCGTGGGTGGTGTCAACGAAGGCAACATCATTCAGAAAAACCAGGATGATGGGATCGCTCTGACGGCGACCGGGTCTACCGGCACTGGAACACCTCGACCAGTCATCGCCATCACAGGCAATACGATTGGTGGAACCAACGATGGTGTGAACATGGGCAACGGTGGCGACGGCGTGAGTCTGAACGTCTTCGGCGGCACAGCGGTCGGCATCGCACCTGCAAATATCGCTGCCAACGGCACTTCGCCAACTGGTGGTGTGACACAGTCTGGCCCGATTCCGCAGCTGACGATGACGGACAACCTGGTGAGCCAAAACGGTCGCCGTGGTGTCAATCTTCTGCTGACTGGTGCGGCTGGGATTCGAGCCCGCGAAAATGGAGCGTCGCTGTTTGATCCAGTGCGAATTACGCTCGACAATAATCGGATTGTTTCCAACGGTATGGAAGGCGTCTTCTATCGTGGCGACGCGAACATGAATCAGAGTCGGTTCGTGTACCTGCCAAACTTTCCGTTCCCGGACCCACCGTTTACTCCGGCAGATGACCGACCGCAGTTTCCGGCCTTCTACGATCCGTTGTTGCCACAGTTCACCAGTCTGAACTTTGGCAGCGTGAACGGAAACACGGCCTATATCGATCCGTACCTGAATCTGCGGACAGTCCAGAATTCATTCCTGACCGTGACGAACAACAAGATTCAGAACAATGGAACGGGCCGGGCGACTGGCGAAGGTCTGTTTATCAACGTCGGAACAGGCTCCTATCTCGCGGCGGATGTTCAGAACAACGCCTTTGGCGGGAACCTGGAAGAAGACTTTCGCACGGTATCGTTCCTGTCTGCGGGTGAGACCTTTACATCCGTCGATAACGCCGGGGTCAACACTTATGATGCCATCTATCTGGACGATACGGCTCAGTTCGATCTGCGATTCCAGAACAACGAAGGCAACCAGATTCTGCCAAGCTCACGCGGTGATGATCTGACACCGCTGGGTGCGACCTATACGACACTTGATCCGCTGAAGGCCATCTTCATGGGTACCTTCGGAGCTTCGAATCGTCAGGCAGATTTCTTCCAGGTTGACAATGGTCCATCCCTGAATAATCCGAACAACACGTTCATCAACTTCGGGATCACTCAGGACATCCAGAATGCCTTCAACACGGGAGGTTACAACCTTCGAGCGGCTGCCGATCCAATGTTCCCGAACATCGGCTTCGCTCCATTCCTTCCATAATGGCTGACCAGCACTCGCTGGCCTGACCAAACCTCAAAACCACAGGGGCCGTCGAACTTTCGACGGCCCCTGTATTTTTAGCATAACTCTCGTTCCAGGGCTCCAGCCCTGGAACGCACTGCCTCGGAGGCACTGCCTCCACGGCCACAGACAGAGAAAATCGCCTCTCAACAAACCACTTCGATTTTTGCTCGTCAGAAGAATTTGTGGGTGCCACGCAACGCCGTGAAGGATTTTTTGCCGTGCTTTCCGTTGCTTTGCGTTTACTGCGGAGCGGTATCAGATATTAGCCGGTGGTAAGGCGAGCGGCAGGAAAGGATTTACCATCGGCGAGTCATTGGGTCGAGCGGCCCCGTGTGACTGAACCACGTCAAAGGAAGCAGATCTGAGGACAGATCTGCCTACGTGGTCCGACCTGTCTCAGGTCGGATTCCCTCGGCGACGCGATATCCCTGGTAATCCTGTTTCTGCCGCTCGCCTAAGAACCTGCCAAAAACCAGCTTCTCGAT
>Ga0138256_10004241_pt1 | contig 15260 bp, 10 predicted proteins | sample KNB2016incub_MG_FD_105486 | JGI IMG/M metagenome (GOLD analysis project Ga0138256, IMG submission 105486) | Active sludge microbial communities from wastewater in Klosterneuburg, Austria - KNB2014incub_MG | ecosystem: Engineered > WWTP > Activated sludge > Unclassified | place: Austria... | reverse complement strand
TCAGTGCGCCGACGCGATGGCTCACCGAGATCTGCGTAAAGCCCACTTCAAGCGCCAGCGCTGCGAGCTGGTCCTCATGCGCCGTGTACCGGTAGCCGTGCATCAGCACGATCGCGACCGAACGCAGCCCCGATTTGAACGCCGCCTGCATCCCCGTACGCGCTGCCGCTGCATCCAGCGGCTCCAACACCTCGCCGTCCGCGGCGATGCGCTCGGCGATCTCGAGCACAGAAGCATAGAGCGGCGCCGCCTTCCCAATCGACCTTGCAAACAACTCCGGCCGTTCCTGGTAGCCGATGGCGAGCGCATCGCCAAAGCCACGCGTGATCGCCAGCAAGGTAGGCTCGCCCTTATGCTCCAGGAGCGCATTGGTGGCAACCGTGGTGCCGATCCGCACCTCCGCGGCAGGCAGAGCACCCGCAGCGACACCCGTCAGCCGCCGGATCGCCGCTACGGCAGCGTCGCGATATCGTTCAGGATCTTCAGACAGCAGCTTGCAAGTAACAACCCGCCCGCCCGGCAACCGGGCGACAACGTCCGTGAACGTGCCGCCGCGGTCGATCCAGAAGTTGAGAGTAGGACAAGGGGGCTTTTCATTAGTATGAAACCGTTCTAGCATTTGCTCATGCCTATTGCGGTCGGACTGAAGCCACTGATGTAAACCGTCGTTTGAATCGCTGATTCGCCACAACGGCTTCTACCATAAGCACGCCAGTTTCCGCTCATGGGCGGGCAGCTGGCTAGTGGAGTTGTGGCCGCTCAGCAGAACACCTTGAAATTCCAAGAGTGCGCAGGAATACGAGCTTGACTAAATCGCGCAATAAGTTAAGGCTTGAGTTCGTCAGCCCGAACGAGTCGGGCAAATTGAATATTGTGGTACCTAGGTTCAGACAGCTAGCGCCGTAAAGGACACTCAAAGGCTCTCTGGTACTTTCCGGGGGATGAGACGGTGCGCTAGAGTACTGATCCTTGGTTGGCGTAGGGGTAATTAGGTGAATACTAAGACCAAGCCCGAGCCGGCAGGTTTTCGAGAACCTGCTTACGGCACTGATCTCAGCCCGAGAGAATCGTTAGACAAAATAGTCGAAAGGCTGTTAGCGGTAGCGGTCGAATGTGGAGTAGATCCGGCTCTGTTGCTCAAGAGGTGGAAGTCGGAAGTCAAGTCCCGAGATCATTTACGAACGCGACGTAAGGTAGCAAGCGTAGATATCGTGCCGAACGATCTCTTGTGTCGCATAATTCAACGCTGGCATCTCGATGCTGATTTCTTGGATTTCAAGGGATTTCCCAGGCTTTTGACGTGTCGCGGTAAGCACTCCCTTCAACGTCTCCTAAGTAAGATTGGATCGTCTGAGCCAGTAGACGTGGTTTGGCGCGAGATCATTCGCAGCGGAGTTGTGGAAACGGCTCAACCGGATCGAATTCGGGTCTTGACACGGATGCTGATAGGTACGAGAGAGCGAAGAATTGCAACCGCACTAAGTACAATCCTAGGGGCCTTGTCTACGATTGAGCACAATCTGAAAACTCGGGACTTTAGGTTGCTCTATTGTCACAGAATAGTTACTGATTCTTTCGTCCCAGAATCTAGGCTGCGAGAGTTTGCCGACCTACTTGAACGCCAGGCGAGCGCAGCACTAGGCTCAATTGACGAATGGTGTAACAATGCAAGAGCGAATCTGGAAAAGCCCGAGAAACTTTTACCGATCAAGGTGCATTTTTTCTTGGCCCCAAACGCGCCCTCGGGTTTTAAGAGAGCGATGCGAAAGGCAGTCCGCGCGAAGGCAAGCGTTGGGGCTACGCAAAGAAAGCACGACAACTTTTTGCATTCCAGCTCAATTTCGTTTGTTCCTGGAATACCAGCGCGTGGACCGAGTAACGAAATTGTTGCGAAGTTCGCCAAATAGCAATCACATGGAATTTGTGCATATTGAGATGAATCTATCGAGTGCACTGCACAGAGCCACGGAATACTAGCGGACGCAGTCAACAGTCGGGAGACGGCGCTCCGGTTCACTAAGGTAGAGCCCTCTAGCGTGCGTCGAGGCGTTGTCGGGCCCGTTTGGTCACGAGGCAATTGCGTGATTGCCGAAAGGAGAGGTAGTTCCGCGCTTTCAGGTAGCGGAGTACAGGTGGAATTCTTACGGGACACCGACGTGACCCGAGGCAAATACTCGGGCGATGATCACGACAAAGCAGTTTCGGCGTCGCTACGATGAGATTCGACCGCTTTGGAGTCTCGGGCGGTTATCACCCGCATAATTCAAACAGCAACTATCATCAACAAACCAACCGGAGTCGGCCATCTCCCAGGTCACCGTTGTACCGAAGACCGCCAGCAGGTCAGGCTACGAAACAAATCCTGCTATCCGGCGCTTTCTGCTGCAGTCCACCCTTGGAGAAAATGGTGAGCGATACAGTGCCCCGTCTTATTTCTCGCGGCCCGCCGGCATCAAATTCGCCGGCAGCGGCGGCCGCCTGCCCCAATCCGTCTCGTTGTAGTTAGTCGCAAGATACTCGAGCAGCGGGTTCTCGATCTCGGGCGGGATTTCCCACAGGTTCTGGGTGCGCTGCATCCAGCGGATGAGTCCCAGCCAGTATTCCCGGTCGCCGCGCTGGGAGGTCACGAGCTTGTGCGAGTGGCAGCCGCCGCATTGCGCGGCCACGAGTTCCCAGTTAGGCGCGATCTTGAGCCCGGTATCGGGGTCGATCTTGTCGTCGGCGTGCGCGGTCGCCGCGAGGACAAGCGTCAGTAGCAGCGCAGCGGCAACGCGCATCACACCACCTGCACGGCGATGCGGTGGCAGTCATTGTTGAGATATCCCTTGGGGTTCCAGCCTGGCACCAGCATGGGTTGTGCATGTCCCGCCGTATCGGTGGCGCGCGCCCACACTTCGTAGTAGCCGGGTTGGGGGAACTTGATCTCGGTAGCAAAGTGCTGCCAGGCGAGGCGGTTCACGGGTGCCTTGAGTTGCGTCTTCTGCCAGGTGGCGCCGAAGTCGATGCTCACATCGACGCGTGTCACGGCCCGATCACCGGCCCACGCATGGCCGCGCAGCGCCATGGCTTCGGTCCGCGGCACATGGCTGCCGGACTCGGGAAACGTGATCAGCGACTTGACGGGCATGGAGCCGATGATGCACATCTTGTCATCGGGCACCTTGGTGCCGGGCGCCACGGGTTCGCAGGGCATGCGGTACGCGTCTTCGTTCATCTTCTCGCCATCGTGCACGCGGTCGCGCACTAACACCTGCCTGAGCCACTTGCCGCTCACCGAGGCGGGCCAGCCGCTCACGATCATGCGTAGCGGCGCACCATGGATGGGCGGGATCGGTGCGCCGTTCATGGCGAACGCCAGCAGCGATTCCTTTTCCATTGCCTTGGCCACGGGCGCACCGCGGGATATGGGATCCTTCTTGGGATCGCCGGAGAGGTGTGTATCGGCCCCGTGGTAGGCGACATAGACGGCGTTGCTGGCGACGCCGCAATGCGTCAGGACGTCGGCCAGGCGTACGCCGGTCCACTCGGGGCAGGCGATGGCACCGGTGGTCCATTGATTGCCGCTCGTACGGGGGCGGAATTCGGCGCGGCCATTGCCGGCGCACTCGAGTTGCAGTTGCAGCGTGACGGGGCGGAACTGGCGCTTGAGCTCGGCGAGCGTGAACGTCTGGGGCTTGACGCACGACTCGCCCTCGACGCGCAGTTCCCAGGCGTCAGGGTCGGCCACGGGTTCGGGCGGCACACCGTTGTTGCGCACGAACATGCGATTGGCGGGCGTCACCGCATCGTCTAACAGGTGCGCAGGTGTCTCGGCGTTGATCGGCCGGTCGCCTAACAGCTTGAGTCCGGTCTTGCCGAGGCTCGCGAGGATGTCGTCCCCGGCGGCTAGCGCTACCACCGGCATGAGACCCGCGGGCAGGAAGCGTGCGTAAGGCACTGCGAGACCCAGCGAGCGCCACGCGGCGGCGACCGTGGCGGTTTGCAGGAAGGCACGGCGGCTGCGAGCGGGATCGTTGCTATTCATCAGGAACTCCTGCAGTGCAATCGCTTGGGGTCAGCCGCGTTTGGCGAGCGGCAGATTCTCCCCCAGCCAGCGACCAAAGCTGAGCGCGGGGGTCACCATCATACCCGCACAGAAGGCCTTCCCGGACAGCGTGCCGTTGCCGAGCAGCTCACCGGCGGCGTAAAGCCCTGCAACGGGTGCACCGTCTGGCTTTGTTACGCGAAGCTTGTCGTCCACGGCCAGTCCCGCGACGCCAATCAGTGTGGCGCCCTGATGACGGATCGCATAGAACGGCGCGCGCTTGATCGGCCGCGGCATATGCGTGCGGCCGAGCGAATCATGACCGCTCGCTTGGCCGGCGTTGTACTCGTCGACGGTGGCCACCAGGTTGCGGGGGTCGATCCCCGCACCCACGGCAAGCTGCTCCAAGGTCGCTGCCGACGTGAACGCCGGCGCTACTCCAAAAGCATCCGCCAGTTCCTGGGTGGTCCAGTCGCGCAGCTCACCCGGTGGAGCCCCGCGAACGAGCGGCGGTGCGTTGCGCAAAATGTCTTCGTCGAACACGAGCCAGTAGCGATTGTCGGGCTGTGTGAGGAGCATGTGCTCGCGCTCATCGACGCTGCCCAGATCTTCGGCCAGGAAGCGCTTGCCGGCCCGATTGACAATGATCTCCCAGGGCTCGCGCCGTTCGGGATGATGGATGGAGCGGGCGAGCTCGGGACTCGGGATTTCCAGATCCGCCGGAATACTGCCGAAGTCGCACAGATAGTTTTCCCGGCCGCGCACCCAGCCGCCCGCGCTGCGCCCGATGTCGATTCCCACACCGGTGTTCATTGGCCAGCCGGCGGCACGGTATTTCGGGACGCCGTTGAGCGATTGAAACAGCGCGGTGTTGGCCATGTAGCCGCCGCTCGCCAGCACTGTGTGCGGCGCGCGAAAATCGCGGCGCACCCCGGCTTCATCCTTCGCGATGACGCCCAGCACGGCGCCGCGCCGATCCAGAATCGGCTCGACGACCTCGGTGCTCTTGAGCACACTCAACGATGCGGGTGCGGTGGTTAGTTCCTTCTCGAGCACGCGCAGAATGGCGAGCCCGCGATCCGGTGCACCCCACACCCGCGCGTGGCTGTACGGTTCGTGGCCGGTCCCGGCTACGGGGAAGCCCGGTCCGAATGTCAGTCCCGCGGACTCCAGCCAGTCGACCGTGCCCGCCGCATTCTCGACGGCGAGCCGAACGATGTCCTCATTGGCCGTGCCGCGGCTGATGCGCATGATGTCGGCGAGATGCTCGGCCGGGGAATCCTCGATGCCCTTGGCCTTTTGCAGACGCGTACCCGCGGCGCTCATCTGCCCGCCCGAGAACCACAGTGTGCCGCCGACCTGTGCGCCCTTCTCGAGCACCAGTACGCGTGCGCCGCGCCGCGCCGCGAACAGCGCTGCCGGCAGCCCCGCCGTGCCCGCGCCGACGATGATCAAGTCCCACTGCGATTGCGCAACCGATTTGGCCCGCGCGCGGCTGCTCGCAGCGACGGCCGCGAGCGTGCTGAGCACCCACCGGCGGCTAACCCCGCTGGCGCTCATTTCTTGTTCGTTGCCAACCGTGACTTGATCTTTTCCTGCAGCAACTCAATGGCGGTCTCCTGATAGAAGTCACTCGTCTGCTGGTCGGCGGCCTCGAGGAACTGCTGCATTTCCGCCAGGTCCTGCTTGACCGGACAGCCCTTGAATTCGCCCTTGAGCGACCAGAAGGGGAAACCGATCTGCCCCGCGATGCGCCCGTACAGGGCTGATCGTCGCACCAGTTCGCCCGCGAGACACGGATCTTTGGTCGACTTGTTCATCCCGGTGAGATGCATGAAGCCGTACACGAAGAGCGCTTGCGGATAATCCGCTGCCAGCGCGACGTCACGGTACGGCCCCGCCTTCTCACCCTCGCCACTGTAGCCGTAAGTGCGGCCCAGTTGGTAGTTCAGGCGCGGATTCTTGGGGTCTCGCGCGACCGCCGCCTGGCAAGCAGCGATCGCCGCCGGCAAATCCATCTGCGCCTTGTGCAAGCCTGGTGCGACCGCGTTGGGGTCGTCGCCGTGCGCTGCCAGCAGGTCGCATCCCGTTACTTTCTGCGAGTACTTGCTGGCGTCGAACACGAGCTTCTCGGCTGATCCCGCGTCCGCAGCGAACAGAACGGTGACAGCGACGATCCACAGAATTCTATGCTTCATTGAAATCTCCATTAGGGTGAATGCCGAGTGCCATCAGAAATTCATGCTGACGCGCAGCCCGAACTTGCGCGGATCGGCCGGCACGACGTTGGTGACGAAGTTGTTCAGATTGAAGTTGCCGAGCGTGAAATCCGTAAACCTTGCGGCCGAGAGATAGGTGTCGTCGTCGAACAGATTGGTGACGAACGCCTCGATGCGCACCCGATCCATCGTCACACCGCCGCGCAAGTTCGCGCGCCACGAGTCACGATTCTGGGCCAGATTGAACGCTTCGTCCCACGCGGCACCCGTGTAGATCAGGTCGCCGCGGACGAACCAGTCCTTGGATGCGCCGAAGGGCATCACGTAGTCGGCGCTGACCGTCCCGGAGTACTCCGGAAAACGGGGGGTCTCGTTGCCCGATACGTCACTGATGCCGGTCACGCGTTGGCAGAAGCCACAGATGAATTCCTTGTACTCCGAGGCAGCCCAGTTGAACGTGGTCCCGATCGTCAGTTCAGGCGTGGCGCGCCAGCGCCCCTCGAGTTCCAGGCCGTGCAGCTCGGTCTTGCCCGCAGCAATCGTGACCGGCACGGTGCGCCTGCCCGCCGGATTGGTCAGGTCCGTGATCACCGCGGTCGTGCGCGTCTGCTGGTTGAGCCAGTTCATGTAATAGACCGCAGCGTTCAGCTGCACGCGTCTGTCGAACAGGCTCTTCTTCAAGCCGATTTCGTAGTTGTCGAGTTCTTCCTCCCCGACGAACGTGGTAGCCCCGGTCTGTGCCTCGGCTTCGGCGGCCTGCGCAGGCGTGAGCGCGATCAGGTTGCTGTTGAAATCGCCCGGCTTGTTACCCTTGGCGTAGGTGACGTACAGGTTGGTTTCGTCCGAGGGCTGCCATTGCAGAATCACGCGCGGCAGGAAATTGGTGTAGGTTTTCTTCAGCTCCGTATTGCCCACGGTGCCCTGATCTGATTTGTCCTGTTGATAGCGCGCTTCGAGACTCAGGTTCCACTGGTCCGTCAGATCGTAGGAGACCGCGCCGAACACGGCGCTCGTGTCGACGTAGGTTGAGGTAACAACCTGATCGATGAAGAAGCCGTTCGGAAATGCGGTATTGGGATACAGGTAGCCGATCGAGGCGCCGCTCGGGGTTGAGAAGTCGAGTGAGAACGCCGACAGGCCGAGCATCCACCTGAGGCGGTCCGTCCGTTGGGACAGGCGTAGCTCCGCACTGCGATCGAGCATTTCCTGGAAGTGCGCCTCGAGCCAGATCTTTCTCGGCGTGAAGTCCAGATCCATGATGCGCCGCTGCGAGATCGAGCCGTACGCGGCGGAGAAAGACAGCGTCAAATCGCTCGGCAACGACCAGTCGGCGCTCACGCTGTACTGTTCCGTATCACGACGCAGCCCGAGATGATCAAGGCTCGGGCCGTGCTCCAGCGCCGCGGTATTGCGGCTGTTGTTGACGTAGATGTCATAGGGCACCGGATCGAGAATCGTGTTCGTGCCGGGGTGTTTCACGATCGGCAGGTCGCCGCAGATGTAGGTCACGCCGCCGGGGAAAAACGGGCCGCAGTTGTGATAGTTACTCGTTAGGGCAAATGTGGTCGCAGGGCCATCGTCGTCCTCTGCGACATGGGCGCGTACCTTTATGCGCAAGGTATCGGTCGGCTGCCAGGCAAGTGTCCCGTCGACCGAGCGGGTTTCTTCGGCGCCGAGGCGCCCACCGTCCGCGGCACTGGTGTAACGGCCATCGCGGGTGTAGTAGCGCGCGGTGAGTCGCGCGGCGAGGCGCTCGCCGATGATCGGTCCTTCAATGCTCCCGGTGACGTCGTATTCACCGTCTTCGGCAACGGTGAGCGCCGCGCGACCCGAGAATTCGTCGCTGACAGGGCGAGTGACGAAATTGACCGCGCCGCCAAAGGTGGTGCGCCCGAAGTAGGCGCTCTGCGGTCCCTTGATCACTTCCACGCGCTCGACTTCCTCGAGACTGATGCTCGAGAGGCCCCCGGCGACGTAGATGCCGTCGATGAAGGCCGAGGCCAGCGCACGCGTCGGCGTGATGTCGTTAGTGTCCATGCCGCGGAAGCGAATGACGGATTCAGAACGCCCGCCGCGTTGGCTGCCTTGCTCGCTGTAGTAGAGTCCGGGGCTGAAGGCCGACAGATCCGTCAGTGAACGCAGACCGGCGCGCTCGATATCGGCTTCACTGAATGCCGTGACGGTCAGCGGAACACTTTGCAGGGATTCGGACTGCTTGCGCGCCGTGACGGTGATCTCCTCGAGCGCCTCGGTTGCTTCCTGCGCTGGCAGCACGGCGGTTTGAGTCAAGGCGACTACGGTGGCCAATAGCGACCATAACCTGAGCTTCTGCAATTTCAATTCTCCTCGTGCCTGGCGGAGGCGTGTCGTTTCGCCGTTGTACTGGGCTGCCGCCTACGGGGGAACTACCGATTCCGGTAGTCGTACTGGCGGCCGCGATGCCGTAAAAAGGTGTGGGAAAAAGTGGAAGTCCAACGATGAAACGCCGTACCTTTCTGCGCGCCACCGTCGCGAGCGCCGCAGCGACCGCGCTGACCCGCTACGCACGCGCGGCGCGGGCTGCTGCCACACGGTGGGACTATCTGATTATTGGCGCGGGCACCGCCGGATTGGCCGCCGGCATCTTTGCGGCGCGGCGCGGTGCTCGCGTCCTGCTCGTCGATGCGGCGGCGGACATCGGCGGTACGCTGCACCTGTCTGCTGGTCAGCTGTGCGGGGCTGGCACGACCGCTCAGGCGAAGCAGGGCATCGTCGATACTCCCGATCAGCATTTTGCCGACATCATGCGGTTATCGAACGGCAAGGCCGATCCTGCGATTGCGCGGATCGTGGCCGACAACGCCGCCGATACCGTGAACTGGTTGTTAGGTGCCGGCCTCACGCCGGTCGACGGGCATCCGATCAAGGGCCATGGCGGGCGTCCGGGCTATTCGGTCGCTCGCTTTCTGTGGGACAGGCGCGAGGGCCGGGCCATCCTCGCCATCGTGCGTCAGGAGCTCGCGACGCTGCTGGCGCAGGAACGCGTCAGCTTGCAGCTCGACACACGCATCACTGCGCTGGTCACCGATGCCGCCGGCGCAGTGACGGGCGCGCGAGCGCGCGTGGGCGATAGCGATCTGACTTTCAGCGCGCGGCGCACGCTGCTGACGACGGGTGGCTACGCGATGAACCCGACCTTGTTCGAACAGCTGATCCACCGGCCGGCCTATGCGGCCACCGCCTATCCGTTCTCGCGCGGGGACGGTCTGCAAATGGTCACTGCGATGGGTGGCGCGCTGCGTGGCCAAGAACTGCACCGCTCCGGTACGGGTTCGATCCTGACCAGCGACCACTATCCTGCCAAGGTTTACGCGCGCTTCAATACGCGGCCGGACCTGCGGCAGCCGTGGGAGATCTGGGTCGACGATTCCGGGCAACGCTACGTCCGCGAGGACGCCCCCGAGACCTATGAGCGGGAGCTGGCGCTGTACCGCCAGCCACGGCTGCGCTATCGGATTGTCTTCGATCAGGGCATTCTCGACGCGGCCCCCTCAGGCTTGCCGGAGTGGACGCACGACAAGCTGGTCAGTCACTTTGGCACGCATCGCATGTTCGCGCGGGCTGATTCGCTCGCGTCACTCGCTGACAAGATTGGCGTTGCTGCGGCCACGCTCGAGGCAACCGTGCGCGACTACAATGCTGCGGTAAGTAGCGGGCACGATCGACTCGGACGGCAATATCTGCCGAAGCAGATCGGCACGCCGCCCTACTATGCCGTCACCCATCTGGGGCATTCCGCCACGTCGTCCACCGGCGTTATCGTGGACGGTCAGATGCGCGTGCTGCGCAGCGATGGCACCCCGATGAAGAATCTGTATGCCGCGGGCGAAGTGCTCGGCAGCGGCGCTACCGTGGGCGATGCGTTCGTCCCGGGCATGATGCTCACGCCGGCGCTGACCTTGGGCCGCCTGTTAGGCGAGGGTCGCCTCGGCTCTCCCTAGAACGAAAAGTTGACACGCAGGCCGAAGTCGCGCTTGTCGAGTGGCGATACGGCGATGCCTTGTTTGGCCGATAGCAGCGGCGCCTGAAAGGGCGAAGAAAAGTCCGAGAACCGGGCGCCTGTCATCCACGCGTCCTCGTCGGTAAGGTTGCGGGCATATGCCTCGACCCGATAGCGGCCCATCTCGAAGCCCGCTCGCAGATTCACCAGCGTATACGCGGCCATATAGGCGAGGTTGGACTCGTCCGCGAAGGACTTGCCCTGGTAGTTGACGTCGAGGCGGACGAAGGATTCGACACCGCGCACCTGGAAGTTCTGGGTGGCCGACACACTGCCGCTCCACCGCGGTTGTCGTGGCGTCTGCTTGCCTTTCATCTGGTTGAAACCCGCGATCGGCTCGACGAAGTTGAAGATGTAGTCGTCGTAGGCGGAGTCGATATACGCCAGGGTTGTCTGGACGGACAGGTTGTCCGTGACACCGATGCGAGATTCGAGTTCGAGCCCCTTGATCGTGGCGTCGCCCGGCAGCAGCACGCTGCGCGTCAGGAACAGCGGAATGAGGCTGCCGGTCGGGCCGGGAACTTGCTTCGGCGTTCCAATGGCCTGGCCCTGTGCGGGATTGCAGCCGATGGTCCGCGCAGCGATCTCCGCAGCGCGGCAGGTTTCGTTGATCGCGTACGCGCTACGACCCTTGATATTTTTCCAGGTGTTGTGAAAGAGCGCGAGACTGAATTCCATTCGATCATCGAGCAGACGCTGTTTCCAGCCGATCTCCCAGGCTTCCAACGTTTCGGCAGGCAGCGACTCGGACAGGCGCGCATCCTGAGCCAGGTACTGCGCGCGTTCGCGCGCGTCGGCGTTGATGAAGAACGTATTGAAGTCGCCGGCGATCTGCCCCTCGGAATAGCTCAAGTACAGATTCGTATCGGGCAGCGGGCGCCACCGCAGGATTGCGCGTGGCAGGAAGTCATCGAAGGATTCCCGCAGCCGTGTCGCGCCGGGATTGACCAGGCCGGCTCCCTTGGTGAGCTCGTCACTCTGCAGTCGCCCCTCGACGCTCAGCGTCAGCGTCTCCAGAATGTCGAAATCGACCGCGGCGAAATAGCCCACTACCTTGGTCTGATCCGCACTCTGCGACAGATTGTTCGAGTTGAGGAGCACCTGGCCCGTACAGGTGGATGGATCATCGGTGAGAGTGGTGGAAGTCGAGACGCAGGAGATGGTGGTATCGCCGCCGCCGCCGGACGAAATGAATTCCTGGGTGTAGTAGTTAGCGCCGGCCAGCCAGCGGAAGCGGCCACCCTGGGGGCCAACCAGGCGCAGCTCGTAGCTCTTGTCGTCCATGACCTGAGGATCGCGCGAAAAGAACGAGACGCGATCGGTCATGTCGTAGTCGCGGATCCAGTTGGCTTGCTGCTCGTTGCGTGCCACGGTCAGCGCCAGGCTGTAGTCGCCCAACTCGTAGTTGGCGGCGAGACTCAGGCGCTCGGTGTTGCGCTTCATGCCCACTTCGGTGACCTGCGGGGCGCCGGCCACCAGCGTCGCCGGGTTGATCTGCCCGGCGGCGATCACCGAATCCGGGATGATCGTATTCGAGGACACGATTTTCCCTGTGAATACGCGCGCTGAGTCCATGTCCGGCACGCGACCGCAAATGTAGCGTCGCGGCTGACGCGGTCCTTGCACGGTGTCGATCGTGAGCCCGCTGCAGGAGTCGTTCAGAATGCCCGAAATGAAGCCCTGCGCCGCCGGACCGTCCCGATCCTGGGAGTAGGCGTAGCGCAGCTTCACCGACAAGGCGTCAATGGGCCGCCACAGCAGTACGCCGTTCACGGTCCGCGTCTCCTCGTCGCCGAGCCGGCCGCCGTCGGTTGCTGTCCACTGGCCGCGCTTGTCGTACAGGCGCCCGCTCAGGCTGAACGCGAGCCGGTCTTCGATCAGTGGCCCTTCGACGAACACGCTGAAATCGTTGTTCTGGCGGCCGCTCAACGCGATCTCGCCAGTACCAGAGAATTCCGTCAGATCTGGATCGCGGGTGATCAGGTTGACGGCGCCGCCGAAAGTATTGCGACCAAAGTAGGCCGCCTGCGGTCCTTTGATCACCTCGACTCGTTCGAGGTCCATCAAGGAGATGGACGTTCCGCCATTCAGCACGTAGATGCCGTCGATGAACAGGGCGCCGGTGGCGAAGCTCGGCGAGAACTGCGCGGTGGTCAGGCCGCGGAACTGTAGCTGTGTGTTATATCGGCCAGGTACCTGGTTACCCTGGTTGAAGAACTGGAAGCCCGCTGTCAACGATGCAACGTCATCGAGACCCTTGGCACCCGCGTTGACCAGATCTTTTTCAGTGAACGCCGAGATCGCGACCGGCACTTCGAACAGTGTCTCGTCGCGCTTGCGAGCGGTCACCGTTATTTCCTGCATGGGTTCGGCGACTTCCTGAGCCGTCACCGCTGGGGCGTGAACCACGGTCAAAGCGACAGCGACTACAGACCACGACGTGCGCTGCAACATTGTGTGTTTCCTCGAAAGGTAATGGGTCAAGGTGTTACTTGCTTGGCTGGTGCGGCGGCGGGCGCTACACGAGCGTTCAGCCGCGCGCGCAATTTCTCGATTCGTCCGGCCGATGCAGTTAGTGTTACGTGATCTTCGGCGAGCCGCATGGCGCGCTCGAGATCGTTGTCGCTCAGTTTGAACGCGCACTGGTCGAAGCGGTTATCGAGCGCCTTTTCAACGAGATGCGCGCCCGACCAGGGATGCTCGAGTGCGACGCCACGCAGGAACAGCTCGCCGGCGCGACAGTCGTCGCGTTTGGCCTTGCCGTCCGCGAGAATGTACCCGAGGACAAAAATCGCCTGGGGATAGCCAGCGTCGGCGGCAATAGTGAGATGCTGCAGACTTTCGTCGACCTTGCCGGAGTAATAGAGCACGCGACCCAGGTGGTACTGCGAGCGGGCGCGGCGCGCATCGCTTGCAACCGCGTCGCGACAGGCCTGCTCCGCCGCCACGAGGTCCATTTCGCCGCTCTCGAGACCGGCCGTGTTACGGTAGGGGTCGTCAGGGTGCGTGGCGAGGCGATCGCAGCGGGTAACCTCGGCAGTTGCGTTGCAGGACAACAACAGCGCCGCAACAATACCTATATTCCTCAGGCGGTTTCGCATGTAGATTCTCTTCCTCGTGCGACAGTTGCCGCCGTACATTTGTACGCGACGAGCAATGACGGGGGAACTACCGGAATCGGTAGGTATTCGAGCCACAGAGCTCGTTGATAAGGAACTCCGATGAGTCTCAACATTGGGCATCTCCTGGCCGAGCTCACTTCATCGAGCAGCGCCCATGAGTGCCTCGAAATTCTGGCCGCCACGCCACCGCACCTCGGCTTCGACGTCGTCGGCTTTCGCGAAGAGATGGCTCGGCCGATCGCGCCGCGATTACCCGACCGTGGTGCGCGTGACGGGCGCTTTGGCTGGCCGAACGGCTTCATGGAACGCTGGATCGCCGAGGGCCACGGCAGGCACTTTCCGATAGCCCAGCTCATGCAAAAGCCGGACGTCGCCTGTCAGTGGGCGCTGCCGGGCGCACGACCCGAGCGTGGTGCGCTCGCGCTCACGGATCGGCAATGGCGCAGTGTGCAGTACATGCGCAGCTTTGGTATCGATCAGGGCCTCACGGTTCCGGTGCGGCTGCCGTTCGGTCGCACCGCGTGCGTCACCTGGTTTGCGTCGGAAGATCGACAACTGACGATTGACACCCAGACCATGGACGCACTGCAGATCGCAGCGCAACGGTTCTTCGATGGCATCGATCGTTCGCGACTGTGGACGGCGGCATCGCCGCTGTCGGCGCGCGAAACAGAATGTCTGCACTGGGCCGCGCGCGGTCTGAGCGACAAGAAGATCGCACGGGTCATCGAGCGCTCCGTTGATACCGTCGCGTTTCACATCAAGTCAGCGACCCGCAAGCTCGACGCGGTGAACAGAACCCATGCCGTCGCGCTCGCTGTGCGCGCGGCACTGATCGAACCCAGCAACGCCGAGCCATTTCCCGCGATGTCCGACCCAGGCGGTCGATGACCGCGTCCAGCCCGGGTCTCGCGACGCGCCTTGCGTATGGAATGGGGCAGGCCGCAGAAGGCATCAAGGTTGCGGTGCTCGGCGGTCTGGTGTTCTTTTACTACCAACAGGTTCTTGGACTCGCAAGCGTCGCGACAGCGTGCGCACTGTTTTTCGGTATCGTCGGTGACACGTTCGGCGGTGTGCTCGCGGGCAGCGTCTCCGACCGATTGAGACACCGCCGTGGTCAGCGTCACCCGCTGATGCTCGCGGCTCTGCTACCAACCTGCGTGGCACTGGTCGCGCTGTTCTGGCTACGTCCGGGCAGCCTGGCAGGCGTCGCGCTCTTTTGTTGGCTGGCGGGCTGGCTGCTGGTGTGTCGTGTGTCGATGACCTTCTTTCGGGTGCCACACTTCGCGCTCGGCGCCGACATGGCCGATAGCGCGCGCGCCAGGACGACGAATGTCGCGTTTCGGCAGTTCTTTCATGTCGTCGGCGCCATGCTGGTGTTCTGGGTGGCCCAGACGCTGATGATCCCGACGCCGGAATTCCCGGTCGCTCAGGTCAACCCTGACTACTACCTGAATTTCTCGATCATCTGCGCTGCGAGCGCTCTGGTCGTCATGTTGATCGCGACGCTCGGTACGTGGCACATGGCAGCGGCAGCTCCGACCGTGACCGAAGCAAGCGCCCCTCGCACGGCTGCGCTCACCGGTCTCGCACACGACTTTCGCCATACCTTGCGGCCGCGCCCGTTCCGCATGTTGATGTACTGTGTGGCGGCGTTCGCGGTCGCGGCAGGAGTCCAGCGGGCTACGGAAATCTATGTCGCCAGCTACTTCTGGAGACTAACGACACAGAATGTCCTGCTGTTGCCGGTTGCCACACTCGCGGGCGCGCTTGCTGGCACTGTCTTCTGGGCCCAGGTCAGCCATTGGATCCCCAGACGCACCTGTTACGTCATTGGCGTCGCGTCATATGCGCTT
>Ga0138256_10004240_pt1 | contig 15261 bp, 15 predicted proteins | sample KNB2016incub_MG_FD_105486 | JGI IMG/M metagenome (GOLD analysis project Ga0138256, IMG submission 105486) | Active sludge microbial communities from wastewater in Klosterneuburg, Austria - KNB2014incub_MG | ecosystem: Engineered > WWTP > Activated sludge > Unclassified | place: Austria... | reverse complement strand
TGACGGGCCGGGTCGCGCAAGCGGCAGCAGAGTCATTCACACCAGCTAAGGATCGTCCTCGCCGCGTGGCCGATCACGAAAATCCAGCGGATCGCCTTGCATCAGCCTGCCGGTTGGCGGATGCCGGGCTAAATCAAACAACCAGGCTAAGCATGTAGTACTGCCTGTAGAGGGCTTGCGGACGCGGGTTCGATTCCCGCCGCCTCCACCACTAAAACATCCAAAGCAATCCAGAAGCACCCTTACAGCCCGCCTAACAGCGGGTTTTTTATTGATTTTGTCATTTATTGTGGGGCAACAGTGTCCATTGACATCCAGGGGCAACTGGGGGCAGAATTGGGGGCAAGTGAGTGGATTTGATTAGGAGTTGCCCCCATGCCGCTGACCGATACTGCCATCCGCAATGCCAAGCCCGGCAAGAAACCCCTCAAGTTGTTCGACGACCGAGGGCTGTACCTCGAAATTTCCCCCTCCGGTGGGAAGTGGTGGCGCCTGAAGTACCGCTTCGACGGGAAAGAAAAGCGCCTGTCCCTGGGGATATATAAGGACGTGGGCCTGAAGGAGGCACGCGAGCGAAGGGATGAGGCCAGAAAACTGCTGGCGAATGGCGTCGATCCGAGCGAAAACCGCAAGGCCCAGAAGATGGCGCGGGCCGACCGTGCAGCCAACAGCTTCGAGGCGGTGGCAAGAGAATGGTATGCCAAGCATTCCGCGAACTGGGCCCCGCACCATGGCGACCGCATCATCCGGCGATTTGAGCGCGATATCTTCCCCTGGATTGGCGGTCGCCCCGTAGCCGAAATCACCGCCCCTGAACTGCTGTCAGCAGTACGTCGAATTGAAAGCCGGGGCGCCCTGGAAACCGCCCACCGCGCCCTGGGCAACTGCGGTCAGGTCATGCGTTATGCAGTAGCGACCGGCCGCTGCGGGCGCGACCCCTCTGGCGATCTTCGTGGCGCCCTGCCCCCTGTGAAGGGAGGCCATTTTTCTGCAACGACCGATCCCAAGCGGGTCGCCGAGATCCTCCGGGCCATCGACGGATACCACGGTACCCTGACAGTGAGTTGCGCCCTCCGCCTTGCCCCTCTGGTGTTCGTTCGCCCTGGAGAACTGCGCAGGGCCGAATGGTCGGACATCGACATGGAGCAAACCGAGTGGCGCTATACGGTCACCAAGACCAACACCCCGCATATCGTTCCCCTCTCCAAACAAGCCGTGGTGATATTGCGCGAACTGCATCCGCTCACCGGTAGCGGTCGCTTCGTCTTCCCGGGGGCACGCAGCAATGGGCGGCCAATGAGCGACAACGCCATCCTCGCCGCGATGCGCCGCATGGGCATCGGCAAGGAAGAAATGAGCGGTCACGGCTTCAGGGCGATGGCCAGAACGATTCTTGATGAGGTACTCGGATTTCGGCCGGACATCATCGAGCACCAGTTGGCCCATGCGGTTCGCGATCCCAACGGCCGCGCCTACAACAGGACATCTCACTTGAGCGAACGCCGGGTGATGATGCAACAGTGGGCCGATTACCTAGACAAGCTGAAAGCAGGTGCTGATGTGATTAGCATCAACGGGCAGGCGGCGTAATGGCAAACGATGACACTGCAAGTGAAAAGCGAGTTGGCAGAAGGCCGTGGGACGGCAATTTTCCCTCAGAGCTGGCGATGCAGCTCAAGGTTAATTTCGGATTCCGGCCTGATTATGATCTTGAGGACAAACTGAGCGAGGTGACGTGGCGGTTTCAACGCAGGCTTCCAATGAACGAAGCCATTCGCCAAGCAAGAACGGAATTGGAACAGGCTCGTACCGATGACATTGCACCCTCGCTTTTTCTAACGCTCCATTCCCGGCTGTGGGCACTCAATAATCCGGAAAAGGCCCAGGGCAGAGACGATGCCGGGATAATCAGAGCTGCCGCGCGAGATGCCGCCAGACAAAGGCGCAGGCCCGGTGTTCCAGTTGATCTGCGGCTTACCGCTGTTTACCGTTCGCTGGGCGCGATATATAAGCAGGGCACCGGGAAAATGCCACGAGTAGCCGGCACGTCCGGCCATTTCCGTGGCAAGGGATATCAATTCGCCAAAGCGGTGTGCGAGCATTTAAAGATCCCAGCAGAGAAAAAACTTGCCCGAGAGATTTGGGTACATACCCAGAGTGATCTTCGAAAACGTGAACAATATGACTTGGAATGAAGCGACATCTTCTTTCGGATGCCCTATCTAATTTCATGATTTACATACTTTTTATTTTGGCATTGACGGCTACTACATAGTGCATCAATAAAGTCCAGGCTGCTCCACATTGTTCTTGAAAGGGCAGCCATGAACCACAAGTCAATCCCCCTCCCTGAAACGGGATTCCTCCGCCTTCACCAGATTCTTGGCAACTCGAAGGCCAATCCGCCGATCCCCCCTCTGATCCCTGTCTGCAAATCGAGTTGGTGGAACGGCGTCAGATCCGGCAAGTACCCAAGGCCGATCAAGCTCGGTCCGGCAACCACCGCCTGGCGGGTTGAAGATATCCGCTCTCTCATCGAGCTCATTGGCTCGGAAGGGATGAACCATGGGCGCTGAAATGCTTCTCTCCAGGCTGAATGGAGTCAGGCCCACCGGACGCTGCCGTTGGATGGCGCGCTGCGCGGCGCACGATGACCGGCATGCCTCCCTCGCGATTCGCGAACTCGATGACGGGCGCACGCTTGTGCACTGTTTCGCAGGTTGCAGCGTCAATGAAGTTCTGTCCGCTGTTGGCGTGTCGATGACGGATTTATTTCCTCCACGCGGACGCTGCCACGCCAAGCCGGAAACCCGTCCCTTCCCCGCCGCCGACGTATTGCGCTGCATCGCCTTTGAGGCGCTTGTCGTTTCCTGTGCAGCGGCTGACTTGCTGACCGGAGAACCCTTCACTGAAGATGATCGAGCACGTCTAGTTGTGGCAGCGAGTCGGATTCAGGCGGCGCTAAACGCGGGAGGGATCGATCATGCGTAACAACCTCGATGGCATCGAGCGGGGCGCATCTTTCCTTGATGCCCGAGCCGCAGAGAAGATGCAGGGCGGCCCTATAGCGGGCGCTAGCGCGCCGGAAAGGGCAAAGGATGACCCGGGCGGATTTCGCACCACAGGCGGCGAATATGCCTTAATTGTTGACCTGCTGCGTGCAAGCGATATTGCGCCGGAGCCGGTTTCATGGATTTGGAACGGCTGGCTTGCCTCGGGAAAGATGCACATTTTGGGTGGCGCACCAGGGACAGGGAAGACGACCATCGCCTTGGCCCTTGCAGCAACGGTGTCATGCGGCGGGCGCTGGCCGGATGGAAGCCACGCCGAAGCCGGGAACGTAGTGATATGGAGCGGCGAGGACGACCCCGCCGACACTCTGATTCCACGACTGGTCCTTTCCGGCGCTTCACTTGATCGGGTGTATTTCATTGCCGACGTTCGTGAAGGCAACGAGCAGCGACCTTTTGACCCTGCCCGCGATATCGAACCTTTGCGGCGCAAGCTGTTGGAAGTCGGCGACGTTCGCCTGCTGATTGTTGATCCCATCGTTTCCGCAATCTCGGGAGACAGTAACAAAAACTCCGAGGTACGGCGCGGGCTCCAGCCTTTGGTTGATCTCTCTATGTCGATGTGCTGCGCTTTGTTAGGCATAACCCATTTCAGCAAGGGAACTGGTGGGCGCGATCCTGTAGAGCGTCTTACCGGAAGTTTGGCCTTCGGTGCGGTGCCCCGCGTGGTACTGGTGGCGGCAAAGTATCAGGAAGATGGCGAGGATGGGCGCACCGTGCGGCTATTCTGCCGCGCCAAGTCCAACATCGGGCCGGATGATGGCGGCTTTGAATACGGCCTGCACCAGACTGAATTGAAAACGCATCCGGGGATATTTGCGTCCTCAGTCAAATGGGGTAACGCAGTAGAAGGCGCGGCGCGTGAGTTGCTGGCGACGGCGGAAATGCCGGTCGAGGAAGATGGCGGCTGTAGCGTCCCAAGCGTCCAGAACTGGCTAATCGATCTTCTCCGCGAGGAAGGCGGAAGCGCCGACCGGCGAGCCATCATGCGCGCGGCAAGTGAAATGGGTTACAAGGAGCGCACCGTCCATCGTGCCCGCAAGAAAGCCGGTATCGTGATCCAGCCGTACGGATTCGGGAAGGATCGCCGAAGCGTTTGGGTCTTCCCCGATACATCCATTACTGCCACCACTCCCTCATATTTGCCATGTTTGCCAGCCTCAGAAATTGGCAAGAATGGCAAACATGGCACGCATAGCGAAGATTTCGAGGTCGAGATATGACCCCGGCGGCGATCATTCAGGCGGCGGCGCACGATGGGGTATCGCTGGCCCTATCCCCTTCAGGCACCATCAAGGCAAGCGGCAAGGAGGCGGCAGTTACACGCTGGCTTGCCGCGATCCGAGAGCAAAAGTCCGGAATCGTTGAAGCCCTGAAAGTCAGTCCCCGTAATACGGCGCGGGGCTGGCTTGTGCATTACCCGGACGGCAGGAGCATCGAGACTTTCATCATCCTTGCTGATGGGAGATATCCGATGCGATCGGAGGTTCTGCGCGACTACCCTGGGGCTGTAGACGTAATACCATCAACGGATAATGAAACTCGCGGAACTGCGTAACCTCACGCCGGAGATGTCTGCAGATCAGTTCGATCTGCGCAAGAAAATGCGGGCGATATATTCCGCCGCAGATGAGCGCATCGCCGCTAGCCGCGCCTCAAATTCCTCGCGTGTCAAATCGACGGCCTCCAAGTGGCCGGCCAGCGAGAACTTGCCCACGCGCGTCGAGCCGTCCGAAAGGTACTCGACCGGCCTCTCGCCGCGAGCCCAGGAGTACAGACTCCCGTCGTACTCCGAGAACATCACTTTGGTTCCATTTCTGTGTTGCTACGCCTTTGTAGTCTCTCAGATAGATACCACGCACCAATGCCTGGCGACAGCACAAGAAAAATGACAACGTAATTAATGATATTGAATGGGCTAAGGACTTCTTGTAGCGCTCCAAAACCATCTGTAATCAAAATCATGAGATGGCCTAGCAGTATTATCGAGCCTGCCAGCACCAGCCACACTACTGCAAGAATTCGCAACACCTTTATCCAGAACTTTCCCATTTGTCACCCCAATGAAGGTTACCTTTGCCGGCGGCACCTGTGTCGCTACTGCCCAGTTGCTGGGCCTTATGCGTAATCAGGTCTCGCTAACAGAAGTAAGTACCATGACCAAAACTCAATCATGCATCCCCACCCAAATCCCCTTCCCCCAATTGAGCTTCTGCGGCCCCTCCTTGCGATTATCGTGCAGCAAGCTACGCCGCCCTGGCCCGAGTTCGTTTAGCTCCTGCTCCGGCAGAGTGCTGCCCTTACGGATAAGCATCTCAGCCTCTGCCTCCGTGATTGGTAGCAGGGTCCAGAACTGAGGATCATCGCCATCTTTCCAATCGACGATTTCCGTAAAGACGGAAACAAAACGCTGGCCGCACTTGGTGCAGGCCAGCACCATGACATGAAAATGAGACTCGTCGATCAGTTCGGCGACGCGTGACAGCCCATATCGCGCCTTCCAAGCCGCTTCTGGGTCTTCAGGCCAGCAGTCCTCGCAGCCGAACTTGTTCTTGCTTGCTTCGCTTTCTATGGTATTGCGGTTGAGGTTCTCCAGAATCGCCTTGGCGAATGCGCGGTTCCGCTCCTCGCGGGAGGGCAGCACGCTGGCCGAGGGTGCCACGGTAGACACGCTCTGAGATTCGGCTGATGGCGGTTGCGATTCCGTTTCTTTTTGCGTCTGCTTCTTGCCGTAGGGAATCAGGACTCCCTTGCCGCCAAACATCGTCCTCGGCTTTGCTATCCTCCAACTGATGATCGGTGCCAAATATTTCTCCTTGCCGTTCGATGAGCGCGGGCTACCGCATCACATGATTTCTTTGCCCGTGCCGAGGGCCTCGTCGAACTGCGCTTCGAGCCAGGGATTGACGCCCCGGCATCCGGCAACTACCTTGGCCGCCCACTCGAAGTATTCCCGCTTGCGCGCGCCGCTCCAGTCCTTGGGCGGGCTGGCGAGGATCGACCTCAGGTTGCTTGTCTTGTCGGCTATCTTCAGCATCCTGGCGCGGGGGGATATGTGCGGGGCATGCTCGACCTGCAGCTGCTTGCGCATTGCCTTGGGCAGCGACTTGTCGTCCGTCACCTCCAGCACCAGTTCGGCCACCTCGGCGCCGAAGGCTTCGACAAGCTCTTCGTACTTGACCTCCTGATCCTCTATGGTGTCGTGCAGCAGGGCGGCGATGACGTGGTTCGCGTCCTTCCCCTCGGTCGCCTCGGCCACCAGCAGGGCCACCTCGGCCAGGTGGTTGATGTAGGGCTCCTGCGCCTCGCCCTTGCGCCGCTGGGCGGCGTGCCTGCGGGCGGCGAAGTCGAGGGCGCGCGCTATCCGAAGCACCTCGTTCGGATTTTCGGAGGCCTTGCGTTTTTGTGCGGCGGGTTTGATGCTGCCGGCCGGCTGCGACGGCGGGAACCTGATCCCGGAGAACCGCAATCCACCCTTGAAGGTCGGGTCGTCCGGCGGAAGTAATGATCTGCTGATAATTTTGCCCATTGTCATCTCCTAAGTCTCATGTCAATTCGTGCGCTTTCATACTATTCCCGATCCGGAGAAACCGGCGCGGCCAGAATGAGACGCGCCAGTTCTTCTGCCTCAGGGCGTTCGGCCTGCTTTCTCGGCTGAATCGGCAGTTTTCCACCGATGACGTAACCGATATTGAAGATCGGGTCGTCCGGTCTTGCGTTCCTGATCTTCGACTGGCCCTGGGTCTGGTCCCGTTTGCCTGTCATAACTTCCTCCCGACATCTATCCCGAACCAGCCCATCATCGCCCTGTCCCAGGGGTTTCTGCGCATGGTTTTTTCCAGGACCTCCAGATCGCTGTACCCGCTCCCCCTCTTGTAGAGAGGACGGCTTGTGATGTCTTTCCCGTACCATCCGATGCCTCTGTCGAGCACGGCCCGGTAGTCGTCATCGACTGAAAGGGCGGCCACATCACGCCGAAGCGTTTCGAGCCTAGTTCGATTGGCGATGAATGCCAGGGGAGGGAAAAGCAGGGTGCTGCCGATGACGGCCAGCGACTTCAGGAAATGTCGTCGAATCATGTCCGCTTCCTTTCAAGGACACGCCCTGTTTAGCGGTACTCGTTTAGCGTCCCCCGCAAGTCAGGCTAAATCGGGACGGTGCAACAAAAAACCCGCTCAGCTTGCGCTAAAGCGGGTTTCGCCTCGCTTTAGCTGAATTTCTTAAGCGCCCGCAAGCTGAAATCAAATCGGCGCAGAATTATTAGACGCCGGTGATACGAAAATGTCAAATTCGTAAGAGGATCGTCCTACGGGAATGGGAGGATCGTCTCACCCGTTGGGGTTTTTTGAGCAGTACGCGCGCAGACGGGGATGAATTTTCCGACGCAATCAACGCGCGTAGGCCGGTCTTCGGCATGCCGGCCGTTGGTCCGATGGGTAATGTCGGACGGCAATGTGCCGGTAACCTGCCTTCCAACTGCTGGTGGCGGTCAATGACCGCTTCCCCATCTGGCGTATTCGTGCTCCCGACCCAAAGCGGAAGTAATCGCTAGTATTCTGAATATTTCCGAGAGTCTCCGCGAACCTTCTCGGCGGGATACTTAGCGCGGTTAACCTTGATCTGTTCCCGGCCTGATAGCAAGGTGAGCGTGTCGCCGTCTGCTATGCCTATGACCTTGCCAGAAACTTCAGCATAGGCACAATGGGCGAATAGCAGCGCCCCGATTAACGCCACCCGACTAGAAACCATGAATGCAGATAACCCCGTTTTCCAAGAGTTCAAATCTTACTGGCAATTGTCTGGGGAAATGTTCGCCAGGGCCAGCAAGGAAGATATACATCCTCGGCAAAGCGCCCATCCGGACACCACCCGCCGTGCGGCACCCGGTTGGCGATGGCCCAGTCGAGCGCGGCGCGGTCGGCACCTGTCTGGGCCCCGGAGACGATTCGTTCGATGACGGTCATGCGGCCGCTATAGTGGCGAGCAGAGAATCGGTCATGATTGGGCTAGCCGTTTCAGGGTGTCGTGGTTGAAAGGGCTGTTCCTTAGCCACATAGTTGGTTCTTCCATTCGGCGGCAGGCAAGTCATAATATTATTCTCTCATCATGAAGGCTCATCAGGTGAGCCCCTCGCCTTGTAGATTCGCCAGAAGCCAAAACCCTTCGGAGACCAGATGAACCGCGCCCTGTTGATACTTGCCGCCCTTGCCGGGACGGCCACCCCATTCACTACCTTCGCCCAGGACGATAGCGAAGGCATCTTCCGCAAGGCGCAGTCCTACACGGTGCGTGTGAAGACCTCGGTGCCGGTGCCGTTCTCGGGCGACAACCGCAGCACGCTGCTGGGAGCTGGCTTTGTGGTGGACGCCGGACGCGGCTGGATCATGACCAACGCCCATGTGGTGTCGCGCTCGCCGGCCCGGGTACAGGTTGCCTTCCACGGGCAGGAGTTCGGTCCGGCCCGGAAGGTCTACGTCGACCCCTTCCTCGACCTGGCCGTGATCGAGGCCGGGCCGTCGGATGGCCGCGCGCTTGCTGCGGCGCAGCTCGACTGCCACGAATTGCCTGCCATGGGGCACCCTGTCGGCGCCTATGGCCATCCCTGGCGCTTCTACTACACCGGCACGCGCGGCATCGTCTCTGGCGTCACGAGCAAGTACCGCACCGAATACCTTCAGACAGACGCACCGGTGGATAGCGGCAATTCGGGCGGCCCGCTGATCAGCCTGACAACCGGGAAGATTGTCGGCATCAATACTGCGGCGATGAGGGAACCCAAGTCGAAGAACACTAACTTCGCGGTGTCCATGAAGTACGCCTGCCGGGTGCTGGAACTGCTCCAGGCAGGGCAGGACCCTTCCCCGCCGCAGCTTCCCTTCGTCTTCTATCGCAACCTGGATGGCGAGCGCACGGTCAAGGTGGCACGCAGTTTCGCGCCGGAACAGGAGCTCTCCTTGCGGGCTGAGCAGGTCATCAAGTCGGTGGAGGGGGTGCCGGGTCGCATTACCAATCCGACTCAGTTCGTGCATGCCATGCGCGGCCGGCTCGATGCGGCAACGGTGACGGTAGAGGAGAGCGGTGTGGAGAAGCGCATCAGTGGTCGCCTCTCGCCTGTCGAGAACGTCCTCGAGCGGCAGGGCGTTTTCGCCTCGGGCATTCTCTTTGCAAACCGCGAAACCCTGCGGGAGGTCTCCGACATCTCCCTGCCCGACATCGAGGTGCACTATGTCGAAGATGGATCGACAGGACAGGCCGCCGAGATTGAGCCCTTGGATTTCCTGGAGCAGGTGGATGGCCATGCGGTAAGGACCCTGTCCGAACTATCGGAACGCCTGTCCGTTGCCCAGCGGGAGAACCGGCCGGCGATGCTCACGCTGCGGCGGTTCGACATCGCCTCAGAGACGATTGGCATGTCCAGTGTGGAGCGCAGGCTGCAAATCGAGGATGTGGAGTGGATTGGTAATAAGTAGGGAAAGCCGCTCAATCATTACGTTTTATGACTTAGCTTTATACAACTTCTTCGATCTCAATTGACCTTATGTCTAAGGTTATACCTTTCGGCGAATGCCTTAGCAGCGCTGCGTTTTCAAGATGCCTTTCTGATAGAGTTCAAAACTATCATGGCATTTATGTTGAATGGGCTTTGAGATATTTTTCCGCCTATCTTAGTTTCTGAGCGGCTTCATAAACCATTCGGATAGCTGGGCAAAACAAGGGGAGTCCATGAATACCGAAGAAGAACAGATCGGCGCCGTTGCACATCGGTCTTTAATTGACATCGCTGTGGAAAGTTGGCGATTCGCCAAACTCTTCGGACGTATTCTCAACAAACTCGATGCTGGTGAGGCTCCTCGTTATGCAAACCAGTTGCGCTATTTCCTTAAAAAAGTTGACGATGGACTAGAAGCGGTCGGCATCAAAATAGTTAGCCTTGAAGGGCAGCAGTACGACCCAGGGATGGCTGCCTCCCCATTGAATATTGCCGACTTTGGCCCTGAAGACAAACTCATTGTGGATCAGATGGTCGAGCCCGTATTAATGGGGCCAGAAGGCCTCGTTAAAGCCGGTACCGTCATGCTCAAGAGACAGGATTAAAAATCATGAACTATGTTGGTATCGACCTTGGAACGACGAACAGTGCGATTTGTGCCTACGACGGGGAGAACCTAAAGCTCTTCAAGAGCCCCGATCAAAACGACGTGACTCCCTCTGCGATCTTCATAGACCGCCGTGGCAATAAGTACGTCGGCAAGCGAGCTTATGACAATTCCGCCCGCAGCCCCGAGAATGCCGCTACGCTCTTCAAACGGTTGATGGGTACCAGCACGCCAGTGAAACTCTCCGCCGTCGATTTGGTGATGACCCCCGAAGAATGCTCGGCTGAGATCCTTCGGGTCCTCTTTGGCTACCTGCCCGAAGACATCCGCAACGAACCAGATACCGGCACGGTGATCACAGTTCCTGCGGCGTTCAACCAGATGCAGAAGGACGCAACAATGGCCGCAGCTGAAATGGCGGGTATGGGCAAGGTTGCTCTTATGCAGGAACCGGTAGCGGCGGTCATGAGCGTGATGCGCCATAGGAAGGGCGATGGAATGTTTCTTGTATTCGACTTGGGGGGGGGCACCCTTGACATCGCTATCGCTGAAAGTATCAGTGGGCGCGTGAGTTTGCTGGCGCATGGTGGCATCGCCATGTGCGGAGGGCGGGACTTCGACAGGATGCTACTCGACAGCGTAGTCAAACCTTGGCTCTTGAATAACTTCGATCTGCCAGAGGATTTTTCGGCAGACAAACGTTACGCCACACTGCGCCACATGGCTACTTGGGCTGCGGAAAAGGCGAAAATCGACCTTTCGACCGGCGATGAGGCGGTAATCACGCTCGATGACAGCGAACTTCGGATCAAAGATGAATCGGGCACAGACGTCTATTTGGACATCTCAGTTACCCGCTCGCTCTACGATAGTCTGATCGCCACTAAGATCGAGGAGTCGATTACCTCTGCCCGCGAGACAATGGACAAGGCAGGGCTGAGTCCGCACGACATCGGAAGGGTAGTCTTCGTTGGAGGGCCAACACAATATAAGCCGCTACGCGACAAAGTTGCATTCGAGTTGGGCATCGCCGCTTCCACGGATGTGAACCCTATGATCGCCGTAGCTGAGGGAGCAGCCGTCTTTGCGGAATCAATAGACTGGGGAAGCCAAAATCGTAGCCGTAAGAGCGGGCGTGGGGCGTTATCCGCCGGCCAGGGGCTCGACCTCTCGTTCAACTATATGGCCCGCACACCAGATTCCAAGGCTAAGGTCGCTGCCAAAATCGGAGGGAAGGTCCTGGAGGGCGCGTCGTTCCAAATCGACAGTCTTGATACTGGGTGGTCCTCAGGCAAGGTAGTCATGAAAGACGGCGCAGTCGTCGAGGTTCCTCTGTCCAAACCCGGTGAGAACCAGTTCAAGCTTTTCGTCTTCGACGCTACCGGGGGGCCTGTCAAGCTTGGCCAGGATAGGGTGACAATTACCCGCACAGCTGCACAGATAGATGCGATTCCAGCATCCCATTCTATTGGAGTCGAGGCGCGCGAGAAAATCGGGGGGCGACTGATCCTCGATTTCCTGATTCGTGAGGGCGACCAGTTGCCCAAAAAGGGTAAGAAGACTTTTAAGGCTGAGGAGTCTCTCCGAGCAGGATCCACTGGATCGATAAAATTCAAATTGTGGGAGGGGGGCATTGAGGATCCTGTTTCGGATAACCGTTTTGTCGGTATGTTCGAGATAAAAGGATCAGATTTTTCCGACGGAGTAATTGCTAAGGGGACGGATCTCAACTGTGAATACGAGATTCTTGACTCGGGCAATATAGTCCTCGAGGTGACAGTTCCCTCAATTGGAGGCTCTTTCCATAGTGGACGGAATTTCTATTCACGCCAAGAAGGGCAAATAGACTACACGAAGGCATCCAAACGCCTGGAGGAGGAATCAGAGCGCGTCGGCGCCAGACTAGATGAGATTTCCTCGAAAGTTGATGACCCCAGGCTTGACCAAGCCCGTGACCGGTTAGATCGCGCGGCTGCGGGCAAAGGTGGCGAGAGCGACCCGGAAAGCGCCAAGCAGGCGATGGACGATATTCAAGAAGCTAAAAAACTCATGGCGCAGGCTCGGAAGGAGCACTTGAAAATCATCAGACAGATCGAACTCGACAAAACAGTGGCTTTCTTTGACTCGCACATTCGCCAGTACGCGAGGTCAACAGAGGCCAGTTCGTTCGACAACCTCGCCAAGACAACCCAGCGCGCGATCTCCAACAACAGTGGAGACTTCGAGAGTCACCTTGATGAGCTGCGAGGCAAGAATTTCATGATTCTATGGCGACAGGATTGGTTCGTCATCGACCGCTTTAAGTGGTTATCCGAGGATGCCTATTTGTTTCCGGACGCTACTGAACATTTAGAGCTATGCAAGCTCGGTAAACAAGCGCTTCAAGATAACGACATTGATAAACTCCGGCAGGTGGTTATACACTTGGATTCAATCCGCATCGGCTCAGCTGGTGAAGATGACATGGTTGCCAGTTCCAACATACTAGTGGGCTGATCGTCATGTCATTAGAAAGTTGGTTGCCTATTGGGTACGAGCTCCCAGATGGGGCTTGCTGCGGCAGGCCACTACATGGTGGGACGGACTGGCAGATAGTCGAGACTCGGGGTGAAGGAAGCGCTCTTCTCGTCAAGGAGGATCTAGTTCGCAAATGGGTTGAGTCTGGCTTGATTGAGGACGGAGCATTCTGGGTGTGTGCTTTCGGATCCGAAAAGTTCAGGGAAATTTCCAGTGGCAGGAGCCAGATAATCGCCCCTTTAGCCGAATGCCGTTCACCAGAAAGCAAGAGCGAGGCGTTGGCGTTCGCAATGGCACTGAGGGCAACGCGTGACATCGATGCGGGAAGCCCGTTACAGGACGCGATCTATGTCGAGAAATATGGCCGCCTTCTGCCATCGTACGGGATAACTTCGCGTACAGATGACGATGTAGTACTCGGGTACTGGCTTACAGGTGGAGCGCGGGTTTCTGTAAAGTCGTTCCGCCGGCTTCGACAAATGCTTACCTGGATGGATGCAAACCAACTGCGAGATGTCGTCGAAGCCGCTGGTTTTGAAGTAACCGAACTCATTCCAAGTGACATTGGAAAGACGCGTCCCACGCTTTCCGAGAATTCAATAGGAATATCGGTAGAGGAGAAGGCAGCGGAAGAAGCCTTGGCCCATGATGAGTCTGTTGTCGGGCGTGCTTTTGAATTGCCCGGGCGCCCTGAGTTAGAGATGTTCTTTAATGAACACGTAGTGGACATAGTAAGTAACAAGGAGCGCTACAAGGCACTGGGGGTGGGGTTCCCCTCTGCTGTGGTTCTCCACGGTCCTCCAGGCTGCGGAAAAACTTTTGCTGTCGAGAAACTCATTGAATTTATGGGGTGGCCGAGTTTCCAGATTGATGCATCGAGCGTAGCAAGCCCCTATATTCACGAAACCAGTCGTAAGGTCTCGGAAATGTTTGATAAAGCGATGGAGAATGCCCCGTCTGTGCTGGTAATCGATGAGATGGAAGCGTTTCTTGCCGATCGTGAAACCGGGGGAGGGGGAAGTCATCATCGCGTTGAGGAAGTTGCCGAGTTCCTCAGACGCATCCCGGAAGCGGCCAAGAATGAGGTCCTAATCGTTGCGATGACAAATAGAGTTGAAATGATTGACCCTGCGATTATGCGCCGAGGCCGTTTCGACCACGTGATCAAAGTCGACTTTGCTAGTGAGAAAGAGGTTCGAGCCCTGCTTGACAAAATGCTCTCATCCCTTCCGCTGGATGATACTGTTTCCACAGGTCCTCTTGCGAAACAACTTGCGGGCAGGCCGCTCTCAGACGTCGCTTTTATCGTACGGGAAGGGGCTCGGCTGGCTGCTCGTGCTGGCAAGAACAAGCTTGGACAAGCATATCTTATGGATGCTCTAGAATCTGCGCCATCCAGAACCGAAGAGGGTATAGGAAGGCGTATCGGTTTCGTCTGACTGGGGGGAGAATTGTCGGAAATCGGCTCTGACGGGAAAAAAGGAAAGGGGTTCGCTGGCCTTTCCTCGTTGGTTTCTGATGTCTCAGAGGTTGTTGCCGACACATCAGTCACTCGCGAGGCGACACCATCCTCGGGTGCGCGAGAGCCTTCACCCGATCCTCAACAGCGTCCGCGTATTCCACCTATAAAAAATATACCCGACGCGAATTCCGGATCCGGTCGACTTGGTTCAGGGGCAAAGAATTGGATAATCGGTGCTGTCGTCGTTCTGATTCTGATCGGCTTAGCATCGACTGATAAGGAAGAGGTGTCTGCGTATACCCAACCCCCTTCCTATTCGACACCAACGACCTCATTGTCGAGAACACCTTCACAGCCCACCGCTACTCCTCTACAAAAAATTCCATCGATTCCCCCACCAATGATTCCTGAGCTCAACGAAGAAAAGCCTCCAATCGGGACTGATTTGGTATTGAATAGAATGCAGATTCGCTATTGCCTGACTGAAATGATACGAGTGAAGGCAGTCGAGAGCATTGTTAGCAGAGCTTCAAATACTGAGATTGATAGATTTAACACTCGCATCGATGACTACAACTCAAGGTGCGGACGTTATCGATATCGTAATGGGGAGGTTGAACTGATCAATGCTGAATTGAATTTCAAGCGTGACAGCATCGCCATTTCTGCAAAGACCGCTTGGATTCGCGAGGCTATCAATTTACAGAGCCCCCCTGCTTCAATTGGTAAGAATACGGGGAGATCGGCCAGGACAGATGAGGGATGGGAGGTAGTCTCAATTTCCCCTGTGGCTCAGCCTCCATTAACTCCTCATTCTCAAGATGTTCTTCCCTCAGTCTCTCAACCCTTAGAAGTTCCGTCAAAGCAGGTGAATCCTGCCACGCGTTCTAGATATTCAATACCGGAGAATGCGGAGGTGGACTACTCGGGTCACGGATGGATGTGCAGGCAGGGCTTCCGCCAAGTTGGTGGACAGTGCGATCCGGTCCTGATTCCTGACAATGCGATGCTCGACTACTCGGGTCACGGATGGATGTGCAAGAAGGGCTTCCGCCAAGTTGGTGGACAGTGCGATCCGGTCCTGATTCCTGACAATGCGATGCTCGACTACTCG
>Ga0138256_10004238_pt1 | contig 15263 bp, 15 predicted proteins | sample KNB2016incub_MG_FD_105486 | JGI IMG/M metagenome (GOLD analysis project Ga0138256, IMG submission 105486) | Active sludge microbial communities from wastewater in Klosterneuburg, Austria - KNB2014incub_MG | ecosystem: Engineered > WWTP > Activated sludge > Unclassified | place: Austria... | reverse complement strand
TAAATATACCAGCCTGCTCTATATTGACAACGTGACCACACTCGCGGACAATGAGCAAAGCTACGTCCTGCATGTTTTTTACCATTAGTTTTATAGGATCCAGAAACATATGATCTTGCTCTCCCATGACAAATAAAGTTGGAATCGAAATATTTGTCTCAAACTTTCGGAATAGGCCTGTTAGCTGGCTTGTCAACCTGTACCACCTTAGAAATTCGCGCTGACAAAGTTTTTGTGCTTCCTTTACAAATACATTTCGGGACTCTGCATGGTTTTTTGATGGCATTATTACAAAAGCAAAAAGTCGATATAGCCACATATAAGGCAATATATTTTTAAAAATACTCCCTAATCCTACCCAAAATCTTGACTTAAGGTTAAAATGTGTAATGGCTCCTACCAATATCATGGAATGTATGCGAGGTGTAATCATATCACCGAGTTGTCTGATGATGAGCGTTCCTAAAGATACCCCGATAAAATGCGCTTTTGGTGTTTGAAGATGATCCAATACTTCGATGATATCTTTCGCAATGAGTTCAAATGAATAATTTTTATAATCTTTATCAGTCACAACCTCTGATGATTTTCCATGACCTCTGAGATCTATAAGCAGCAAATTAAAATGCTTTCGAAAATCTTTCAATTGCTTAAACCATACAGCAGAACTGCCACCTGCACCGTGGATAAAAACTACCCATTCGGCTTCAGGACTTAGTAAATATTCTTTATAGTAAAGCATAATTAAAATGAATAGAAAGTTGATTTAACGTATTATATTGATTAATGTTGTCAGCTAAAACATCATTAACGACCTTTATAACTGTTTGAGAGAAAATCCCAAATGATCCATCTGGCATATGACCCGAACGATAAAAAAGTATTTATGACTATTTTTTTAAAAAATGTATCTAAACTATCTATAAGTAAGAAGATATAGAGGCCAGTCAAAGGTAACTATGCCAGAGAATCAAATTTTTCAAGCTTGAAACCTAAAGTTGGTTTGATAAAAAATGATTAAACCCTTGTAAAAATACAATAACTCAGTTGAAAGAGAAATTAAAAATCATCTCTGATTTTCTAATCCTATCACAAGGTCTTTACTTACTCCAAGTAAAACCCGAACAAGTAAAAATGATATCTTTTTTACCACCATTATTAAAGTCAGCACTAATGGTTAATATGCTTGAACTTTTCATTGCAGAGATTATTTCTTCGGCTTTCTCAAGGGATACTCCGATTGAACCTTCCCTTTTTGTAAAAGAAGATGTAAACGGTTCTTTATTATCAAATTTTAAACTCACATTGTTGCCTTTAAAATCTGCATGTTGAATCCTTAGTAGGACTTCATTTTTATTGTTATTATTTTTTACTGTTAAAAGTGCAAAAACCGGTTCATTTTTATCATTTTTTAAGTTCAAATCATTTTTTGAAGTTAAAGTGCTTATCAATAGTTTGTGCCCCGTGGCTTTATCTGTAATTTCCTTACTATCCCATCCGGAAATCGTGTCAACTACTCTTTTGGTTTCAATGCGTTGATTTGCTGCATTTTTGGTAGTATCGCCACTTAATGAGTCAGCTACTATATTTACCCCACTTTCAAGATCGTTTCCGGAAGGGGATTTTTTATTCATAAAGTATATGGCCGCAAGTACTGCAATAATTATTATCGCAAAAATTAAATATTTGGTGTTCTTAGAGTTCATATTTATTAATGTTGTTATTGATAGTCCAATATTAAATCGTGCAAAATTAACAAGATTTATCGTTTTTTAGGTTAAAAATTAAATTAAGTATCATAAAAAAGTCTATTGAATAAGCAAGTCATTAAATTTTGTACTGCTTTTAGGAAAATAGGCTCTTTTTATATTTAGAAATGAATAACATATTTGTAATTTCTTGCTCTTCTTACGTACTTTATATGAATACTTGTCCGTATTCAATCATATGCTAAATGATCCCTCCAATTACCAAATTTAAGATACAAATAACTGGGAACAAAAAGTAAAATCCAATACACCCATTCACTCATCCATGCGATAGACAAACTAAGTTTCATAGTTTCTATGACCACCCAGACATAGATCAAATATGCAACTATCCCACCAAACTCTATCCAAAAAACTATCTGTGTTTTGCCGGTAGCAACTACCGCATTTAGCCAGATGACACCGACACAAAGAATGATCATCGCAGCACTTACTATTCTTAGGGGTCCCGTTCCTGATACAACAAAGTCGCCATCCTGACCAAATAATCCAAGAAATATATTAGGAAAAAAATTAAGAATCAAGACAAAAACAGTCATACCGCTCACACTGATGTAGCACATTTTACCTATAATTTTAAAAATCTCATCCTGTCTGCCCTGTCCGATAAGATTACTTAGTATAGTATTTGCAGACGAACCAAAAGCCCATGAAAAAACACCACCGAGACCGAAAAGATTGCGCATACTTTGTGAAACCGCCTGCTCATCATAAGTATAGTTTCTGCTGACAAGAATAAAAAAAACCCACCAGGCACCTGTGCTTATAGCCAATTGACTCATCAATGGAAACCCTTGCTTAAATACGAGTTTTAATGTCTTTACATGTATTTTAAAAACGGCATGAATACCAAATTTTGATTTGATGCGAAGATTGTACAATATACCGGCAACAGTCAGCATACCTATTAATTCCGAAATGACTGATGCATATGCTGCACCATCAAATCCTAATGCAGGAAGTCCAAAATGGCCAAAAATCAAACCATAGTCCAGAAAAAGATTGACCCCTGATTGTATAATGGCTATAAGTACCAGATATCTGGTTTGCTGAAGGCTGATAAGAAATGCATTTTGCATCTGAAGGCTATATAAAAACATCAACCCAAATATTCTGATATTTAAAAATCCTCCTGCCATTTCTGCGCCGTGGCTTTCAATTCCAGCCCAAAGCATCAATGGATGAACCAATATGTGCGTCATAATGATAAATATAACAGCCAATCCCAAAGCTACCAGCATCCCATGCCATAAAGTCGAAAATATCTCATTTCTGTTTTCTTCACCTGCTCTTCTGGACATAATTGCCAGCAAAGCATTATTCAGACCATATCCAATGGCTGAAAAAATCAGGTAGTACACACCTGTAATACCCGCCAGCGCTAATTCTTTATTTCCTATATGCCCCAAAAATGCTGCATTGAAAAGATAATTCAGTTCAGGTATCAACTTAGCCATGCTAATAGGCAAAGTTAATAATATAATACCCTTTACAGACGTATCTACTTTTAAGGAAGAGACATAAGCCATCTTAATTTTTTGTTGAAGTACATGCAGGACTTATGCCCAAAATATAATTTTGAACCACATCAATTTTTGCCGCTGTTTCAGCTCCCAAAAACCCGCTTATCATTTCATTTTTTAAGTTTAATTTTGCCTGTTCAGTCAGTTTGGTTGAAACCGGCAGATAAGTCCAATGCCATTTTTCTTCAAAATAACCTGTTTTTCGATCACTTCCCATTTTTGTGTATGGTTGGCAAAAGCCATATTCAGACGCGTGATTGATCAACCATGTGTAGAGCAAAAGTCCTTCACCTGATTCGAACCAGGTATTGTCAAACGCATTAAAATCCATATCCGTACCCCAATGATGACGTGAAGTACCTGGCATTGAACTATATTCCAGGATTTTTTTCGCACGTTTCAGGTCATCTTTGATGTCGGCAGCAGCATTTATGTTGTCTTCAAGGATCGTTTTTCCTGTCCATTTGTTTTCCCAGATTCTTTTTTGATTTTCAAAGTTTCTGGTAGCGGATCTTATTTTAAGAAAAATCCCTTCTTTTGCTGCTGCTTCATACATGAGTACAAAGGATTGAAAAACATCTTTGCGGATATATCTGAGTTCTTCATCACGATATTTTGGCGGAATCAACATAAATTCCTGATGTTGGGCAGGGTCAAACTTACCCATTAAATAATCCACCGTTATCAGAGCCTGATCTGATTTTTCAATATGGGAATCGGACATTGGATAAGAGATTGAAGTTGCTATTTCAGATGACGGCTTTTGTGCGTTGCATGAACTTAATATCACCATCATCGAGCAAAAAAGGGGTATACTTACTTTATTCATGAAACCTGTTTTTAATATTTTTTACTTGAAATTAATGCACTTTTGTAGTTCATAATAAAGTATAGTAGTGCTAAAAAAGAAGTAATCATCATACCAACAACTCTAAAAATGGCCATATGGTCATCGCGCCCGATGGATCCGTCCAAAGGTTTTATCAAAGCTAGAAACACCAAAAGGGTCAATGCAGCGGCAACTCGTACCTGACTAATTACTTTATACTGAACTCCATTATTTAGGGATAAAAGCATTATTCCAAAAACAAAAGGAATAAAAGCAGTCATAGAAGGGTTAATCGACCCTAAATAAGCCCAAATACTAAAAAGAATAAGAGCCACTGCATTCAAAAGATTAGCTATATAAGCGTTCATATCTTAATTTTTTTTTTGTAACTTATTTAACGACTTTAATGGTAAATGGTTGTTGGCTTTATATATCACTATCTATTCTTTTTGACGCTGTTTAACATGTCTGTTTTATGATTTTCAAGTGGTCATTCAATACTTCTGGTAAGATCACTATTTTGAAAATGTATGTATACCTGTTCTTTACATTGGCGAAAATATAACTTTACGAATACTTTTCTGGAAAATGAAACCAATAAAGCATTATCAATTTAACTTTGCAAAAGAGATTCTTTCATATTTTTATCTTCTTGAATGTCAAGATTATATATAAAGTAAACATAAATAAAGTATATTACTTTTTATCCAAACAAATTCTATGCAAATCTATTCTTTCAAATTTTTTACACCACACAAATTAAGAAGACTCCACCTTGTAATATAGATATCAAGCAATTTTATCTCCATTTTTTGCTTTTTTATCAGGGGTAAGCAGGATGATTTCATTATCCGGACCGACAACACCTAATATTAAACACTCAGAAATAAAATCAGCAATCTTTTTTGGTGGAAAACTGATAACCGCTATTATTTGTTTGCCAATCAATTCAGGTTTAGAATAAAGTTTTATAATTTGCGCAGAGCTCAGTTTAATTCCCAAAGGACCAAAATCAACTTTCAATATATATGCTGGTTTTTTGGCTTTAGGGAAATCATCTACTTCAATTATAGTTCCCACTCTCATATCCACTTTTTCAAACTCTTCCCATGTAAGCATTTTATATATTTAGTAACAGCGCAAAAGTAGTATATAATTTTAGTTTTATTTTACCAAAAGGTGCATTTTCGTCAGTGCAATAACATTATGAAGTTACACTATTTTTCTTCCATGATAAATTTTTAGCTCCGTTTTGGCTATTATTTGCTGAATATTATCAGGAGTTATTTTACCGGCTGCAATGATATTAATTTTTTTACCACTTGCTTTTTGCATTTTGGATAACATTTGTGCACCTGAAATAGCATCAAGTTCACCTCCTGAAGAAAGAATATACCGAACATTTGATATATTTTTTAGTATTTCAACTTCTCCCAGAATATTAAAACACTGATCAATGGCTTTATGAATGGTAACCGGAAATGGAAAAGCAGCTTTACAGATTTGATAGATAGCTTTAATGTCCAGAATGGTGTGGTTATGTACATTTTTAGTGACGGCCCCAAAAACAAACCCATCAATTCGATAGGATTTTAATTTTTGTATTTGTGCGGTCATGATATTTATTTCATCATTTGTATATTCAAAATTTCCATCACGACATCTGATCATGATTTTACAAGGTAGTTTTACTTTGGAGATAATATCATTTAAGGTAAACTCATCAGGAGTAAGTCCATCTTTATTTAAATGACTGCAAATTTCCAATTGATGAGCCCCTTTCAAAAAGGCTTCTATTGCTTCATCTGTGTTTTCTACACAAGCTTCCAGAATAGGAAAGGATTTCATATATTTGTTGATAATGAGTGCTGGAAGACAAAAAAAATGAGGTAACACAATTGTATTACCTCAACCCTAACCAAATGAAACCAAATTGTTCTACTTATTGTAAAACGTACACAAAGGTAAACAGAATAAATTATTTAGCAAGTAATTTGTAAAAATTATTAAAATAAATATTATAAAAATGGATAAATATAAATTTATTACTAACATAATTCTAATTATTGCCAAATTAATATACACTTTGCCAAGTTTATCTTAAAAACATTATTTATTTAAAGTAGGCTTCTGCATAAATAAATTTTAATGTTATACCATTAAAATGAAAGTATATTTCGATTTTTTGTCAAAATGCAGTTGCAGGTATATGTCTTAGTGTTATACGCAGTATAGATAATATATATTGATTATGTATAGGTACAGAAAATTTTGTTACACCAGTTATCAGCCAACAATTTTAAAAAAGATCAAAAAAGAAATATTAAAGGCTCAGGCTTTATTTGATTATAAAACAGACTTTTCTTTTTACCAACTATTATCCTTAGCTTTGTATTTCATTTCAAATCATTATACATGAATTACCGTTTTCAGATTGTTTTATTATTTACATTAACATTTTCGTTTCTTACGCATCTTGAAGGTCAGGATGATGATGTGTATATGATAAAAAAAATTCATGACGAAGCACTTGGTAAAGGTAAAGCTTATCCTTGGTTGACAGACTTATGTACAAAACATGGAGAGAGGATAGCTGGCTCTCCTGCTTATCTAGGGGCAGCAAATTATACAAAAGATATACTGGCCGGTATTAAAGGTGTACAAAGTTATCATCAGCCATGCGAAGCAAGTTATTGGAAAAGAGGAGCGAAAGAACAAGTCAAAATAATAGGGAAAAACGGAAAAAATATCAGATTGAGCGCCTTGTCATTGGGGAATTCTGTTGCGACTCCCACAGAAGGTATCACTGCAGAAGTTATCGAAGTGCAAAGTTTGGATGAAGTTGAAAAACTTGGCAAAGAGAAAATTTCGGGGAAGATTGTTTTTTACAACAGACCCATGGACCCTACTCAACTCAGAACCTTCAGCGCCTATGGTGGCGCTGTCGACCAAAGAGTGTATGGTCCGTCTAAGGCTGCAGAATTTGGGGCTGTAGCAGCATTAGTGAGATCAATGACCACATCATTGGATGATTTTCCACATACAGGAGTTACCATATATAAAGACAGCCTGAATAAAATACCGGGGATAGCTATAAGTACTCTTGATGCCGAAAAACTTAGTAGAGCTATAAAAAAAGGACCGGTCAATGTATTTTTGAAGACCAATTGTCAGACCATAGGTATGAAATCATCCCCAACAGTGATTGGAGAAATTAAAGGCAGTGTATTTCCTGACGAAATAATCGTAGTGGGAGGCCATCTTGATAGCTGGGATGTAGGGCAGGGTGCCCATGATGATGGTGCTGGTTGTATTCAGTCCATGGAAGTACTTAGGTTGTTTACTGCATTAGGTTATCAGCCAAAGAGAACTATTCGTTGTGTTCTTTTTTCAAATGAAGAAAACGGACTGGCCGGTGGCCGGACATATGCCAAATTATCCAATGAGAAAAATGAATTTCACTTAGCAGCTCTTGAGTCTGATTCGGGTGGATTTTCACCAAAAGGATTTAGTTTTGAGGCTGATACATCTGTATTTAAGTCATACTACAAACATGTGAGTAAATGGTTGCCGTTGCTGGAAAGCTATGGATTACATTTTGAAATGGGTGGGTCAGGTGCAGATATCGGTCCGCTAAAATCTCAAAAAGGTTTACTGATAGGTCTCAGACCTGACTCACAGAGATATTTTGATTTTCATCATACTGCCAATGACAAAATAGAAAATGTCAACAAAAGAGAACTGGAACTGGGTGCAGCTGCTATGGCCAGCCTGATTTATTTGATAGACAAATATGGAATAAAGTGAGTATAAACGTAGGAAAAGAAATAATAGAAGTCGGGGATTTGTCTTTTATAAAATACATAAACGCCCGGACCATTGAGGAAAAAGTCCAGGAAATTGCCGACAGCATCCGAGAAGATTTTCATGAGAAATATCCCATGTTTTTGGTAGTCATGAACGGGGCATTTATTTATGCAGCTGATCTGATCAGAAAACTTGACTTTCCTTGTGAATTGAATTTTGTCCGTATAAAGTCTTACCACGGAACCGAGAGTACAGGCAAAATAGATATATATATGCCCCCGAATCTTGAATTGAAGGACCGGCATATTATTATCGTCGAAGACATAATTGATACTGGAAACACAATGGCTATGTTTAAACCGGAATTGGAAACCATGGGACCAGCATCTATCAGCCTGACTTCTATTCTGGTAAAGCCGGAAGCCCATAAACATGATATTGTTACGGACTATCCGGGGTTTATCATTCCAAACAAATTTGTAGTAGGATATGGACTGGATTATGACGGAATGGGGCGAAACTTAAAAGATCTTTATCAATTATATCAGGTACAAGAGTGACCCCTACAGAAAAAGCGACTAAAATCGTCCACAAAATGATGCTTCAAAATGATTCATTTTCCCAATGGATGGATATTGAGATCATTAAAATCGTTCCCGGCAGTTGCCATCTGAAAACAATTATTCGAAAAGAAATGCTCAACGGTTTTCAAACTTGTCACGGTGGCGTCACTTTTTCAATAGCGGACAGTGCATTGGCTTTTGCAAGCAATTCTGATGGTATCCAGGCAGTATCCATAGAAACTTCCATTTCACATTTTAAACCCGTGAGTTTAGGAGATATTATTACAGCAGTCGCAATTGAAAAAAATCTCAGCAATAGATTAGGCAATTATGAAGTATCTCTAACCAATCAGCATGGTGAACTTGTAGCACTTTTTAAGGGTACAGTTTTCAGAAATGGTAAAGAATGGGAAATATAATGTTTAAATGGCCGTTACTGAAAAGTTAAAAATCTGCTTTCTGGAAATTTTGTTTTATTTTTGTTGTTCTAAATCAAAGTTTAATTTTAAAAATGAAAAGTAAAATAGTATTAATATTCTTATTTACACTACATATACTTGGGTTAAATGCTCAGGGAATTGAGTTTTTTCAGGGTACATGGAAGGAAGCCATGGCTAAAGCTAAAACAGAAGATAAACTTCTTTTTGTGGATGCCTTTGCCAAGTGGTGTGGTCCTTGTAAGTCTATGGCTAAAAATGTATTCACCCAACAGAAAGTAGGTGATTTTTTTAATGTAAATTTCATAAACCTAAAGTTAGACATGGAAGAGGCGGACGGCGTGACTTTCGGGCATAAGTATCCTGTTTCTGCTTATCCTACACTCTTTTTTTTGGATGGTGATGGTAAGGTCATTAAAACGGTCACCGGTGGTCAACAGCCTGATGGTTTGATATTGCAGGGGGAAGATGCTCTGAGAAAAAATGATAAAAGTGGCAAGTTTGAAGAAAAATATCTGGCAGGTGACCGCAGTTTTGACTTAATGCTTAATTATATAAAAGCACTCAATGCCGTGGGAAAGCCAAGTTTGAAAATATCAAATGAATATCTAAATTCCAATCCTGCTATCACAGAAAATCAAAAGTTATCTTTTATATTGGAAGCAGCTGTTGACGCAGATAGTAAATTATTTGAACAAGTAATAACCAATAAATCAAAAATAGTATCTATTACCGGCCTTAAGACTTTTGAAGAAAAATGTCTTTCTGCTTGTCAGGTTGCTGCAAAAAAGGCAATTGAATACGAAATGGAGTCACTATTGGAAGAAACGATAGAGAAGGCAAAAAAAACATTTCCGGATGGGGCGGATGTATTTGCTGCCAAAGCAAATATGCAGTTTTATAAAACCTTCAAAAATGAAAATAAATATATATCATCATATAAGGTCTTAGCAAAAAAGTCAGAAGGAGATGCAGCAACTTTAAAATATATCATTCAGGATGTCGTTAAAAACTTTAAAGAAAACCCAAAAATGGTTGCTGATATAGCAGCGTATGCCGAAAAAATATATGAACAAGTGGACGATGTAGAGTCGCTGAATTTATACTGTTCCACATTGATCCTTAATAAAGAAGTCGACAAAGCTATTAAAATAGTGACCGCCGCTAAAGAAAAAGCTGAAAAGAGTGGGCAGGAAATTTCAAATTTTGATGGGCTGTTAAATTATTTGAATTCAAAAAAAGCATAAATTAATTTGATATCTCTATTTATGACAATGGTCCCCGAATTGCGAAATTGGCTTTAAAGCCAAGAGAAATAATGGGTATAATTATTTATTCAATCGTCTTTTTTTAAGGTACTTATTTTATTTAAACATTTTTTAACTATTGAGATTGTACAAATCATGTGACTTTTAAATATCAAAATAGTCTTTATAGACGAAAATCAATTTTATAATTTTATTAAATTTATTGTAATGAAAAACATTTTAACGCTTATTTTTACCATGATAGTTTCTCTGCTTTTGGCTCAGGATGCGATAGAAAGAAAAACTTCCATGAGTCTCGGGCCTCAAAATGCATTTTTTGTAGAGATCCCAGGTGCGGATAAAAAGCTCGCAGAAAAGGTCTTTTATGAATTCGTAAAAGAATATGGTAAATTGAAAGAAAATGGCAAAGCCAGAGAACACTTTATGATGGCGACAAAAATCCCTGTTATAAATGGTGCTTCTCCGCTTGATCTTTATGCCAAATTTGAAGAAGGAAAAGCTATGGCTACCACATATGTATGGATAGATTTAGGTGGAGCCTTTATTAACTCGACTGATTATAAATCTCAAACCATGTCTGTAAAGCAGTTTATGCGTGACTATTTTATAGAAGTAAGAAAAAAAGTGGTTGCAGAAGAACTCAAAGTGGAGGAAAAAAATCTGTCCAATCTGGAAAAAGATTTAAAAAAATTGAAAGAGAAAAATGATGATTATCATAAAGATATAGAAAAAGCAAAACAGAAAATTGCCGAAGCTGAAAAAAATATTGAAAAAAACACCCTAGATCAGGAAAATAAAGGTAAAGAAATAGATTCACAAAAAGCAGTAGTGGAAACCGTCAGCGTAAAACTTAACAGTCTTGGAAAAAAAGACTGATTAAAAATATCTTTTATAAAAAGGGAGCAGATACATAAGTCAGCTCCCTTTTTCGTTAATAATGCACGATAAACGTCGTGTCAAATATATATTGATAAAATTTTTATTGTAGATTCGAAGTTTAATAGTATTTTTGAGACTACGTTTGTTTAAATACAAGATATGTGTGATTTAATAGAAAATAAATTTATGCGCGGCAACTTACTAGCGATCGTTTTAATTTTGACCATAATGAAGTTTGGAACTGCTCAGAACAGCTTCCATCGTACCTATCCATCCGTTAATGGTAAAGACTTGCTTTGCATCAGTTCCCTTCAGTTGAAAGATGGCAATTACGCTGCGCTTGAATTGGAGTTGGATACAGATGGAAATGATAATATTTTTTCAGATACATTTATCGTTACCAGTTACAAACCCAAGGGTGACATCAACTGGACCAAGGCATTTGCAATAGAAATGTCTTTATCCGGAAATGTTCCCGCATTAGGTAGTATAATACAGGGGGACAATGACAGTATTTATTATAGTATAATCACCGAATCAACAGATAAACAAAATAAAATCATTGGTGCGCTGGACAGAGGCGGCGCCAATGGATGGATGAGATCTTACTCCACTGTGCCAGGGAAAGCAGATGGTACAAATATCAGTCATTTGCTGGCAAATTACAATAAGTCCCTAATCAGTGGTCACGTCGGTGGAATAGAAATGGAAAACGATATTGCCCTGAGCAGAAAAAATTACAATGGTAAAAATATCTGGTCCGGATTACTAGCTGCTAAAAATATAAATGGAAATAGTGTAGATGAAAATCTGACACATTTATCTTTTGAGTCAGATACATCAATTTTGATGGGGGGTACAATTGATTCTAATAATTTAGTTTCGTTTTTACTTGTAACAGATACTTTAGGAAAGGTACAATGGAGCAGAACATTAAAGTCGGCTAATCAACAAAATACTGTAAAAATTTTATTACATAATGCAGTTAGAATGCCTGATTCGACCTACGTAGCGAGTGGTATTTTGCAGGAGCAAGGTCTGGCTGATAAAGGATTTATATTAAAAATCAATAAAAGAGGAGATATTATATGGAGTAAAAAATTAGCTTTTGGGGCTTTAGATACTACTTCAGTAAAATACATGGCTCTGGATAAAGATAATAAAATATTTTTAGCGGGAGTTAATAGTGATGTTGTCCTTAATAAGTCTTATAATTATGTTATTAAGCTAAAAAATGATGGATCAGTAGACTGGAAAAAAAAGTATCCCAGAGTAGGTGGAACACATGATTTTACCGGTAAACTTTTTGAAACCATAGACGGTGGTACAGCTTTAATTACAAGTGTGTTGGAAGATGGTAAATTACGCCCTTCCTTCATAAAACTGGATGATAATGGACGTTCAACCTGCGAAGAGAATATTGATGAAGTGATACTATTTGATAATAGTTATGCTTCAGATACTTTGATCTGGACATCAACGAACATTGGAAGTGATACGGTAGTTACATACAAATCCGAACCTTATTCATATGATGTTCCAGTGGTAACCCTTGAAGTCAGACCATTTTGCCCTGAAGAGCCTATTGACTGGACCTTTCATGTGAAAACAAAAGGGGCTGTCAACTACGAATGGAGCACAGGTCTTAAAGGCCCCGACAAAGACAGTCTGAGAGTATTTGAAGAAGGGAAATATTCGGTGACAGTAACTATAAATGAAGGTGTTTGTTTTATGCTTTGTGACACTTCTGAGCTGGCTAGATATGACAAACCTGAAGTACAATTGGGATTATCCATTGGTAATTTCTGTGCAAACAATAAACAAACGATCAATGCAGGTTATGTGCCGGGCCATCCGCAGATAAAGTCCGCTATATGGAGTACAGGCGAAACCAGTATAAATATTATAGAAATAGATAAACCCGGCACCTATAAAATTACCATTGTAGATGGGTGCGATGAAAGTGCGACAGCAGAAATATCAGTCGGCGAATTTCCAAAAAAGATTACTTCCGCAAACATTACAGGGCAGGTCGCTGTGGATTGTTTTGAAGGTACAGCTACAGGCGTACTATCTGCATCGGGCAATTCCAATGGTCTAGGGGTGGAAAGGTACTTATGGAGTAACGGTCAAAGTACTAAAGCCATAAGTATTAATGATTCTGATGCTCAAACATATAGAGTAACAGTAATAGATGGTTGTGGAGGCACCGCAACAGCGTCACGAAATATTGAAATTAATGGGCCTGGGATAACTTCTGCCGATATAGTTATCAACAAAGATGGCCTTTGTACCACCAGAAGCATTTTATTAAATGCTGTGGCAAACCGCAATGGTAGGTTAAAATATCTTTGGTCAAACGCAGAAACAACTGCCAGAATAAGTGTAACCGCTGTTGGAAGTTATTCAGTTACCATTACCGATGTTTGTGGCAATAAAGCGTCAAACACAATAAATGTAAAAGAAGAAGACCTTACTCCAAAAGATGTGGAATATGCCCATGTGTTTTTTCCGGATGGAGTAGGATATCAGTTCAACGGAGAAACTGCCTTAGATACGCTGGCGTATGAATCATTATACCTAAATCGTACTTTCGGGCCTGTGAATATCCCCGAATATTGTTTAAATCAGATCGAAAATTATGAATTTTATGTCTTTAACAGATGGGGCCAACAGGTATTTGAATCTAAAGATATTACAGACGAATGGGATGGTAAAATCAGTGAAAAAGATTCTCCATCAGATACCTATGTTTGGGTCGTAAAATATAGTATTTTTGGATTTGAAAAAACCAAAAAAGGTGATGTAACCATGATTCGCAAATAAAGTAAAATATATTTAAAATAATTAAGCCTGGTTGTATCATACGCCGGGCTTTTTTGTTACTCTTTTATAGATCTTTACTGACACATCAAACAATATTTAAATATGCAAAAAATAGAACACATCGGTATTGCTGTAAAGGATTTGGATATTGCTGAAAATATTTATTTCCAGTTGCTGAATACTCCTTCATACAAAAGAGAAGAAGTTACTTCTGAGCATGTCATCACTTCTTTTTTCAAATCAGGACCTAATAAAATTGAATTACTGACAGCTACAGACGAAGCCAGTGCTATTCATAAATTTATTGAAAAGAAAGGGGAAGGCATACATCATATTGCTTTTGCAGTAGAAGATATATATTCTGAAATGTCAAGACTTAAAGCAGATGGATTTGTACTCTTAAACGATGTACCCAAAAAAGGAGCAGACAATAAACTGGTTTGTTTTGTTCACCCCAAATCAGCAAATGGCGTCTTGGTGGAATTATGTCAGGAAATTACACCGACTACTGAATGAACCTGACATTATTTGAATATATACTGGCGATGGCTGGAAGTTTTATAGCAGGCGCCATCAATACGCTTGCCGGGAATGGATCTGTGATCACCCTGAGTATACTTACAGATCTGATCGGACTACCGGGTAATATGGCTAACGGAACAAACAGGGTAGGTGTTTTACTACAGGCAGCAGGAAGTAGTACCGGCTTTGCAAAAAATAAAATGATAGATCTTGGTAAATCGAGGGATATAATAATTCTGACTATCATCGGCGCAATCGCCGGGGTATACACGGCAACTATCGTATCCAATGAACAGTTTTTATCAGTTTTTAAATACCTTATGATCATAATGCTTCTAATCATTTTGGTCAAACCTGAAAGATGGTTGATACCATCCGGTATAAAAAACAATTTGTCCTATTGGATAAGTATTCCGTCATTTTTGGCAATGGGGTTTTATGGTGGTTTCATACAGATGGGAATGGGGGTATTTTTTCTGGCAGTTCTGGTACTTATATCCAAATATAGTATAATGGAAGCGAATGCTATAAAAACTATCGTAATATTTATTTATACTGTTCTTGTTTTGGCCATATTTGCATATCAGGGTTTAGTAAACTGGGAAGTAGGTATTATCATGGCCATCGGACAGACCCTGGGAGGATATCTTACTGCGGCCTATGCTTCAAAGTGGCCGGACATAAACCTATGGGCTTACAGATTACTGATCATAATTATTATCTTTGCCATATTAATTCAATTTGAAATATTAAAATTCTAATCCATGTCTTCTATTTTATCAAGATTTTTCTATTTGGCAATAATCATTTTATTTGGTTCATGTGCAGGTAATAATGCTT
>Ga0138256_10004237_pt1 | contig 15264 bp, 8 predicted proteins | sample KNB2016incub_MG_FD_105486 | JGI IMG/M metagenome (GOLD analysis project Ga0138256, IMG submission 105486) | Active sludge microbial communities from wastewater in Klosterneuburg, Austria - KNB2014incub_MG | ecosystem: Engineered > WWTP > Activated sludge > Unclassified | place: Austria... | reverse complement strand
TGCTATCCGAACAATCCCACAGGCACGGTGGCCACCAAAGAAACGCTCAAAGGCTGGGTGGATTACGCACGCGCCAACAACGCTCTGATCCTGTTCGATGCGGCTTACGAAGCATTTATTTCTGATCCCGCGATTCCGCACAGCATCTTTGAAATTGAAGGAGCGAAGGAAGTCGCGATTGAGTTCCGTAGTTTCAGCAAGAGTATCGGGTTTACCGGTGTTCGTTGCGGTCTGACAGTTGTTCCAAAGCAGCTGATGGGAACAACAGCTTCTGGCGAAAGAGTCTCGCTGCACCAATTATGGAATCGTCGACAATCCACGAAGTTCAATGGCGCTTCGTACGTTGTTCAGAAAGGTGCTGCTGCCGCGTACACTGCTGAAGGTCAGGCTCAGATGCGCGGCCTTGTCGATTTCTACATGACCAACGCCCGCCTGCTTCGCGAAGGTCTGAGTAAAGTTGGCATCAAAGTCTTTGGCGGCGTCAACGCCCCTTACGTCTGGCTGCGGACTCCAAAGAATCTGTCCAGCTGGGATTTCTTCGACCTGCTTCTCAGCCAGGCCCACGTCGTCGGCACTCCCGGCAGCGGCTTCGGTGCCGCAGGCGAAGGCTATTTCCGACTGAGCGCCTTTAACGGCCGTCAGAATGTGGAAGAGTCGCTGGAGCGGATCTTCAAAGTGATCGGGTGACGACAAGACAGGGGTAGTATACTTCGCGAGGTCAGGAATGAGGTTGCAAGTGCCTTTCGATTGTCCCCTCTCCCCCCGCAAACGATTTTCCAATTTCACAACCGTTCCACGAGGGGAGAGGGCTAGGGTGAGGGGGCCGAAACGGCGGCTGATTTCTAGTTCATCATGGTTAAACCAAGTCAAACCCCTCATCCGGCCTGCGGCCACCTTCTCCCCTGATCTCAGGGGAGAAGGGACGTAAGAACAACTGCCGCTGAAGGCATCATTCCTGACCGCGTACAGTATAATTTTCCGCCCGTCGCGGCGGGGGGTGATCGTATTCGTTTGATGACTACAGGGATTTTGCGTTGCCGTTACAATCGCTCCTGGTCTGGAAAGAACGTGTCGATACTGTGCGGAGTTATGAAATGATGCCGTTGGGAATTAAGGCGTATGTGAATTTTGCCTTCAAAAAAATCTTTGGCAGTCCGGAAAACTCAGCCGCCTTGAAACAATCTCATCGATGCTCTTCAGATCAACTCCTAACCCTGCGGCTCGCTGGGATCGTCTGAAACAGGTTCGTGAACGAAGCGATATCCCGTCCCGCGAATCGACAGCAGATGCCGGGGTGACGACGGATCCTGTTCGATCATTCTCCGCAGGCGCATGACGAAGTTGTCGATGGAGCGACTGGAGATGTCGGCGGAATCTTTCCAGACTTCCGACTGCAGGCGGGCGCGCGAGAGGACGACGCCGTCGTGTTCCAGAAAGTAGCGCAGCAGTTCGGTCTCGCGGGTGGTCATGGCGTGGACTGCATCGTTCTTGCGGAGTTCGAAGCGGCCGAAATCGACGGTGACGTTGCTGAATCGCACGATGTCTTCCGTTGGTCGAATCGATCTGCGTTCCAGACTGCGGCGGCGATGGTCGAGGAGATTGCGGACGCGGCTGAGCAATTCCGGGAGTGAAAACGGCTTGGTCATATATTGATTGACGCCAACATCGAACGCCTGAACTTTGTCTTCCGAAAGCGTCCGGGCCGAGACCGCCAGGACGGGGATGTCCATATCCAGCCGCCTCAGTGTTCGGCAGATTTCGTAGCCGCTCATTTGGGGCAGCATGAGGTCCAGGATAAACAGGTCGATCGGCGGCTGTGCGGACTCATAGATTTCCAGCGCGGTCGGTCCATCACCGGCGACATCGACCTGATAACCTTCACGCTCAAGATTAAACTTCATCACACGGGAGATGGCATCTTCATCTTCGACCACAAGGATCCTCACGGAGTTTTTTCCTTTCCTGACAGTGCAAGTTCTGAGACCCGCTGCCGGCCGTCTCGATTTTCTGACTCGGGAATCTCAAGTTGGCGACCTGGCAGAGTCACTTCAAAGACGCTGCCCGCGCCGGATTCCGCATCAACAACAGCGACGCGGCCTTTCAACATGCCGACGAGTGTTCGTACGATGTAGAGCCCTAGTCCGGTGCCGGTCTTTGTTCGCTGGAGTTCGTCGCTTCCGCGAAAGAATAATTGAAAAATTCGACGCCGATCTTCGGGTGCGACTCCCGGACCGTTGTCGCGCACGCGCACAACGACACGATCGCGGCCCCGCGCAAACGCATGGACCGTCACGCGTGGCGGACGGCCTCCGTACTTGACGGCATTGTCGAGCAGATTACCAAAAATCATTTCGAGCAGCATCCTTCGAGACGTGAGCGCTAACGGCGAAATTTCGAAGTGGAAGACTTCGGACACTTCCTGTTTATGATGCAGACAAGCCGCTTCGGCACACGACCTGAGCATGTCTTCCAGCTGCACAGCTTCGGCTTCTCTCTGATGACCGACCGCGTCCAGTCGCGCGACTTCGAGCAGTTGATTGATGAGTTCATCCAGACGTGTCAATTCCGAATTCATCGTGCCGTAGAATTCCTGGCGATCTTTGGCGTCCGGCTCTCGCATGATCAATGTGTCAAGGTACAGACGCAGAGCGGCGATGGGAGTCTTCAGTTCATGAGTCACGCTGTCCACGAAATTGGACTGACGTCGATTGAGCTGAATTTCCTTGATCGTCAGGAAAGAATACAGCGACATGCCGAACAGGCTGATGGCGAGCGCGACGGATCCCAGCGCCAGGGCCAGCCAGAGACTTTGCTGAACGAGCTGCACAATCAGGACGGTCATGAGAGCAATGTTGATGGTCATCAGGACCACACTGCTCCAGATCGGCAGGCTGAGGTGGCGGCGTTTGCGTCGAAAATCAGCCATGTGGATACCCAGAAAACGACATTGTGCGAGGCTACCGCCACGAAGCGGGCGATTATATCAGGAAACGCTGGACGGATGCCATTGCACGGAGCCCTGGACGGAGATACAAACAACTGCTCATTGTCACTTCTCGAAATAGCCTGGAGATTCTTTATGAATAGGTCGCCATTCGTCGTGATCGTGATCCTGTTCCTGATGTCTCCCGCTGCTGCGATTGAAGAATCACTTCCGCCTCCGCAGCCGATCCGAGTGGGTGTCCTGCATTCACTCACCGGACCAATGGCGATTAGCGAGCGATCGCTGGTTGATGCCATCTCGATGGCCATTTCCGAAGTCAATGCCCGTGGCGGCGTTTTGGGGCGGCCACTGGAAGCTGTAACAGAAGACGGAGAATCGGATGGGCCGACATTCGCTCTGAAGGCGGAGAAACTGATCGTCGAAGACAAAGTGGACTGCATCTTCGGCTGCTGGACATCCGCCAGTCGCCAGGCCGTTCTGCCCGTCGTCGAAAAGTATAACAATCTCCTGTGGTATCCTGTTCAGTACGAAGGTCAGGAGACGTCGCCAAATATTATCTACACCGGTGCCACACCGAACCAGCAGATCCTTCCGGCTTTGGAGTGGTGTCGCCGCGAATTCGGCTCTCGCATTTTTCTTGCCGGTTCGGATTATGTCTTTCCCCGAACCGCCAATGAAATCATTCGGCAGCGACTGGCGGACTATGGGGTGATACCACTGGGTGAAGAGTACCAGCCGCTGGACAGTCTGAATTTTGACGATGTCGTTGCGAAGATCGTCATGAGTAAACCGGATGTTGTGCTCAGCACGATCAACGGAGTCAGTAACCGTGCGTTTTTCAAATCGCTCCGCCAGGCGGGAATTGATCAGAAAAAAATCCCGGTCGTTTCCTTCAGCATCGCGGAACATGAGATCCTGGACATCGGCGTGGAATTGACGGCCGGAAACTACTGCAGCTGGACTTACTTTCAGAGTATCGACACGCCGACGAATCGGCGCTTCGTACGAAAATTCAAAGAAAGGTTTGGAGAGGAACGGGTCACGGATGACCCTGTGGAGGCGGCTTATACTCAAGTGCATCTCTACGCAAAGTCTGTGCAAACGGCCGGAAGCACAGACATAGACTTCGTTCGCCAGGCCGTGAAGGGGCTGATCTTTTCCGCCCCCGGCGGGCTCATCCGAATTGACCCGGGCAATCAGCACACCTGGAAAGTCGCACATGTCGGAAAGATTAAACCGGATGGACAGTTTACAATTGTGTGGAGCAGCGAAGACCCGTTGGCGCCGCGACCGTTTTTGCCGGAGACATTTCTGAACCGGGCTGAAGAACCCGGTGCCGACATGTTCAGCAGCATTAGCAGGATCATCGAACTGGAAGCTGCAGAATCTGCGGTCGAAAATCGAAAATCGTTACTGCTTGGGATGGCTAATGTGCGGGGCTATATGGCTGAGGCGTGCATGAGATTTCGCAAAGCCGGCAGCGTGATTCAACCAGCGAATTGGTCGCACTTTGAGCAGGGATGGGAGGAATTTGACCGGCACCTCACTGCATTGGCAGAGCGACGTGACGAATTGACTGATGCTCAGCGGGAATTGTTTAAGGAATTCAATTTGGCCCGGATCGCCTACGTCAATAATGCGAAAGCGATGTTCATCGCGATCTATCCGGACGCAAAGGCGTCCAGTGGGGTGACACCTTGAAGCTGCTTCCCTCAAGTTTTCGCGTCGCCATCGTCGTGATCACCGTCACGGCGACTCTGATTGCGGCCATCTCCATGGGATACGCGCATTACCGGGCTCACAAACACAACTGCGAATCCAATCTGACGCAGCTTCTCAAACTGTCGGCATCCGAAAGTGCGGCGCGTGTGAAGCAGTGGCTGGACGAGCGACGGGAGTTCACGATCAATCTCGCCGGCAGCAGTACATTGGTCCAGGAGATGCGGCGGATTCAACATCTGACGCCAGAGGACGATGCATGGTTTCTCGCACTTTACCGACTGAAAAAGGCGCTGGACCAGAGTACGCTCAGCCGATCATTCGTCCATGAGATCACGATTCATGACCCTGATACGGGCCGAGTCCTGATAGCCAGCACCGGAGAAGATGTTGACGTTTCGTCCAATGACGACAACAAAACCGGCGTGGTCGAAGCCCGGAATCAAGTCTGGGTTTCGCCGATGTTTGCCTCCGAAATCGACCTGCCCGATGAACTCGGGAATTGCAAACCGGATGTTCCCTGTCTCCTCATCGCCGCTCCCATTCGTGACAACGGGGAACTCTACGGCGTACTGCGAGTGCGTGTTCGCACGCTGAAAATTGGTAACAGCCTGATGCGGGCCGCAAATTACTCACAAATGTTCGCAACAAGTGACACGTATGTCGTGAACAGCGACGGTGTTTATCTTTCGCCGTCCTATTTCGAAAAGGCTCTGCTGGCGGCAGGACGCATCAAACGTCGTTCGATGCTTGAGCTGAAAGCTGACGCCCCGTCCACGGAAATGCCGACCAGCGGATTTCAACAGAGTCGCGCCTTGTTTGACTCTGAATCCATCGATCCTCCAGTGGATTTGGCCGGTTACGAAGGCGTGCTGGGCGGCAGCGAAGTTGGCGCATGGGCGCGCGTTCCGGAGACGGATTGGGTTTGCATTGCCGAAATCGGGCGCACCGAAGCGTACGCTCAATTAACCAGACTCACATGGACCAGCCTGTTTGTCAGTCTCGGAATCGGTCTGGTGGTGGTGGGATTGACGACATGGCTGGCAGGCCGTGTGGTGGCACCGCTTAAGTCGCTGGCGGATGCGGCGGGACGATTGGCAGCCGGTGATCGCACGGTTCGCTGTCGCATGAAACTCGATAATGAAATCGGCAGTCTGGCCACCGCATTCGACAACATGGCGGATTCGGTGGATACGACGTTGACCGCACTGGAACAGAACGCCGACAGGCTTGCGGTATCGAATCAGCAGCTGGAATTGGAACTGACAGAGCGGCATCGCGTTGAACACCAGCTGCGCGACACCAACGTATTCCTCGATTCCGTAATCGATAACATCCCGATCATGCTGTTCATGAAGGACGCAAAAAATTTAACTTTTCTGCGGTATAACAAGGCCGGACAGGAACTTATTGGTTATACGACCGAGGAACTGCGTGGAAAATCTGATTTTGATCTGTTTCCCCCTGAAGAAGCCGCGTTTTTTCAACAGAAGGATCGAGATGTCCTGGCTGGCCTGAAAATGGTTGAGATCGACGAGGAAGAAATTCTCACGGACAAAGGTATCCGGATTCTGCACACCAAGAAAATTCCTGTCTGCGACGCGAATGGAGAGCCTCGAATTCTGCTCGGCATCTCCGAAGACATCACGGAAAAAAAACAGACACTGATGGAACTCCAGGCGGCGAAGGAAACCGCCGAAGCGGCCAATGTCGCCAAGAGCGATTTTCTGGCAAACATGAGTCATGAAATTCGCACACCGATGAACGCTATCATTGGTATGACGGACCTGGTTTTGGATACCGAGCTGGAATCAACGCAGCGAGGCTACCTGAAGATCGTGTCGGAATCGGCAGAATCGCTGCTCGACATCATCAACCAGATTCTGGACTTCTCCAAGATCGAAGCGGGCAAGCTGGAACTGGAATCGATCGACTTCAACGTGCGAGAGGTCATCGGGGATACGCTCAAGACACTGGGAGTGCGCGCTCACGCGAAGCAGCTGGAACTTGCCTGGCAGGTCCATTCGGACGTCCCGTCATGGTTGTGTGGCGATGCGGTCCGTTTGCGGCAGTGCGTGATTAATCTGGTTGGCAATGCGATCAAATTCACACTGCAGGGCGAAGTGATTGTCGATGTCGAATGCGAAGGCACGTCTGACACAGACGTCCCACTGAAAATCAGCGTCAGCGACACGGGCGTCGGAATTCCACTCGAGAAGCAGCAACGAATCTTTTCCGCGTTTGAACAGGCCGATACTTCGACGACGCGGGAGTTTGGCGGGACAGGGCTGGGCCTTGCAATTTCCGCCAGAATTGCCACCGCGATGGGAGGAGGCATCCGCGTCGAAAGTACCCCGGGAAAAGGCAGTACATTCCACTTCACCGGACGTTTTAGCCTTGGCGATCAGCTGGAAAAATCTCGCGAATTTCCCGATCTGGATGGACTGCCGGTCCTTGTCGTCGATGACAACGCCACGAATCGACGAATCCTCAAAGAAATGCTGGAGAACTGGGGAATGCTGGTGGAGACCGTCGAAGGAGGTCGCCAGGCGATTGAGGCACTGCAAAAAGCCGCTGCCGCAGATCAATCATTGCCGCTGGTCATCAGCGACGTCCACATGCCAGTCATGGATGGATTCATGCTCACCGAACAAATTCGCGCCATTGCGCCTCTGCACGATGCCGTCATTATTTTGCTGACATCCGGTGGCAAAACCGGCGACCTGCTGCGCTGTCGGCAACTTGGTGTTCGAGCCCATCTGATCAAGCCGGTCAAGCAGTCGGAGTTGCTTGAATCAATCGTTTCGGCAGTCGGGGGATCAACAATTCAGCCTGTTGTGCAATCTGGAGCAACGACGTCGCCCGATGCGTTGCCTCCACTCCGGATTCTGCTGGCGGAAGATGGCAAGTCCAACCAGATCCTGGCTGTTGGACTGCTCAAACGCTGGGGACATTCCATCGAAATCGCGGAAAACGGTCAGGAGGCCATCGCGATGTGGCAGTCCACCGCGTTCGATGTCATCCTGATGGATGTGCAGATGCCCGTGCTGGACGGCCTTGAGGCAACTCAGCGGATTCGTCAACTGGAACTTGAATCAGGCGGACATATCCCAATCGTGGCGATGACCGCGCGCGCGATGAAGGGTGATCGAGAACGCTGTCTGCATGCCGGAATGGATGACTACGTCTCCAAGCCCGTGCGGCGCGCAGATCTTGAACGCGCCCTCAGAAATCTGCCCATTCCCGCGAAATCGCAGCCCGGCACTGTGGACGACGCAGCTCATTCGCCGGACGCTGACACTAACGTGCAGGACGCCAGTGCTCCGCAGGTCAACGCGGCGGACGCCGTTCAGTCACCGAACATTTTCGATTTGACGATCGCGTTGGAAACCGTTGAGGGTGACCGCGAACTGTTGCGTGAAATATTGCAGATTACAGTGGATGAAGATCGACAGATGCTCCAGCAACTGGACGCGGCAATTTCTGCCAACGATGCGGCATTGGTCAGACGCCTGGCGCATACGATCAAAGGCGGGGCTCAGTCAATCGCAGCCAGCGAAACCCGCGACGCCTCTGCCCTGATTGAAGCCGCCGCAGCAAAAGAGGATTTTGAAACCGTGCGTGCAGGAATGCCCAAACTTCGTGAAGCAGTCGATCGACTCATCGCCGCGATTCAGTCGCAGCCGTAAAGTTTTCCGTGGCAACGTCGACTCAAGGAACAGTTGGGACACCTGTTCTACTCTGCCTCCTCATGACATTTGGCTCTGCGCGCCGGCATCGACATCGTCCCCAACGTCCAGGAAATTCGTGTCTTCGACGAACCTCGCCGCATGCGTGACACCGAACGAGGCCAGCGAATTCATTATCGCCTGCAGATGCTGGAACGCCTGATCAACGCCGATCAAACCAACCGCCTGCACGAACACAACTCGCACACCCACTGAGGGTACGCCTGCCCTGCCTCGACGTTCTGATCGCCGGCCGCAACGTCACCACTCGCCCGGTCGGCCAGTTGTTTTCCGTTCGATGCTACGCGAACAGATCCATGACCGCATCGTACTTCACCATCTCGCGAGGCTGGTTCAAATGGTTGAGAACCGTCCGACGCGGGTAGAGTCCAACTGAGTGATAAATGGACGCCAGCAATTCACCGGGATGAACCGGATGATCGGCTGGAGCCGACGCCGTTTCGTCGGATTTCCCATGAGCATATCCGCGTTTCATGCCAGCACCGGCGACAACGCCCGTGTAGCAGTATGGCCAGTGATCGCGACCGTCGTCCGAGTTGCTGTTTCCCGACGTGCTGACTCCCCGTTTCGGACTGCGTCCAAATTCTCCCACAGCGATCACGAGGGTTTCCTTCAACAGGCCTCGTTCGTCGAGATCTTCCAGCAGAGTCGATAACGCGGCGTCCAGCATTGGAGCGGACTGGTCCTTCATCCGCTTTGAAAGCCCCGAATGGACGTCCCACGAGTGGTTGTCGCTGTTGGCGACCTTTGGCCAATTGACTTCGACGACTCGCGTGCCCGCTTCCACAAGGCGTCGCGCCAGCAGACAGCTCTGGCCGAACGTATTCCTGCCGTACTTATCACGCAGCCCGTCAGATTCCGCGTTGAGATTGAAGGCGTCGCGGGCCTGACCCGACAGCACCAGGCTGAGAGCCTTGTCGTAGTATTCATTCAGAGCGTATTGTTCGACGGCGTGATCAAGCGTTTTCATACCGGCATTGACGGTGTCTCGCAGTGAAGCGCGGCGCTGCAGTCGATCCAGCGGAACGTCCTGACGCAGCGTCAGATCGTCAACGCGGATACGATCCATCTTCGCCATGTCCATATCGTCACCGGCGGGATACAGATAATACGGATCATACGCGCGACCCAGAAATCCGGCGGTGCCCGCTTTGCCGATGACGTTACTTTCCTGCAGCGGACGTGGCATCATCACGAACGGCAGCATCGGCTTTTGCAACGGCTTCAGTTTCACAATGTTAGAACCGAAGTTCGGGAAGTCCTTGGGACTTGGCGGTTCCAACTGACCGGAAGGGCTGACATTGTCCGCCGTGTAGCCGGTCAGCATCTGATAAATCGCCGCCGTATGATTGAAGAGTCCAATCGGCGTGTAGCTGAGTGACCGAATCAGCGTCGCGCGGTGAATCTGCTGAGCCAATTTCGGCATCAGTTCCGTGAACTGAACGCCAGGGATCGTCGTATCGATCGGGGCAAACATACTCTTAACATTGTCCGGCACGCCTGTTTTTGGATCCCACAAATCCAGATGGCTTGGTCCGCCCTGAAGATAAAGCATAATGACGCTCTTTGCGGCACCATATCCTTTGCCGCCGTATCGAGCTTCCTCGTCGCTCACTTCGGCCCCGCGCGCAGAATTCTGCAACAGCGTCGGAAGACTCAGCCCCGCCAGCGCTGAACTTCCCACGCGCAGGATGGCTCGACGAGAAAATCCATCGCACGTGTCTTTTCCGTAACGACCAGGGATCACAAGCATGGAGGGCTCCTGAATTCAGCGGGAGAGGGTGTGTTGTCCGGGCAGGAAAATGGCCGCAATCTGCTCAACATTGCATTGATTGGGAGCTGACAGTGTAAATAGATTCACCGTTGACGTCACGCGAATTCCGACCTCTGAATGGCCTGCCCTTTGAAGTTTTTTCGACAAAATACGCAGATTGCGACAATGCGAGTCCCGCAGATTCAGGGAATTCGATGGGGGGTATCGGTTGAGCCGCCGATTGAGCCGCCTAGAATAGGTGTCCGAACAGGACGGTCCATTGAGCAGGTGTTGCTGAAACTCTGCGCCGTCATAGCTGTTGTCGCCGCCGGTTTCGTCGAGCGAATCAAAGTCAAAATCAGAAGGAATCAACGACATGCCATACGCATTGCCAGCACTGCCCTATCCCGTGAATGCTCTGGAGCCTCACATTGATGCGAAAACAATGGAGATTCACCACACCAAACATCATCAGGCGTATATCAACAACGTCAATACCGCACTTCAGGGTTCGCCGCTGGCAGACAAGCCGATTGATGATCTCATGCGCGAACTCAATTCGGTCCCCGAAAACATCCGGACGGCTGTTCGCAACAATGGTGGCGGTCATGCGAATCACTCGCTGTTCTGGACGGTCATGTCACCGACTGGTGGCGGCGCACCGAGCGGAGACCTTGAAAAAGCAATTACCACGGCCTGTGGCAGCTTTGATGCATTCAAGGAACAATTCTCCAAGGCTGGCGCAACGCGGTTCGGCAGCGGCTGGGCGTGGCTGAGCGCTAAGACCGATGGTTCACTGGTGGTCGAGAGCACAGCCAATCAGGACACGCCACTGTCAGAAGGGCGAACTCCGATTCTTGGACTGGACGTCTGGGAACATGCGTACTATCTGCACTATCAGAATCGCCGACCGGACTACATTGGCGCATTCTGGAACGTCGTCAACTGGGCCGAGGTCGCTCGTCGCTTCGCCGCCGCAAAGGCCTAAACGCTGTCGATCGTGGATTGAGGGTGGCCGGGGTTGGAGAGCGTAAGCTCGAAACCCCAGCACATCCGCCTCGCAGCACAGTCCAGGCACACTCAACCCATTTCCAACGTGTCGGTCGTTCTCGTGAACTTCGTTTAACGGCAAGCCGCAGGCGACAGTATTTTCTTGTACGGCTCCGACGCCTGCGGCTAGCCGTTAAACGAACAGAGCGACATCCCACGCGCCTTTACGGACATGAACGGAATCCAGATGCCATTGCACATTCGTTGTGGGCTCACTCATATTGCCTGTTGCTGTCTGTTCCTCCTGGGCATCATGATTTCCCCGCCCCAAACACTTGGCGAAGAACTCAGCCGTGAAGCCGTCGTGTCGCGTGTTCGCAGCGATATCGAATTCTTCGCGTCCGATGATCAGGAAGGACGTGGCCTCGAGACGAAGGGAATCGAGCGTTCGGCAGAACGCATCATGGCGGAGTATCAGAAATTCGGCCTGTTGCCGGGGATGCCCGAAGGTTCGTACCGTCAGCCGTTCGAGGTAACGCTGGGTGACGTCGTCATCAGCGAAGTCTCTCGCGTCAAATTGACGGCTCCGAACGGATCAACGATGGACTTGAAACTCGGAGATGAGTACCAGCCGATCCGACGAGGAAAAAACAGTGCCGCGACTGGAGGACTGGTTTTCCTGGGGTATGGCATCACTTCCGAAGAAGATGCCTACGATGACTACGCCGACATCGACGTTGAGGGAAAAATTGTCGTCGTAATTCGCCGTGAACCGCAGAGCTACGATGGCGGCGCGTTCAAAGGAACCGCGACAACATCGAACGCTTACATCGATCGCAAACTCGAACTCATGTCAAAAGCCAAAGCGGCTGCTGTCTTATTTGTGAACGACTTTGCCAGTTGTCCAACACCAGAAAAAGACGAACTGGCGACACCATCCAGCTTCGGCAACGATGGTGACACGCTGCCTTTTGCACACGTGAAACAGGCAGTCGTTGATCGTATCCTCGCGGCAACGCCGCTGAAGACTTCCGATGGCAGTTCATTCTCCAGCCTCAGGGAAGTCGAACAGTACATCGACACAAACCTGAAACCCGTGTCGCAGGAACTCACTGGCTGGTCTGCGGATGTCGTGACGAAGTTTCAGGCCAACACCGTCATCGCGTATAACCTCATCGGAATCATCGAAGGCGAAGGTCCGCTTTCGGATGAGACGATTGTGATCGGCGGACACTACGATCATCTGGGATTCGGCGGCTTTGGATCTCGCACACCAAACCGCCGTGGCGAGATTCACAACGGTGCCGACGACAACGCCTCGGGCACAGCGGCGGTCGTTGAACTGGCGCGACGAATCGCCTCCGGCCCCAAACCGAGACGTCGCATGGTTTTCATCTGCTTCTCAGGCGAGGAACGTGGACTGATCGGAAGCAACTATTACGTCAAACATCCCGTCATCCCGCTGGCGGACACAGTAGCCATGCTGAACTTTGACATGATCGGCAACCTGAAGAACAACGTCGTGGAAGTGAACGGTGTTGGTTCGGCGATGGAATTTCGCAACATCGCTCTGAACGCCGACAATGCGACTCCGATTAACATCACGATCATCGACAGCGCGTTTGCAGGCAGTGATCATCTTCCGTTTTATCAAAAAGGCATCCCCGTCATGTTCTGTTTTACAGGCATGACCTCGATCTATCATACACCTGATGACGACTTCAAGACGCTGAATATCGAAGGGGCAGTCTCGGTGATCGACTATTCAGAGCAACTCCTCCGCAGAATCGATGAACTGGAAAAACCACCCACCTTTGTATCGGCTCAGCCGCGAAACAGACGAGCAGCCGTGCGTTCTCCGTATTTGGGCATTCAACCGGACCTCGCGGCGAGCGGAACGGAAGGAATTGTGATCCGATCCGTCCGGGAAGATTCGCCCGCCGCAGCAAGCGGCCTGCAAACCGGCGACGTGATTATCAGCGTCGGTGAAACAAAAGTGGAAGGCTATCAAACGCTGATCGAAACCCTGATTGCCGCAGAGCCCGGCGACAAACTGAAGTTTACGTTCAAACGTGGTGAAGAAGAAAAGCAGACGGAAGTCACCCTCGGCGAGCCACGTCGCTAATTCGACTGTCCTCTGTTCGATGTTCGATGTAGGACAGGCTTCCAGACTGTCAGCAAAAGACAGGCTGGAAGCCTGTCCTACGATTCGGCATTCGCTAGATTATTTCCGAACGATGCCTAAGCTGCCGCGTAATTGCAGCAACACTTGGGCGAATAGACGTGTTCCCCTTGTACCCAATGTTGGCAAACCCCCGCCGTTTGAATCTCCGCGAATTGCCTGGCGGAGTCGTGCCGATACAATTTTCGATTCCTGCCTCCAAAATCCTGCCTTATTCACACATTCAGATTACAGGAGCGAGTCATGCGGCCTCTTGCTGGATTGCTCTCCCTGCTCATTCTGTTGGCGCATTTCGCCGCCGTTCGGGCAAACGACACATCCTCACCTGCCAAAACCTCTTCCACGCCAGATCCGGTACTGGAACGTGGCCGTATTGTCTACGAGACGCACTGCGTCAGTTGCCACGGTCAGAATGGCGCGGGCACGACAGATGTGCCGGCACCGATTTTTGGGGACCGGTCAATTTCGGATCTGGCTGATCTGGTCACGCGGACCATGCCGGAAGGATCTCCGGAGGACTGCGCCGGTGACGATGCTCGGGCCGTGGCGGAATGGATGCAGCAGCAGTTTTATTCACCCGAGGCTCAGGCCCGCCTTCATCCGCCCAGAATTGAACTCAGCCGACTGACGGTGTCGCAGTTCCGTAATGTGATCGCGGATCTCGGCACCAGCTTCACCTGGATGGCTCGACCGGGCAAAGAGCGTGGCCTGAAGGCCGAGTACTTTGCTCATCGTGATCGTCGCGGCGACCGTCGCGTGATCCAGCGAATTGATTCGGTGGTCGATTTCAATTTTGGCAGTTTCAGTCCTGACGGAGAAAAAATCGCTGAAGATGCCTTTTCCATGCAGTGGACGGGATCGGTGATTCCGCGTGAAAGCGGCTGGTACGAATTTACGATCCATACCGAGAACGGTACGCGGCTGTATCTGAACGACAACGATTCGCCGCTGATTGATGCGTGGGTGCGATCGGGCTCTGACATGGACTTTCGAGCGTCACGTTTTCTTCTGGAGGGCCGTTTGTATCCAGTGCGGCTGGAATGGTTCAAGTTCAAGGAAGCCACCGCATCCGTGTCACTCCGCTGGAAGCCACCGCATGGCGTGGAAGAGGCTATCCCGGCGGCGAATCTGGCTCCTGAAGGATCGTCCGAGGTGATCATCGTTGAATCTCCGTTTCCTCCGGACGACCGCAGTTCGGGTTATGAACGGGGGACCAGTGTCTCGAAGGAATGGGACGAGGCGACGACCAATGCCGCGATCGAAGCTGCCGACAAGTTCGTCGCGGCCGTACCGAGAATGATCGATCGCAAAGCCAACCGCGATGAACAACTGCGAAAGTTTGCGGGGCAATTTGTTGAACGCGCGTTCCGGCGACCGTTGACCGACGAGCTTCGTCAAATCTACATCGACAGTCAGTTCGCCGCCGCAAAAAACTCAGAAGAGGGTCTCCGACGCATCGTTCTTTTGGCGTTGAAGTCGCCGCGGTTTTTGTATCGTGAACCAATGGGAACGAACGACCAGTTTGATCGGGCATCACGCTTATCATTTGCGCTGCTGAATTCGGTCCCGGACAAACAGTTATTCGAGGCGGCGCAGAACGGTCGCCTGGCGGACGACAAACAGATTCGTGAGCAGGCGTGGCGGCTTATCAATGATTACCGGGGTCGCGCAAGATTGCTGGAGTTTCTCCGCAGCTGGATGAATCTCGAACGGCTGCAAGGCATCGACAAAGATGCAGCAGCGTTTCCGGATTTCACGCCGGAACTGGCGTCGGACCTTCGCGTCTCACTGGAGTTGATGCTGGAGCAAATACTAAATGCCGACAATGCCAACTTCCAGCGCCTGCTGCTAACCAATACGATATTCATGAACAGACAAATGGCCAAATTCTATAACATAAATTTGCCCGCCGACGCTGGCTTTCAGG
>Ga0138256_10004235_pt1 | contig 15269 bp, 11 predicted proteins | sample KNB2016incub_MG_FD_105486 | JGI IMG/M metagenome (GOLD analysis project Ga0138256, IMG submission 105486) | Active sludge microbial communities from wastewater in Klosterneuburg, Austria - KNB2014incub_MG | ecosystem: Engineered > WWTP > Activated sludge > Unclassified | place: Austria... | reverse complement strand
TTAGAGATCGATCAAGATACTCAAAATCCTATAAGCGATGCTCTTAACTCTAAGGTATTTGGACAACCTGAAGCAGTAGATTGTATTACTTCTGCGATTATGCGATCTGAGGCAGGATTTACCAATCCGAATCGACCAAAAGGAGTGCTTTTCTTCCTAGGCCCAACTGGCGTAGGCAAAACTGAGATGGCGAAAGCCCTAACACGTCATCTCTACCCTGATGAGTGGGAAGAACATTTTAAAAGAATTGACTGCACAGATTTGCAGGAAAGTCACAGCATAAATCGAATTAAGGGTAGTCCTAATAGCTATGTCGGTTATGGTGATCCAGTACTCATCATGCCAGATTTTCTAGAAAAGGGAGGTGTTATCGTCTTTGATGAAATCGAGAAGGCACATAAATCTCTCTACAACTGGCTTTTGCCAGTTATGGAAGAAGGTAGAGTTACCGTACCGCTCCCCACAGATAACCCTGCTGCAAATGGTGCCAAGGATACAAAGGAAATCGTGCCAACTGAGCTTGACTTTACAAAAACGTATCTGATCATGACTTCAAATGTTGGTGCCGACGCAATCGGAGAGGTAAGAAAAGGCAAGGCGAACATCGGCTTTGGGGCTAAATCCGAATCAGGAGACATAAACAAAGCTGCAATAGCAGCACTAAAGCGTCATTTTGCAGGTATTCCCGAATTTCTCGGGAGAATTGGTGAAACCAACTCGATTGTCTTTAAGGACTTGGGTTTTAGTGAGTACAACAGAATATTAGATAAATTCATAGACGAACTAAATGGCAGTCAGACTCACGATGCAGTTATAATCAGTACCACGGAAGAACTAAGACGATACTTTATAGACAATGCCATGAGCGGAGAGTATGGTGCAAGAACATTAAGAGATCAGATTGACAGAAAAATAGTAGGACAAGCTGCTGAGTTAAAATATATGGGAAAAATAAATTCTGGAACCATTATTGCGGATATCGATGATGATACTGAAAGAGTATTTTTTTGGTCAACAAAAGAAGCAGCTAAATCACTAGGTCATGCTATAGAAATCTACTCACCCCCACTAACAACTACACCTCAAATTAATGAATCAGAAGCATCTGAAGAGTAATTTACTTCTCCTTTAGCCACTTAACTCCGAGGTAAACGAGGGGTGTCTCAAGAACTGACATCAGGCATTTTAAAATCCAGTACGGAATGATAAGTCCAACAAGAAAGCTAGCATTATCTCCAAATGGTCTATTTAACGAGTAAAATGCCAAGATCATAAAAAGCGAGGTATCAAAAAAAAGTGAGATTATATTTGAGGCATTGGTTCTAAACCATAGTGCTTTATTACCGAACTTCTGTCTAAGCTTAGCAAAGATAAAAACATCTAGGAATTCAGCAGTCGTAAAAGCGATGAGGCTGGCAGCCGAAATTCGTGCAGAGACAGTAAGATAGTTTCATAAGCTTTTTCTGTAGAAGCAAAACGAGGCGTTGAAGGAAGTCTAGTCGCAAAAATTGAAAAAAGAAGGAGAAAAAGAATAACTAATAAACCACTCCGAACAATGCTCCTTGCTCTCTCTTTACCATACACTTCAATTATCACATCATTGATGCCATAAATTAATGGTACGACAAAGATCGCGACACTTGAACTGAGTTGAATTGATCCAATATTAAAAAGAGGGAATGTCTTTGAACCCATCAACTCAGATATGGCGATACAGCCAATATAAAATGAGATCAAGAGATCCATTTTTTGAATACGTAACATAATCTCAAGGATTATATCAGCAAATGACTGAGGACAACTAGCATAAATTATTTGGAGGAGAGATAAGAATAATAAATACCACTTATTGCTTATTGTTTATTGTTTATTGCTTATTGTTTATTGCTTATTGCTTATTGCTTATTACTTATTACTTATTACTTATTACTACTACTAACTACTTAATACTTAAATAAATTAGAGGAGAGGTTGGGGGTTGTAGTTAGCTGCGTCAGGATATTGATTAGTCAGTGCTTCAACTTTTTTTGAGAAATCTAGTATCTGCTTGTGTGCATTACCAACCAACTCTTCTTGAGGCACATCTACAGCCTGAGCTATCTCCTCACGCGTAAGACCCAGATCTTGATCCTCAGCGAGTAAATCAAAGAGTGTGTTCTCAGAGTTCCCTTGCTGCATTTGCTTTACAACACCAGTTGAGTGCTTCTTAATAACTTTGTGCGCTTGCTCCCTGCCGACTCCATGCTCAGTTGCAGCCATCAGGACGCGAGTGCTAGTCAGAAAAGGCATATATCTTCCTAATTCCTTTTTAATCACAGCATCATAGACACCTGCTTCATCCTGAACATGGAGTAGTGCTTCGAGAAGTCCATCTGTTGCAAAAAAAGCGTCTGATAATGCGACTCTGCGAACAGCAGAGTCGCTGACGTCTCCTTCATTCCACTGTTTTCCAGCAATGGAGGCAGTCATCGTGACATATCCTGAAAGCACATCGTGGAGAGCATTTATCCGTTCACAAGTCCGAGAATTCATCTTATGAGGCATCGCGGATGATCCTGACTGTCCGTCGCTAAATCCTTCGTTCATCTGTTCTTGTCCTGCCATCAGTCTAACCATAAGCGCCAGATTAGAAGGAGCTGCTGAGACTTGGTAAAGTGCAGAAATCACATCAAAATCAAAAGAACGTGGATAGACCTGCCCAACACTTCCCATGACATTTTTAAAACCTAGATGCTCTGCAATAGCTTTTTCTAAATCCTCTACTTTTTGTGGATCTTTTAAAAGTTGGAGTTGATCAGTCTGCGTACCAACTGGTCCTTTAATACCTCTTAACGGATAGGCATCAATCGTACTTTGAACTCTGTTGTGTGCATATAAAGCTTCCTCTCCTAAGCTAGCAAATCTTTTCCCAAGGAGTGTAGGCTGAGCTGGGACATTGTGGGAGCGCGCAGCCATCACAATAGCTTCATTTTCTAGTGCTAACTTACCAAATCTCCCTATACTGGCGATGCTCTTGTCCCGAACAAGCTCCATACTTCTTTTAATCTGCATCTGCTCCAGACAGTCCGTTAAGTCTCGCGACGTCAGGCCAAGATGTGAATACTCATAGCCTGCCAGAGAGTTGAACTCCTCAATCCTAGCCTTTACGTCGTGCTTAGTCTTGATCTCACGGTCCCGCATAGAGTTCATGTCTACCACATCCCGAACTCCTTCATAAGCATCAATCGCTACTTGGGGGATATCAAGACCCATTGAGGCCTGAGCTTTCATAACCGCTATCCAAAGATCTCTTTCAAAGATGACTTTGTTTTTTGGATCCCAGATGTCTAGCATCTGATCGCTAGCATAACGTGTAGCTAGTGTATTTTCAATCTGAGGCCTTATATATTCAGTGGATGAAGAATTATTTAAATCCTGTTCTTGATTTGCCATATATATTCAAGAAGCAGTATAACACTTCAAGCTTTTTAAGCAAAGACGATTTGTGGAGAAGGATGAAGCATGACTGAGGTATAAAGTTATAAAGTTTGTAAAGTTATAAAGTTGAGAGTAGTAAGTGGAGAGATAAGAAGATTGAGTATTGAGTATTGAGTATTGAGTATTGAGTATTGAGTATTGAGTATTGAGTATTGAGTATTGAGTATTGAGTATTGAGTATTATAATTATAGAGTCTGATATGAAATGGATTTCTAAAAATAGATATCTTGTCCTAATGGTCTTCCTAGCAGTCGTCCTCCGATTTGCTTTTATCCAGAGTGTCCCAGTATCCAGTACAGATGACCAGATCCACTATATGGTAAATTCAGAGTCATTTCTAACCACTGGCAAAGATGTCAGTGGGACAGTATCGCCTCTTGATATCCTACTTTTTAAGTATCCACCGCATGAGAGTATGCAAGCAGAGTTACCCTACTTCCTAGAGATGCTTTCATTTTCAATTTTTGGGATGTCCTTCCTCTCCTCTCTCATCCCCAATCTACTACTTAGCATCGGGACAGTAATAGTCGCCTATTTCTTAGGGCGTGAGTTACTGGGAGAAAAATCTGGGCTGATGATAGGGCTAATTACAGCCATTAACCCTTGGTCGATTTTCATTGGCAGAACTGCCTATGAACCAGCTGCTGCTACATTTTTCTTTTTACTGGGACTTCTTGTACTACTTAAGTATAAAAAATGGCAGATTCTAATCTCAATTCCTATCTTTTATGCTGCCTTTTATTCCTACATCGGGACAAAACTTATATTTATTCCGTTCATCCTAATCTGCCTCCTCTACACTTATTTCTTTGTTAATAAACGGCAATTTATCGCTCAGTATAGTATCGTATTTTTATCCGCTATTCTCCTCGTTGGCTTTTTCTTCTTTCAAATTACAAGCGACCCTACCAGTTCACGACTTAATGAAATATTTTTACCAAACAATGAATTTATCCCCCAACATGTAGATATACTAAGAAAAGAGTCTATCCCATCAGCGCTAACTCCACTTGCCAATAAGCTGACTGTCTATAAAGATCTGGTCCTCGTGAACACTGCCAATACCCTGTCTCCTCTTTATCTATTTATGACTGGTGACTACTTTTATTCACAGCAAAGGCAAGGACTTTTTTATATGATAGACGCATTATTTTTACTTCTTGGAATCATCGGCGTCTATCTAAAACATAAAAAGGTACTTGTTCTCTTTAGTTCATTTTTCTTAATCGGGCTTCTGCCTCAAATCCTTCACGGCGGTAAAGAATTTGGCAATTTCACACCCCACATCATCCTCGTTATCTCCACATTCATTTTCCTAATCGGCTATGGCATCGTCTTTTTCATCGAAGAATTAAAGGGTAGATGGAAGATGATCGGAGGTGCAGTAATCGTCGCTCTATATGCATTTTCACTCATCAACTTTCTCTATATCTATCTAACAGTAGCCCCGATTCAAGCCGGGATATTTAATTTCCCTGAACGAGTTGCAGCTAGATATATAAAGGAGAGCTCTAAAATGTCTAAAGTTACAGTCCTTGCCAGTGATCCAGCTGTCGCCTATCGTAACTATATTTTTTATAGTAGCTCATACACTAAGGGTACGGCGACTGAGATAAATAATGCTTTATCGAAAAGGGAAAGAGATAACTACATTCTTCCTAATGTGCGCTTCATCTCCTGCACAGGAGTAACTGTTGATCCAAATGATACAGTAGTCCAAGAAGGAAGATGCTATCTAAAAGGAAGTGGGAAATCAAGAATCCCTGATCTAGCGAACACAGTCTCAAGTTATACTATATATAATGACCGCCTCTGCAGAGGAATAAGAAAAAATTTATTTCAGATACTATCCATGAACAGTCTAAATGTAGATGGATTATCTCCCCAAAACTTCTGCAAAAAACTAATTACAGAGTAGAGTAAAAGCATTAGACATGAAGCATTAGATGCTAGGTCTTGGAGGAGCCGGAGACGAGTATAAAGTATTAGGATGCTAGGTCTTAGAGGAGCTGGGGACGAGTATAAAGTATAAAGTATTTAGTATGAAGTTAAGAACTAAGAACTAATAGTAATGAAGGTTATTTTTAGAAGCCGCGCTCGAGGACTACTTCAGATAGAGATACACTCATTGGTGAATTAATAATTTTAATAATTTCTTGTGCAATAACTTTGGGATCCATAAATCCACTTAAGTCACGCGCTTCCCCACCCTTCCAAAAAGGTGTCTTCATCCCACCTGGATAAATACCTGTCACGCGAATTTTATTAGGAATAGCTGCAAGTCTCAGACTCTCTGTAAATCCCCGAAGTCCCCATTTGGTCGCACAGTAGATAGTCTCATCTGGCCTGGCCTTGATGCCCGAAGTTGATGATACATTAATAATATGTCCTGAATGGTGAGGTATCATGCGCTGATAAGCGAACTGAGAAAGAAAAATCCCACCCTTTAGATTGGTATCTATGACGTCAGCTATCTCCTCAGTAGTCGTCTCTTCGAGCCCTTTAACAAGTCCGCGTCCTACACAATTTATTAAGACGTCAATCCTCTTTGTCTTCTCATCGATTTTTTTAAAGGCATCTTTAATGCTCTGGACATCACGAGCATCACAATTTATTTTAGTAGCACTAAAAGGAAGATCTTGAGACTCGATACTTCGAGCCAAGAGATAGAGATGGGAAGTTTCAGTAGAAAGTAACTTAGCTAACTCTGCACCAAGTCCGCTTGAAGCACCTGCAATAACGATTTGTCTATCTTCCATTAAAGCTATTATAGCAAATACAAAAAAGACCCCTTGCGGAGCCTTTTTTGTATCCAACGAAAGAATTATTAATTAACCTTTATGTTACCTCTAAATAACGTAAAAGGTCCATCTGTCGGATTACCCATAGCTTCAACATCTGCTTTTGCAGTTGCTTCATCAGCTACGAAACTTCCAGAAATTTGGTCACCCGAAACTCCATTATCAACGACTTTCACAAAAAGCCACTGACCAGTATAGGTGTTGTTCCTAGAGCTATTAACTATACCTGCAAACCAAGCTGTATTTCCAACGACTTTAACTTCGGATACTTGTACTTTATATTTTCCTCGATCCGCGTCTGTGTAGTTGAAACTACCCTTATTGTTAGCAGTGTTCATGTCAAAGTTAACAGAACGATTTAGGCCATAGGCATCGTACTGTACATTATTTCCTTTGACTGCATGATTATGATGATTTACATAATCGATACATTTACCACGATTAGTAAATGACGGATTATTAAAGCTCATCCAACCATTATCGTCGCACTGAGCCTTATGGACCGGAGGTCCGACAAGGACTACGTCAGGCGTTACTGTAATATGGTAAGGATGTGCTGCATCGTTACTCCAATCGGACTTTACGCCATCAGCAGTCTCTGATCTAACACGCAAGTAGTATTCACCAACTGGTGAACCTGGTGTAGCGATCTGAGAAGATGTCAGCCAACTACTTGTATAGCGAAGATTATTATAACTAGCATCACTATATGACTCATATTGATACATAGTTGGAGTAGTTGATCCATCTGTAGAATCAGTCCAATCTACCATTGTAAAGGCAGATTGTGTTACTGCCGCTCCATCTGCTGGAGTTGTAATAACTGGAACTGATGGCGCATAATCAGCCTCAAAATCATAAGTTGTGCCGTCAAATTCGACAGCATCTGTCTCAACTGTATAACTTGGATTATAGCTACCCACATTTACACCAAATGCCTGAACGACCGCATCTGGGCAAGCTACTTTTAGTCCAGCAAGAGTGTAAAACGGTGGTCCTCCTGCTCCCGCAGAAACAGTACAACTTGCGTTATTTGGGTCAGTAAAATTTCTACTTGACCAAAACTGACCAGAATCAACATCCCATGACTCCCAAGTATTAGGAGTTGGTGTTCCATTCCAGTATGGTTCATAAACTAGCGTTGTGAAACTTGACGCATCACCATTTAGGTAGACAGCTAACTGATAAGTAGGATCACCCTGTGCGAATGATGCAGACACTTGCTTAGTTGAGTAACTCATACTACTTAAATTATCCAAAGGTGTTAATGTAGCATGCATATAATCAGCTTTAGCAGCGGTAGTATTGTCAGTCGTTAACTGTAAAGCACCTGTTGGTAAAGGTGAACTATTATCTGTAACGAAAGCAGTATCTCCTCCTGTTCTAGTGTCGTATTGTGCCCAACCTTGTGTATTCCCAGGGCTTACTACGACTGTATTAGTTGCAAAGGCTGGGACAGCAAAGGCACTGATTGCTAAAAATGTAGAGACAGAAATAGCAATCTTTTTTAATATATTCATATTTTTCACCCCCCTTCGTCCGCTAGAACTTTATGTGAAAGCGGATTCACAGTATTTCTTACCACATAGCCTTAGGGCGAATTGTGCAAAATTTATTAGAGTTAAATTTACGGCACAAAAAAACCGAGCTGAACTCGGTTATGCGAAAATCCTATGCGGGCAAGCAAACATAGAGACATACTATAGTGAAAATTATAAGATGTCAACCCCAGCAGTACCAAAGTATGAAACATTGGATGCTAGGTTTTGAGTCTTGGGGGAAGTTTGAGACGAGTATAAAGTATAAAGTATTTAGTATGAAACTAAGAGCTAAGAGCTAAGAACTAACTTCTTTGGGGAGGAGAGTGATGCCAACTGCAGGTAGGATATCAAGATTTTTCCATAAATCTTCAGTGATGGGCGCAGTGCTTGGATTTGCGAGCAATTCCTCAGTCGCCATTTTATCAATCAAATCTGCATAATCCTCATCTGTAATCGGTCTTATCCGATAACCATGTGAAGGGTCCCTTCCTTTCCTCCTAACTTCTATAGCTCCGAAATGATCTATGGTCGCTTCTAATTTATTACCAGATGGTTTCGAAATAACGTCAGCCACCTTCTCTGCTTCTCCGTTATATAGAGGATTTAGATCCCCACGACACAAAAAACCTGAAAGCTCAGGTGAGCCATAATCTACGCTAACAGTACTAACTAAACCATCCAGACTCCAATCAATATTAAGCTCATCAGGTAAACTCATAAAGACACTTGCTTTATAGACTGTATCTTCTAATCCCACCTTGACTGAATTAGCCTTAAAAGAATCATCCTCGGGATAGTAGTACGACATTATATTTGAGAAATCAGAGCCCCGATGAAGATACATGGAAGATTGATAGATAAATGCGATGGGCTCAGCTGGATCATCTAGTGAAATCACCGGACGATAATAATCACGATGGAATCCTATATAATCCCCCCCGCTATGTTCACTAGCTGTAAAAAGATGAACTGGGTCGATAACAGTAAAATCTCTTGATTTTTTCTCCTTTAATGCTGAAAATTCCTTTTCAAAAGCATCAATAACTTCTCCTGAGTACTCATACTTCCCTTTAGCATTTAATTTTAAAATAGGGATATTGGGATATTCTGGGCCAACGTAATCTGACCTCCAAGGATAGTTTTCATTTCGCACCATCTGCAGATTATAGGCTTGATTAATCGAGAAGTAAAGAACGAGGGACAACTACTATGAAGTATTGAGTACTAGGTCTTAGGTCGTAGGAAGATTAAAGATTAGTATAAAGTATAAAGTATAAAGTATGAGACTAAGAGCTAGGAACTAGAAGCTGAGAACTAGGAACTAGGAACTAGTCAGCCTTGGTAGGCTGTCTGCGGGTTCTCAGATTCGGGCGACTCGACTCGATACCTGTACTCTCATTTTCTCTTTTACTTCTAATCTTAAGAGGTTTAGCAAATGCTAGGTCAATAACGTCATCCATATGCTCAACGAATTTGAAATCAACATCGCGTAGTACTTCTTCTGGTACTTCTTCCAGGTCTTTCTTGTTATCTTTTGGAAGCAGGATGGTCTTTAGGCCGGCCCTGTGTCCTGCGATAACTTTTTCTTTTACTCCACCTATCTCTAAAGCGCGTCCACGAAGCGTGACTTCTCCTGTCATGCCAAGAGTTCTCTTAACTGGAGTCTTGGTGAGTGCTGATAAAATAGCAGTCGTAATGGCGAGGCCGGCACTAGGACCGTCCTTTGGAACTGCGCCTTCCGGAACATGGACATGGATATCTGTCTTTTGGAAGACCTTATCTTCAATCCCGAAGTAATGGGCACGAGCTCTTATATAGGAGAGAGCTGCCTGACAAGACTCTTTCATGACGTCTCCAAGCTGACCTGTCAAAATAAGCTGTCCTTTGCCTGGCATGAGTGCTACTTCGATAAATAATATCTCTCCGCCTGCTTCAGTCCATGCAAGTCCAGTGGTTTGACCAATCTGATCCTGCTTCTCAATCTCAGTTCCTGAATATTTGGAAGGACCAAGGTACTTTGGAATATCTTTCTCAGTAATTTTAATCTTAGTCTTTTTACCTTCAGCTACTGCTCTGGCAACTTTCCTAAAGATAGTTGCAATCCGACGCTCTAAGTTACGAACTCCTGCTTCGCGTGTATAACGATTAATAATAAAGTTAAGCGCTTCATCTGTGACCTCTACTTTAGTCTCTTTTAGTCCGTGCATCAAAAGCTGCTTTTTGAAAAGGAATTGCTTTAGGATATGGAACTTCTCGTCATGAGTGTAACCTGCGAACTGGATGATCTCCAGTCGATCACGAAGAGCTGGTGGGATAGTGTCTAGCATATTGGCTGTTGTGATAAACATCACATTTGAAAGATCAAATGGTACTTCTAGATAATGATCTGAAAAATCAGTGTTCTGCTCTGGATCTAGTGCCTCAAGAAGTGCACTTGAAGGATCGCCTCTGAAGTCTGCTCCGACTTTATCAATCTCATCTAACATGAAGACAGGATTTTTAGTACCACTATCTTTGATGCCTTGGATGATACGTCCTGGAAGTGCTCCAACATAAGTTCTGCGATGTCCTCTGATCTCTGCCTCGTCCCGAATCCCGCCTAAAGAGACACGGATGAATTTACGACCAAGTGAACGAGCGATTGATTTACCCAGAGAGGTCTTACCAACTCCTGGAGGGCCGACAAAGCATAGAATCGGGCTTTTCATTTTACCAGCTAATTTTTGGACTGCTAAGTACTCTAAAATACGCTCTTTTACTTTTGGAAGTCCATAATGGTCAAGATTTAGGATATCTTCAGCAGCATTAATATTAATATCTGATTTACTCTCAACACTCCAAGGAAGCGAGATCAACCAATCAATATAATTTCTGATGTAACCTGCTTCTGGGTTAAATTGGTTCATTTGCTGGAGCTTCTTAACCTCTTTTTTAGCTTTATCCTCTACGTCCTCAGGCATCTTGGCTTCTTTAATCTTCTGCATTAGCTCTTTAATCTCGCCGCCGCCTTCATCCTCCCCTAACTCCTTCTCAATGGTCTTAAGACGCTCTCTGAGTATGGCTTCACGGGCACCTTTCTCAAATCTCTCCTGAGTCTTGCTAGAAATACGCTTCTCAAGCTCTAAGACACGGATTTCTTTAGCTAATAGGTCAACTAATTTTTGGAGGCGATCTTTTACGTTAGTCATCTCTAAAATTACCTGACGATCCTGAGGCTTAAGATCAAGAGCTGAGGCAACTAAATCCGAAAGCTCTGAAGGAGAGTTCTCAGACATGATATTCATAAAGACTAAGAAATCTGCTGATTTACCAAAATTCATGGCTCTTCTAAACTCGTTAGTCAGATGGTTACAAAGTGCGGTTACCTCAGGTGAGTTGTCGACTTCCTCCTCCATATCTACGACTTTTCCGACGAAGAATGAATCTTGCTTTTCGTAAGAGAGGATCTTTACTCTTGAGAGGCCTCGAACTTGGGCGTTAATCTCGCCATCTGCCCTGATCATGCGCTCAATACGAGAAAGCGTACCGACCTGAAAGAGGTCGCCTGGCTCTGGGTCATTTATGCGGGAACTTTTTTGAAGGACAAAACAGACTACACGCTCATGCTCAAATGAGGACTCAAGCGCAGCTAGGCTCTTGGGTCTACCAAAGGTGAGAACTGAGTCTGTGTTGGGGAAGATGATTCCGTCTCGGATTGGGATGATGGGTACTGTCTTTTCCATAAAGAATGTGTTAGCACTCTATCATGATTACTGCCAGATGTCAACCCTGATATGTGAAATTGGTATAGTCTGATATAGCTTTCTTACACTCATATCTATACGTATTTAGAGGGCTATGCCTATGCAAGAGCGGATTAACAAACTATAATACGGTATGAGCGAAAAAACAAACCACCAGTCGACCTAACTCTCCCAAAGGGTGTAAAGGCAGAACACCTAGCTCGCCAACTCAACTCGGCTCAAGGAAAATTTGCCGAGATGATCACCCAATGGGCAGGCAGTATCAGATTTGTCTATTTTCATGTATTTTGGTTCGGATTTTGGATACTTGCTAACACAGGACTTCTCCACCCACTTGTACCGGTATTTGATCCTTTTCCTTACGGGCTACTAACGATGATCGTCTCACTCGAAGCGATTTTCCTCTCAACATTTATCATGATTTCACAGAATCGACAGTCACTCGTTGACACTTATCGTGAACTTCAGGACGATAAAGAACAGGCAGAAGAAGAGAAAGATCAAGAAGAACTAGAGCAAGACGTCGAAGAAATCAGTCAGGATGTCGATGAAATAGCACGTGACATCGATAAAATCCAAGCAGGACTAAATGACCTTATAAAGTCCGTTACGCTAATGCAGTCAAGAAGTACAACTCCCGACAAACAAAAACCACCTGAAAAATCAGAAGACGACGTCAGTTAACCAAATCGCTAGTATTTAAAATACTCACCTTTCCCCTGTAGCTTACAGCCTGCATCCTGATAGCATTAATTAAGATCTTCCCTAAATCTCGAGAATCACTCTTCTGACTCTTCTCACCTGAAATAATTACTTTTTTACTTAAATTCATATCTCCTTTCTACGTACAATTATTAATTATCAAATTAAGAAATGGCTCCGGAATGAGTAAGGAAAAAGGAAGAAGACTAGGGTAGATATTTTGAAACTATCAGATCAAGCTCGTCTAGATCAAATGGCTTTAGGAGAAATCCATCAGCTCCACACTTTTCGGCAATTTTTTTAGTATCGTTATTTGCAGATACCATAATAAGTGGTATGTCTGCATATAATGGATCCTTCTTCAATTCTCCTGCCAGGACGTCACCCTTCGTTCCATTTAAAGAGAGATCTAACAGTATTAGTTGAGGTATTTTTAGTAGGTTATCGTGGAATGATTTTTTATCCGATGCGACCAACACCTCATGTCCGCTCTCAGATAGGACTATGGTGACTACGGCCGCTATAGATTCATCATCTTCTGCCAGAAGTATTGTCATAGCGCTATTATAACTACTAATAGACGAGTTGCAATATTAGAGACGAGAAAGAAGTATGAAGTATGAAGCTATCAGTTATTAATTATGAGTTATTGGTTATTAGTTATTGGTTATTAGTTATTGGTTATTAGTTATGAGTTATTGGCGGGGCATGGGGTAAAGTGTAATAAATGAGAAAGAAAGGAAAATATAGATTGAGGTTTTGTAAGAACCCTGCTATACTCAGTCTCGTATGGTACAATCCATCCTCGTTGTAGAAGACGATAAAGGACTCCAAAAATACCTCAAAGAATTACTTTTAGACAACGCTTATTCTGTCAAACTTGCAGGTGATGGTATCGAGGCGCTCAACACCCTCTCAACTTCTCAGCCAGACCTTCTAGTCCTCGATCTAGGACTCCCAAATATGAGTGGAGAGGCAGTCTGTGCTGAAGTCCGCAAGAAATATCCTGAACTTCCAGTCATCATCTTGACTGCAAAAGATAGTATCAATGACATCGTCCAAGGACTTAATCTAGGTGCTGACGACTATATGACTAAACCTTTCGTAGCAGATGAGTTCCTAGCTCGAATTAAAGCCAGACTTCGTCGTAAAGACGGTAATAACGACTCACAACTTGAAGTCTCAGATCTCAAGCTGAATAGTAAGACACTTGAGGTCTCAAGGGGAGGGAAACATATCCAGCTAACTCCTCAGGAATTTAAGCTCCTCCAATACCTAATGAATAACAAAGGCCGCATTCTCACGCGCGAAATGATCCTTAACAGAATTTGGCTTTACTCAAGCGACATCGAGACAAGAGTTGTGGATGTCTACATGGGATATCTTCGAAAGAAAATCGATGCTGACTATGAAAAAAAGCTCCTCCACTCTGTGCGTGGCTTTGGCTACGTCATTAAAGAATAACGTATCTAGTATTTGGATAAAATTTCCTTAACTTCAAGCTAAGTATTACATCTCCCGCTCAGCTTGACAGCTTTTTCCAAAGAGTACTATCATAAAAAAGAATTTATTTTTTATGACTAAGCTCAAATTCGTGGAGAAGCTTGAACTGACAGAAATCAGGGATAAAGACTTCTATACTCTCTCTATTGATCACCAGCCGACCCAAACTGTCATCTTGATGAAACTTCTGATACCAGAACTTACAACTAGATACTTTCCTCAGACTCATAAATTACTTGGACTGTATCTACCAACGATTTTTAAATCAGCTTGTTACAATGATGAGCATCTCTCGTTTCCCCAAGAAGTCGCCTGTACAGAACTCGGACACCTCTTTGAGCATATACTCCTAGAATACCTCTGTATTATCAAGCTTGAAAGTGGACTAGAATATGCTTCCTTCGAGGGAGTAACTAACTGGGACTGGACCAAAGACCCAATGGGTACATTTTATATCACAGTAAATACCAAATATCAGGAGCTAGAGGTCTTAAGCAGTGCTGTTGATAAAACAGTAACTCTAATGAACATTATTCTTTCTAAGAATAAGGACTATTCCTCACTTCTCTCTATTCCTGGAATCATAACTAGACACTAATGAATGAGAGGTAACTTAACCATAACTTTTGTCCCCTTCTTTACCTTTGAAATCATCTCTATAGTTCCATGATGGAATTTGACAATGTGCTTTGCCAGAAGTAGACCAACCCCGAATCCTTCCCCTTCCTGCATATCAACTTTATGAAAACCTTGAAAAACTTTTGAAATGTCTGAATCCTCCATGCCACTCCCCTGATCAATAACTGAGATGCAGAATCTAGAGATAGTTGAGTCAAGAACTACTGAAATAGGCTTATCGGTAGGCGAGAATTTTTCAGCATTTGCAATAAGACCGATAAAAACATTTATCAATTTCTCAGAGTCACCTATAAATTTTTGATGCTTACTGCTTGATCTATTTTCAAAATTAATCTCACGATCTGTTAATTTTTTAACTCTTTCAGCAAGGTCAGTATAAAAATCATTTAACTTATTTTCTCGCAAATCAAACTGCAAAGTTTTCTGCTTGATATGATTTATCTCCATCAGTTCTGAGATGAGCCCAGTCAGCCTCTTGCTCTCATGGGAAAGCTCCTTTATCCACTTACTCTCAACTGTATCTTGATCTTTCATCCTCTGGTGGAGAAGCTGAATATATCCATTTATCGAAGTAAGGGGTGTTCGCAGTTCATGAGAAGCAAGAGAAATAAAATGATCCCTAGTCTCAAGGGCAGATTTAGTATCCATAAATAACTCTGTTTTACTGATGGCTAGACTCGCCATTGCTCCAAAAAGAGTGAGTAGATGTATATCTTTACTGCTCAACTCTACTTCATTCTGAGTATAAATCACGAGAACTCCCTCAGCTTTATTTTGATAACTTAATGGGATAAAAATCGCTGAGTTAACTTTCTCCTCAAGAAGTTCTGGATGAGCTGATGCAAGTTTTGAAATTGGGACA
>Ga0138256_10004234_pt1 | contig 15269 bp, 13 predicted proteins | sample KNB2016incub_MG_FD_105486 | JGI IMG/M metagenome (GOLD analysis project Ga0138256, IMG submission 105486) | Active sludge microbial communities from wastewater in Klosterneuburg, Austria - KNB2014incub_MG | ecosystem: Engineered > WWTP > Activated sludge > Unclassified | place: Austria... | reverse complement strand
GCAGAGTCACTTGAGCATTGTTTGGCTTTTTATGGTGGGTTAGGTATAGATAGTAAAGAAAGAGTAAAAATCAAATTCGCTCTTGATGGTCTTAATGGCAGATCTCTCAGCGCGTGGAACCAAATGCGCGCATTTACTCTTCGGCACTACACAAGTGGTTCTGACAGGGCAACATGGGAAACAGAAGTTGAGTTAAATGACCTTAAAGAAAATTTAGATGAAACAATTTATGAGGCGGCAAGAAAACTATTGGTGATGTTTGACTTTTTTGTTCCCAACAAAGAAGTGGTTATGGACATTTTGAATAAGGAGTACAGGAAATCAAATTTTTAATTAAAGTTTTTACTATAGAACAAAACCATGAAAGGATTAATTAATTTTTTAGACGCACTTAATTTAGCCGGAGACAAGAAACATGTGTTGTTAGGTAACGGGTTTAGCATAGACTGGAATTCGGATATCTTTAGGTACGAAGCGCTTGTTGACCGTGCAGACTTCTCATCATTAAGCGTTGATGCTCAGAAATTGTTCGGCCTATTGAACACCAAGGATTTTGAGGTAGTTATAGAAGCATTACGGAATGCATCTGCCCTTTCAAAGTTTTATGCTACGACCGATCCTGTAATCTCCGAGAGATTCGCAAAAGATGCAGAAAAGCTTAAGGGGATACTTGCTGCAACCATCGCAAAAAATCATCCTGATCAGCCAAACGATATTAAAAAGTCGGAATACGAATTCTCTCGACGTTTTCTTACAAATTTTTCTGGCATATACACTCTTAATTACGATCTCCTACTTTATTGGGCACTTATGCATAAGGAAGGCGGAGGAGATATAAAATGTGATGACGGCTTTAGGAATTCCGAAGACGATAGCGCGGACTATGTTGTATGGGATAATGGTGATTCTCATGCACAAAACATTCATTATGTTCACGGGGCACTTCATTTATTTGATGCTGGCACTGAGTTACAAAAATTCACCTGGACAAAAACTGGCATAAGGCTTATCGACCAAGTGAGAAGTGCTTTAGATGCAGGGTTATTCCCCCTTTTCGTTGCTGAAGGCTCAAGTGATGAAAAGATTACACGAATTAATCACAGCGGGTACTTACACAAGGCGAGACGAAGCTTTTCAGGAATTTCAGGAAGTCTTTTCATTCATGGTCACTCACTTGCAGATAGCGATGACCATATTATCTCCATGATTCCAGAAACCAAAGTTAACAAGCTTTTCATTAGCATGACTTCTGATCTTGAATTGCCTGCAAATAGTAATAAGGTGCTAAAAATACAATCTTTGATTGAAAAGCGGAAAGAAATGTTGGAAGCTACAAAACAAAAGAAAAATGCTGTGAGGCAGGAACTGCAGGTGTATTTTTATGATGCGGAAACGGCTCATGTTTGGAGGTAGGTTTTGCGGATTGGTGGTATAATATACATATGACTTTGGTTGAATTAATTAAAGAGCTTCAATACAATCACACCTCATACTTTCATATTTACAAACACAACATACCCACCTCTGTGCTTTCTTTTTCTGCAGGGGAATTTCTTGGCGTAATCAGTAAGGCGCGTTCATCAAGCCGGGCGTATGAAGATTTTGACAAAATCAACACAGCAGTAGTACTTTACCGTGATTTTGTGGATCCTGACGGGGCTGACGAAATGAGAAGATTTCTCACAGGAGAGTATTACTAGTCCTTTTTGTTAATGACTTCAACTAATGCATCGGCAACTTGGTCAAGATATTTTTCTATTATCTGATTTGTTACATAAAAAGTTTTAAAGTCATCCCCGTCAGAATAATGGCTTCTTTTAAAATCCCTCATAATCTGTTCAGGATTTGTAAAATGCTGTAGGCCATCAACTTCTATGAATAGCTTTGCATCCAACACTGCTATGTCAACAGTCTTATGCCCATCATTGTATTCCAATATTGCATCAATGTTTCTTGCCTTTAAAGCATCATATAGAAGTCTTGCGGAGGTACTAGCAGACACAGCATTATTTGGATCCATATTAACCATTCTACTATATATAAAATCTGTTTTGCACAACTTTGAAGTAACCACATCAGTTTTGTGATAAAATATAGCCTATATTATTATTGTTGAGCATTTCTCAACTTTTTTATGATTTTATCAAAGACAGATTATCTTGAATATCGTGAATGCAAGAAGAACGCATGGGTAAAAGTACACAAACCGGAGATTTACAAGCAATTCCCTCCGTCAGACTTTGACCAGCTGATAATGAGAAGCGGTGGCGAAGTAGAAAATATAGCCCGTGGACTATTTCCCAATGGGGTACTTGTTAACGGTCGTGATGCAATTGCACAGGCAACAACAATGTCATATGTTCATGATAAACAACGGGTCATTTTTCAGGCTGTTTTTCAACATGGCGGGTTTCTTGCTGCTACTGATGTTTTGGAATACGATCCCAAAACAGAGGCATATAACATCTACGAAATAAAGTCGAAGAGTGATATTGACAAGAAGACATACTATCACGACGCTACGTTTCAAGCCATCTTATTAAAAAAGTGTGGTCTAAAGATCAATAAAGTATTTATTATTCATCTTAACAAGGAATACAAAAGGTATAGGTCTCTAAATATAGAGAGCCTTTTCACAATTGTTGATGTAACAGAAAAGGTTGAGGAATATTCTGAGGAAGTATCTCTTGAAATGGAATTTGCTCGAGAATATCTCTCCCAAGAGAAACTGTCTAAAGGATACTGTGGATGTATCTACAAGGGCCGTAGCGGACACTGCACAACTTTTACATATATAAACCAGGATATTCCAAAGTACAGTGTCCACGATTTATCACGAATCTCATCCAAGAAACTTCTAGACCTCATTGATAGTGGAATTTATGCAATTGAAGATATCTCGGATGATAGTAAATACTCTGCTATTCAGCAAAATCAAATAAAAGTTCAAAAAACAGGCATGACAGCCATTGACAAGGCAGCAATTGCCAGGGAGTTGAATAGCCTACATTTCCCTATTTATTTTATTGACTACGAAACATATGCAGCTGCAATTCCACGTCATGATGGACACTCGCCTTATACGCAGATTCCCTTTCAATTTGCACTATATGTCCTTGATTCGCCAGAAGCAGAACCAAGACTTCTTGAGTTTATTTATATGGATACAGAGAACCCTGATATGCACTTTGTTAGTGCTATGCGAGAACATATTGGGGATGAAGGAAGTATCATTGTTTGGTATGAACCATTCGAGGCTACGAGAAATAAAGAGTTAGCAGAGAGACTCCCCGAGATGAAAGAATTTCTAGAGTCTGTAAATAACAGAATATATGATCTTATGGATATTTTTGCTCACCAACACTATGTAGATAAGGGTTTTCTAGGTAAATCATCAATTAAAAATGTATTACCTATTATCGAACCAAAGCTCTCATATAAAGAACTTGATATTCAAAACGGAGGAAGCGCGTCAGAAATGTGGAACAGATTATGTGTTGATGAGCTGTCAGAAAGTGAAAGAGAAAAAATCGCCTTGAGTTTGAAAGAGTATTGTAGCTTGGATGCATACGCTATGTATGCTATTTGGAAAGTACTATACAAATTAGTAAACAGAGGAAAGTCGCAAAGGTAGTTCTCGTGGACAAAACTATTCTAGATCTATATTTTTAATCTCATTGAATGAATAATTCTTTCCCTGCCCAATTTCATCAAGTGCTTTTTTTGCCTTTAAAAACATTTCTGCTTGTGTATTAGAAATATATGGAACCGGTGAAGAATCATTGCAGAAATGCTCATGATTTTTTCTTGAGTCATATAACTCTGAAATTCTTCTTCCTTTCATGGAAGGAGACTCATTGCCACAAGCTTCTCGATCAAGTTCGTCATAAGTTTTTCGGATCTCATCAAGCCTAAATGACATTTTGTCATTAGCCAATACATATGTATTTTTTGCAGAATCCCAGATGTAGTAATCTCTCCAGTAAATGCGTTGGCCAAGTGGCCCCATATATCCAAAATCTTGATTTACCGCAATTGCATTAGAATCAAATAATGACCCATTTTCGTCAAATCTTACACCAGCCCAGCGCCCCTTTAAATCTTTAAAGCTTTTATTAAAAATAAGTTTAAATTCATCACCATCTTTTTGAAATATATAGCCTGAACGTAAGTACCATGTTTGTGGATTTTCAACAGAAAATATTGCAATAAATTCTTTGTTATCTAATTTATAAGCAACGACTTCCTGTGTCACATCCCATGTCTCTTTGTCGTTGAATCGGTATCCAAATAAGTCAGGCGCATCCCTTCTGGTTGTAACTGTCTGATTTCCATACCGAATAGTATTCTTGCATATAACGAGTCTTTCTTTGCCGTCAGTATAATCTTCTAACTTCGTAGGATTTTTACATTCATCGGCGCTTTTATTTGGGAGATACTTAAATAATGCTAATCCAGCAATTGTAATAAAAAGTAAAAGCAATGCTATTTTTGATCTTGATAATTTAATCATTATAACTTCGCTCCTTCATTTCTTGAGTTTTAGATTCGTATATGTAATTAACTATTTCACCAGTGTCTATTAGTTCCACGGCGAGTCTAATAATATGTATTGGTACACAGTACCATTCCCTAGGAATATACGACCTACCATTTTTGTCTATTATTGACAGATCCAAAGCAGCATCTGCAAAAACTCTATGTATAAAGTGCTCTATTTTCTGAGGATTATATTCTCCAGTGATTTTAAAACTTTCTACTAGCTCAACTTCAGCCATCAAATAAGTAGGGTCATCTTTAGCGTCCGAAATTCTTTTTGATACAGGAGTTGTTGAGAAGCCAATTTTATATAGATTTTCAATAGTGTTTATTCTAGGATCTTCGCTTAATGAGCGAACTACATAAATGTACCCTTTAATAGGATCAGTAATATTAACGTCATCAAATATTTCATCTTCACTTACGACACAGTAACCATCTTCATAAAGATCGATTGCTAGAGATCTATCATACATCTCGGACTCTGTTCCGTTTTCAAAAATTAACCGTGTTCTTGCCTTCGGAGATCCATGTATAATTTTTTTCTCACCTATATTCTCAACGAATACCATAAGCCCCATTGAAATATAATAACGTCCTACCTTTATTTGATTACTATTAGTAAATCGTACTAACTTATATTTACCTGATTTCAATCCTTCTTGCATTTCTGCAAAACCTTGTTTATATAAATTAAAATCCTCGGCTTTCTTTCTACGAGCGATTGAGTCGGCAGCAGCTTTTACATACGCAGGTACATTTTTTACTTTTAATACTTCGCTACCTGACCCGCTAAAAAGTCCAAACTTATCATTTTCAAATAAATCTTCAACACTCTTAGGTATTTCTGGTCCTGCTAAAAGACCCAATGTGTCAAACTGATCTAGCGCTTCTGCCTTTTTTGGATCGTTTTTGATAGCTTCAAGTCTTTTTGCAAGCATTGCCTCATTTATATCGAGTGACTCAATATCAGGCCGACGGTCATATTCTTCTACAAAATAGGTGATTTGCTTAAACGACTCTGCCAACCTATCATCTGGGCTTGTGACCGAAGCTTTCTCTTTAGGTATAAATAGCGTTCCATCGTCGGAATTAAAAAGACTAATTAACTCATCAGTAAGGTCTTTTTTAGTCATTTTTTTCCTTTCTTTCCTTATCTCTTTGAATTTGGGCATACCGAGCTGTTAAGTAAGCTTGTGCCTGAGCGAGTAATTTCTCATTCTTATCGTTTGAATTAAGCATTGGATATTTACCATTATGTGTAACTACAAAGGATTTTATTTTGGGAACAAGAACAAGTGCATCTTCATCAGACATATCAATACGAGAACCTGCAATTGTATCTTGTATAACTCTAAATACATCTGATCCAACTTTTTTTGAAATAACCTCAAAAGCATGTTGAAATGGATTAACAGAGTCTATGAGGTCGATTGTTAAATCATCAAGATTAACAAAACTATTTGCCATAGTTATAAACTTTCTTCCCCCATCTTCAGTGATTCTTCCAGTTTTAAATGCTAGGTTACTTGCTAGATATTGACGAGTAACTTCTACTTCCTCATCATTTAATCCGGGAAGTTTCTCTCTAATTATCTTTGACTGAAGATGTTTTCTATATTCTGTAGGGAGATTTGCAGCAACAGACCGTTGATACTGCGTGTCTTGTAGAATTGCAGCTGTTAAATCTTCAAGTTCTGTTTCTAAAATTCTTTTCACTTTTTCATTAGGAGCCTGCTTCAGTCCTTTTACAAAGACTTCTCCTGCTTGTGTTTTTTGCGTTGGGGATGTCCGTGGCTTGAAGGTAAAGTTAGGAGCTAATACTTGTTCCATAAGCAACGATGCTGTTATAGCTTTAAGCATATTGTTTACTGAAATCTGAATATCATCCTGCGTTCCATTTGGTTGTACGATCAAATTTGTAAACTGAGCGTGTGATTTATTGTAACTATCACGAGTACATCGGCCAATAATTTGTACGATTTCAGTTAAACTTGCACGATAACCAACAGTTAGAGCCTGTTCACAAAATGGCCAGTCAAATCCTTCTTTTGCTTTTCCTAACGCAACGATAATATCAACTCCATCAATATCTTTTCGAGCTACCTCCGCCAAATAATTATCTAGCTTAGTTCTATGAGATGGTTCATCTTCAACCAAATTTGCAACTTTAAGTATTCGACCATCTTTAGCCTTAAGAAGCTCTATACCAGTATCAGGATCCTGCTCTTGCCATTCACCGATGAGTCCATAGATTTGCTGAACTTCTTCATGTTTTCCAATTTGAGTTGACTCTTTCGAATTAACATTTGGGATATGAATAATAGTTTTTTTATAAGTATCCAATACGGCTTCGAGAGCTCCTGGGTCTAAATAGCTCCCTGTGTAAAAGTGGTATCCAATACCGAGAGTTTTTAAATATTCATAACCATTTAACTGTTCGTAATATGTATATGTAACTTTATCAAAGTCCATTTCATCTTCAGCTCGCAAAATTGGTACAGCATCTCCTCTAAAATACGAGCCAGTCATAGCAATCATCTGGACACTGGAGGATTGCATGACATTTCTAACTAAATTACCCAACATGCTAACGTCACTTGTTGATACATGATGAAACTCGTCTATCGCCAGTACGCAATTATCAAAGTCTTTTGGATTTATTTCCTCAAATGCATAACGAAGTGTTGCATGAGTACAGATCAAAATCTTATCATCGCCCTGCATAAATCTAACAAATGCTGCAACTTTACTTTTATCATCTCCGGTCCCAGTGCAAAGATTGTTGCGGGGTTCAACAACCCAATCGGTAGAAAATCCGCTTTCTGTCAATTTTATACTGGAAAAGGATGCACCTATTGAAGTTTCAGGAACAGCTACGATAACTTTTTTTAATCCTTGTTTATGAAGTTTATCAAGGGCTATATACATCAATGCACGTGACTTACCAGAAGCAGGCGGTGCTTTTATAAGAAGGTGTTTACTATTTCTTTTCTCATATGCTCGCTGCTGCATCTCACGCATACCTTGGTCATTAAGCTTCTTGCTTTGACCTGTCTGATTATATGTATTGCTTATGATATTTATAGTTGCGTCATTCATTTATTTTTCTCCTCTGCAGTCATTTTTTCGTATAAAGCAAATAAATCTAAAAGTCTCTCCTGCTCATTTTCATATGGTTTTAACCGATAAAGCTTATCTACTAATATATCATTTTGATGATGAACTTCTCTTAAATCATCTGGCATTTTATCAGGATCATACATTTCCGCTAATGATTTTTCAGAATGATTCTGTCTAGTAAGCAAAATTGATCTAGCCGATTCGATTAGAAGCTGCTTTGTATTATTTGGATAAAAGGGTATAGGGAAGGCATTATAGCAAGTGTTTGAAGAGTAATTAATATCTGTTCTTAACCTCCCAGTAACATAATTTACCCATGTCATATGCATAATAGAATTTAATAATGCAAAAATGTCAAGTTCAGCATCATATATACAAAAACAACTACTTGTTACAATCGTCTCCTTATTAAGAAATGCTATTGGTACATACTCTCTAGCACCTGATGATACACTGGGGATTGCTATCTGTGATTTCAAAGGTCTTTTTGTTGTAACGAATTTATGGGGTACATTAGCGAATAATTTTTCGACACTATTTCCTGAAGATCTATGTTGTTTAACCTTTTCTATTCTAGCCGCAATGTCTGGAATAGTTAAGGCTTCTGATAAATCCGCGTCTTCAATCCACAAACTCCAACGATTAGTACTAGCAATAACTTCTTTCGATCCAACCATCTCTCTTATAAATTTTAATGATCGTCTATCGTTCTGGATTAGCGTATTTTTTTCGTCTAAACTAAGCATCAAATATCCTCCTTCACGCGGTTGAGCTCCGCCAACCATTGAGGGAATATTTGATATTGGAGAGTTATGTTTTTTAAGAAAAAAGTTGGGAGAATCAGATAAATATCCATTAATATTGTCCACTTTCTTTTTGATATTTCCATCTATCAAAAATTTTTCTTTTAAGTATTCTGATTTATTTACTAAACCAAAAACAGTACAAGTAACACCAGCTTTATCCGCTGCGTTATTTGTCCAGTTAAAGGATGAGTAGGCATATGAAATTTCAATTCCTCTACTAAATATTCTTGGCCATAATTGCCCGACTTGAACTCCTTGACTTATCGAATCTGTAGTTACTAATGCCGCTTTTGCTTTTGTATTTTCTATATATAATGCAGCCTTCATAACCCAACAGCACACATAATCAAGCTTCTTATACTTTTCTTGTCCATCAAAAATAAATTTAAGATCCTCTTTATGATAATTCTCTTGATTTCGTTGACCTTTATAAGGCGGGTTGCTTATTAAATAGATCTCATCCCAAATTTCATTATCACCTGCTTCTATTAATTCCCTTTGTTCATATTCATCTGGGATAAGTTTAGTTTGCTTTACATTAGGCTTTGAAGCTGATCGTGGCTTATTCGGACATACGTCTTGCCAATCAATTCGAGTTGCATTGCCTTCTATAATATGTGCTTTATCACTTAAGGGAATGAGCTCAATTTTTTTGCCAAACTGCTTCTCGAATTCAATATTCATTTGGTGTTTGGCAATATAGAGAGAGAGTATTGCGACCTCACATGCGAAATCGTCTATCTCTATTCCATAAAAATTATTCAAGTCAATTTTACTTGTGAGTTTCCCAGCAAGTGCAGTTCTTTTATAATCTTCTTCAAATACTCGATCAATAATCGCATGCTCAAGTTTACGAAGTTCTTTATAAGCAATGATCAGAAAATTACCTGAACCACATGCAGGATCAAATACCTTTATATTAGAAATACGATCCCAAAGTTGTTGTAGTTTTTTTACATTATCATAGTTCTTGTCAAATTCTTCTCTTAATTCATCAAGAAATAATGGTTCAATAGTTTTCATGATATTAGGCACAGACGTATAGTGCATTCCATGAGTATCGCGTAGAGAATCATCTACAATGCTTTGAAACATAGAACCGAAAATATCCGGGTTAATTTCTGCCCAATTTAATGCTCCGCAATCAAGAATTAATTTTCTGGCTTGGGCATTAAACTTGGGTATGGTTATTCCTTTAGTCTTATCAAAAAGGCTACCATTTACATATGGAAAATTAGAAATTGGACTTGAGTAGGAACTTTTATCTTTTGCATCTAGTGCCTCAAAAAGTGTACCTAAAAATTGGTCTAAATCACTTCCATCAGTCTGGGTAAACTCTCTAATAGAGGTTGTAAATAAGCTTTTATTTTCATTTGAGAATACACGTGTATCTTCAGCAAAGAAACAAAAAAGCAATCGAGTGAAGAAAACATTTAACTCATGTCTGAAGTTACTATCCTTTTGAGCTAGACGATCAGCATTTACCTTCTCTACCTCAAAATATAATTCCTTCATTTTATCTGCAGCTCGACGGTCAGCCGCAGCTTCTGTTTTCTCATCAACTACTTCATCCCCAGTCCAACCGTAAAAGAAGTCAACATTTCGATCAATGTCCTCCCACTTTATTTCGAGGGTATTACCTTTCTTTGTGTCTTTTGCTGCAAAGGATGTTAAATCAGTAGCAATTAAAAACCTAGGATTATAACGAGCAGTTAAAGGATCTTGTTCAAGTTTTTCCACTTCAGCAGGCAGACTATCCGATTTAATAACATTTCTGAAATAAACAACCCCTCTTTGGAGGACTGTTGTCTCTTTATTTTGTGCAAGATTAATATTCCCACCCCTTAGTTTTGTTATAGAGGAAGCAGAACGGCCATATGCAGCCATGAGCTCATAAAGAACATCTATTGAGTACGATTGTCTATTTGCAATTTCTGCTAGGTTTCGCTGAATTTGTTGAAAATTAGTCTTCATAAAATTTTTTTTAACTAAGCTTATTGCTGACGAGCTTTTCTATATCATCTTTCCGATACCTTCGATCTTTCCTTGCTCCAAAACGTACTGCTTTAAGTATCCCTTTTTCATCCCATTGTCTCAAGGTGTTAGGGTGGACCTGAAGAAGTTCGCAGGTTTGCTTGAGAGTCAAAAGTTCTGGTAATTCAGCCTTTTTATTCATTTGTAATTTAACTTACCATTTGCTAACATTATTCTACATTTTTAAGCTCAGGTAATCAATAGAAATGAAGAATAAGTATCACGAAAAAGCGCTCTCAAGGCTAAAGCAAAAAATAAAACTACTTGTGGCCAGGCCTGATTTTCAAAAGGATATTCATGAATTAAGAGATAAATGGAAAATCCCAGCAGAAGGAATAAAAAATGAGGATGAAAATCAGAATTGGAATATGCAACTAGATATCGATACGGACGCATACTATGAAAAAAACTGGCCAACTGAACGAAAGGAACTTCTTTCTCTTAGGAAAGAAGGGAAGCATAAAGAAGCAGATGAACTTAAGAAAAAAATTAATGCAGACGCGCCATTGAATTCATTTAATAATGACCTTTGGGTAATAATAAGAAAATATAGACTTTCACCGAAGTGGAACAACGGAATTCGTAGATACTTACTATTTAATGATCCCACAAATATGAATATTTCATTTGGAATCCCTATCAAATTTGAATGGGAAAACGGAATAAGGCGTATTTATCTTGAAATTGATGATGACACAACTCTCAATGATCTAAAAAATGTATGGTCATGGGCTAGAAAACTACAAAAAGGTAAACAATACGATAAATATCAACCAATTAAAAATTTTGATAGAGATAATAGAGCTTATGAATTACAACTCGAAGGCAGACCTGAAAAGGAAATCGGTGACATAATACAAGAGGAGTTTGGAGACACACTTGACTATAATGAACTCAATATCGCTATAAAACGCCACAAAAAACGCCTCAACATCAATTAAGCTCGATTGATGTTTATACAATTTACTCCTTCATTTATATACTCTCCCTATGCAATCAGAAGTAATAAATCAAAGTTTGAATGTTGTTTACGTACCGATAAACGAACTTCTCCCAGCTACATATAATCCAAGAAAATGGAACGATGACTCTATTGCTCAGCTAACCGAAAGCATGAAACGTTTTGGATTGGTGGACCCTATTGTCGCGAATGGCTCACCTGAACGAAAGAACACAGTAATAGGTGGTCATTTTCGTCTTAAGGTTGCAAAGGATTTGGGATATAAAGAAATTCCGGTTGTATACATAAATATCCCAGATCTAGAAAAGGAGAAAGAATTAAATCTACGATTGAATAAAAACGTTGGGGATTGGGATTGGAATCTTCTTGCAGAATTTGGGGAGACAACCCTAGCCGATATTGGATTTTCAAGCGAGGAGTTAGATGATATTTTTGAAATTGAAGACACCCCGGAACAATTTGACCTTCAAAAGGAACTCGAAAAACTAGACATAAAACAAATAGAAATTCAGAAGGGAGACGTTTGGCATCTTGGCGATAGCAAGATTATGTGCGGAGACTCCACAATTGAAGAAGATGTCATCAAATTAATGGATGGTGAGAAAGCAAATATGTGCTTTACTGATCCTCCATATCTTTTGGATTATCTTAATGGCAAGAAAAAACATGGAAAAGCAACAGAAGGGTTTGGGGCAAAAAGAGATAGAAGATATCTCGAAACTGATGTTTTACCACCGGACTTTACCGAGAAATGGATGGCAAATATTTCAAAGATTCAGGATGAAAGTTTTTCAATTATCGTGTATGAGAACTGGAAAAACTTGAGGATCATATGGGGTGAGATGGAAAAGTATTGGAAGCTTAAGAATATGATAGTCTGGCATTTGCCAAATCGTAACCAAGGATTTGCTGCAAAATATAAGTTTTTTTCAAAACACGATATTGCTATGGTTGGAGCTTCTTCAAATGTAGATGTGGAATTTAACAATGAACCCGAAGAAGATGGACTTCAAGAAGAATATGAAACTGCGCTATATGCCATATCTGGCAAACCGCAATGGGAAGGTTATAAAAAAGGAAAAAAGATACAGCCATCTGACTTTATTGAATATGTAGCTTCTGATGAGAAGCATTCAGGACAAGGTGTAATCTTTGGGACAAAACCAACTGAAATACTTATTCCCTATATTAAAGTCTTAACAAAACGAGGCGACTTAATCATAGAACCATTCGGTGGGAGTGGCTCTACTCTTATCGCTGCAACAAAGATGAAACGTCGTTGTTACATCATGGAAAAGTCTCCGGTATATGCTGAAGTTATTAAAAAAAGATGGGAGAAATTAACCGGGAAGAAGGGGGTTAAGATATGAAGACTGACAAAAATAAGGAGTTGATAATCCAACAACTTAGAAAAACTCCAATTGTGCAGGTTTCCTGTGAGAAGGTCGGAATAGGTCGTGCTACTTTTTACCGTTGGAAACAAGAGGACCAGGATTTTTCCACAAAGGCAGACGAAGCGTTATTGGAAGGATCACTTCTTGTTAATGATGTAGCTGAATCTCAACTAATGTCAGCAATTCGTGACAAGAATCTTACGGCCATAATTTTCTGGCTCAAACACCACCACCCAAACTATGCGACAAGAGTTGAGGTAACTGCAAGACTTAAGGCAGATAACGAAATTCTCACACCTGAACAAGAAGAACTTGTGACAAAAGCCCTGAAGCTTGCCTCATTAATCCCACAAGTGAAGGAGGAAGAAAAATCATGACAACAGGAATGATTACTGATATAGAGCTTGAGGAGATCAAGAAAAAACGATCCGTAAGACGAATGCTTGCCAAAAATAGTCACCTTTGGTTTTTCTCGATTTATTTAGGTCACTATATTAAATATCCTTTTGCACCATTTCACTCTGAAATGTTTGCATTAACAGAAGATCAAGAGCTTCGCTTATCAGTACTGGTTGCTTTTCGCGGATCAGGCAAATCAACCCTTATAACTCTTTCCTATCCCATTTGGGCAATAGTTGGATTACAACAAAAGAAATTTATACTAATTCTTTCTCAGACTCAGTCCCAGGCAAAACTTCACATGGCAAATATAAAAAGAGAGCTTGAGAGTAACGAACTCTTAAAAGCAGATATTGGACCTTTTGAGGAGATAAGTGATGAGTGGGGATCAAATTCTATAGTCATTTCAAAGTATGGAGCAAGAATAACCGTTGCCTCAACCGAACAAAGTATAAGAGGATTAAGACATGGAGAACATAGACCGGATCTTGTCATTTGCGATGATGTGGAGGATCTAAATTCTGTCAAAACACGTGAGAGTCGGGATAAAACATTCCAGTGGTTAGTGGGTGAGGTTTTGCCAATTGGTGATCAAAATACAAAGATTGTGATAGTTGGAAATCTTCTTCACGAAGATAGTCTTCTTATGAGACTCAGGAAAGGAATTGAGAATGAGAAGCTAAACGGCAAATATTTTGCTTACCCTTTACTTGATGTGAATGATGTTATTGCTTGGCCTGCCAAGTTTAAGTCCTTAGAGGATATTGAAAGACTCAGGGCAACGATAGGGACAGACTCTGCATGGTATAGAGAATATCTTTTAAGAATAATTTCTGATGCTGACCGCCTAGTACATCCCGAGTGGATTCAATATTATGATGAGGTTCCTTCTGAGGAGCGAAGTAAATTTCGCTATACGGCAACGGGAATTGATCTTGCCATATCCCAAAAAGAATCTGCTGACTATACCGCCATGGTTTCGGCAAAAGTCTTTGGATATCAGGATGAGTTGAAAGTTTATATCCTTCCTTATCCTGTTAATGAAAGGCTTAGCTTTCCGGAAACTTATGATATGGCAAAAGAACTATCAAAAGAACTGGGAAATGGTCAATACACAAAACTATATATTGAAGATGTAGGTTACCAAGCTGCTCTAATTCAAGATTTGGAAAGAAACAATATCCCGGCAGAAGGAGTAAAAGTTGCGGGGCAAGATAAACGCTCAAGACTTGCACTTATCACACATCTTATCAAACAAGGCAAAGTTCTCTTCCCGTCTAAAAATAGAGCGGAGGAACTCATAATGCAATTAACTGGCTTTGGCATTGAAAAACATGATGATTTGGCTGACGCTTTTTCTCTTTTGCTAATAAAGGTACTTGAAGAAGATTCAGGAGGATTTGGATTCTTCTTTATTGGCAGTGTCGATGATTTTTATAACAGCAGGAACACATCTTTATATGACGAATTTGGAGATAGATATGATAAACCCTTTAGTCTTGATACTAAGTTTTAGAAAAGATTTAAGACACCGACCCATAGCATCTTCCTGCTAGACTTCAAAGTCTTTCTGCGGTACCTTCTACCCTGAAATGGCTAAGATACCAGCCCCAGCAAACCAAATCATACCCCCAATATTAAGCGTGGAATATTGCTTATACGCAAGGAAATCAAGCGAGGATGATGAACGGCAGGCAATGTCGATTGACTCCCAGGTTAAAGAAATGACCGATCTTGCATCAAGAGAGGGATTCATCATCAAAGAAATTAGGCGAGAAAGCCATTCGGCCAAAGAATCAGGACAACGACCTGTTTTTAAGAAGCTTCTAGGGGATATTCGAGATGGAATGTTTACTGGCATTCTTTCATGGGCTCCTGATCGACTTAGTCGAAATGCTGGAGACTTGGGAATGGTTGTCGATCTGATGGACCAAGGGAAACTCCAGCAAATTAAGACTTTTTCTCAAAGTTTCTCAAACAATCCAAATGAAAAGTTCCTGCTTATGATTCTTT